>WNFF01010663.1_pt1 | contig 11863 bp, 10 predicted proteins | sample 5400441 | NCBI WGS metagenome assembly WNFF01 (sample SAMN13153345, study PRJNA577476) | soil metagenome | isolation source: 120 cm saprolite under Douglas fir tree site 2 hole 3 replicate 1 | place: USA:California | collected 2015-04-18
TCGCGCAACTGATCGTGAGTGAATCAAAGTTCGTCGATGTCGATCACCTCAAGGTCCATTACACGAACTACGGCAAGGGCGACACGGCGCTGTTTTTTGTTCACGGTTGGAGTTGCGACGAAACGGTTTGGAGCGAACAGGCGCCGGCGTTGGCGGAGAAGATTCGCGTGATCACGATCGATCTGCCGGGTCACGGACAAAGCGAGAAGCCAAAGACGATTGAATACACGATGGATTTGTATGCACGCGCGATCGAAGCCGTATTGAGCGATGCGACCGTGAAGTCGGTGATTTTGGTCGGACACAGCAATGGGACACCGGTGATCCGCCGATATTACCGGAAATTTCCGGCGAAAGTGAAAGCGCTCGTGATTGTCGAAGGCCCACTGCGCCCGTTCGTGAACAAGGACAACATGGAAAGATTCATCGGGCCGTTCCGCAGCGACGGTTATGTGCAGGCGATGGGCAGATTCGTGGATACGGTCACTAAGCCGATCAAGGACGGCGCGCTGCGCGACAAGATCAAAGCGCTCATGCTGAAAACACCACAGCACGTGGCGGTAAGCGAATTCGAAGCAACGGTCGATCCTGATTTATGGAAAGAGGACAAGATCGATATCCCGGTTTTGATGATTTTGGCGAAGCAACCGGTGTGGACAACGGAGTACGAGCAGTTCGTGCGCGGTCTCATTCCGAAACTGGATTATCAAGTGTGGGAGAACGTGTCCCATTTCCTGATGATGGAGAAGCCGCGTGAGTTCAACGCCGCGCTCACGGTTTTTCTGCAACAAAATCAGCTTCTGTAAATCGCTCGTAAGTAGCGGGCGAGTCGGTTAAACTAGCGTTAATGGTTTCACTGAATCGAGATACGCTCAGCGACAAGGTGCTCGAAGGGGAGCGAATTTCATCCGACGAAGCGATCGAGCTGTATTCGTTGCCGCTGGAGGAACTCGGCGCGCTGGCAGACGCGCGGCGAAACCTGGCCAAGGAAAAAAGTTACGGCGGACGCGGACGCGAGATCGTAACTTACATCGCCGACCGGAACATTAATTACACGAACGTTTGCAATGTGTATTGCAAGTTCTGCGCGTTTTATCGGACGGAGCGCGACGAAGATCACTACGTTCTTTCGCTCGCACAGATCGACCAGAAACTCGACGAGCTTACGGCCGCGGGCGGTGTGCAGATTTTGATGCAAGGCGGGCATCATCCGAAATTGCCGTTCAGCTGGTATGTCGATCTTCTGCAGCACATCCGAAAAAAATATCCGCACATCAACATTCATGGATTCAGTCCGCCGGAGTTCCAGCATTTCGCGGAAACTTTCCGAATGCCACTGCGGGAAGTGATTTCCGAATTCAAAAAGGCGGGACTCGGATCGATCCCCGGAGGCGGCGGCGAGATTTTGGTCGATCGGGTGCGCAAAAAAATTTCGCCCTTGAAAATTAACAGCGACCAATGGCTGGAAGTGATGCAAGTCGCGCACGAGCTCGGTTTGAAATCGAGCGCGACCATGATGTTCGGTCACGTCGAGACCATCGAAGAACGGATCGAACATTTGCAACGAATTCGCGATCAGCAGGACCGGAGCGGCGGATTCACCGCGTTCATCTGCTGGACGTTTCAGCCGCAACACACGGTCTTAAAAGTGAAACAGCCGACCGGCGTGGCGGAATATTTGCGGATGCAGGCGCTGGCGCGGATTTTTTTGGACAACATCGACAACATCCAGAGTTCTTGGGTCACGCAGGGCCCCGGCATTGGGCAGGTGGCGTTGAAGTATGGCGCCAATGACTTCGGTTCCGTAATGATGGAGGAGAACGTGGTGAGCGCGGCGGGAACGACTTTTCGTCTGGACGCGGAAAAGATCGAGGCCCTCATTCGTGATGCCGGTTATGAACCGCGCCGACGAAATAATTGTTACGAACTGTTGAACTGAACGGACGCTGGCGCTGTCTATGACAGACGCCTCGCCACTCTCGAAGAAAATCCTGTCTTGACGATAGCCTGCTTCTCCTCTAATTGCCGCGTGTCCCGCGCCAGTTTTTATGCTGCGCGGGATTCGGCATCTTGATTTATGAGAGAATTTCGGGGATCGGCACAGGGCTGGGCGGTGGCGATGTTTTTCGTGACCTGCGCAGCGTTCTTCGCGCCGGCGAGCGCACACGCGCAACAAGGACCACCGATCATACGCTCGATCGAGGTGCAATATTCCGGCCCGGCGACAGTGTCGAAGGAAAGGATTCTCGCCCAAATCAGGACAGCGGTCGGTCAGCCGTATTCTGATTCGACGGTCGAAGACGACATTCGCAGTCTTTACAAGACGGGGACCATTCAAAACGTGCGCATTTTCGCACAGCCGGAGGGCGACGGCGTGAAGGTGATCGTGGCCGTGCAGACCCGGCAGGTGCTGCGCGAACTGGTTATCGATGGTGCGCACCGTGTGAATGCAAAGAAGCTTCGCAAGGAGATTGGCGTGAAGCTCAACGCACCGGTGAACGAAGACGATCTGCAAAAAGCGCGGCAAAAAATTATCGATAGTTATCAGAGCAAAGGTTTCACGGATATCGCAGTGGACTTCCGGGTCGAGCCGATCGACGAGAGCCGTGGCACGGCGCGCGTGATTTATACGGTGAAAGAGGGCGTGAAGGGAGCGGTGAAACGGATCCGCTTCCAGGGCAACGAGCATTTCAGCGAGCGAATTTTACGCAAGGAAATGAAGACTCGCGGCAAAACAATGATCTCGATCATCGACAAATCAGGGCGATTGGACGAGGTCCAATTGCAACAGGACCTCGATAGCATCAAAGAGTTTTATCAAAACCACGGCTACATCGACGTGGACGTGCAAGAGGTCGGCCGGGAGCGAAAGAACGGGCCGCTGGTTATCACGATCGGAATCAAAGAGGGGACTTTATATCATGTCAATAAACTGTCTTTCACCGGTTACAAAGAAACGACCGAGGAGAAAATTCGTAAGGTCATCAAAACAAAAGAGGGCGCCGTCTACTCGCCCAAACAATTGCACGACGATGCGAAAGCGATCGCGGATGCCTACGGCCGCGGGGGATATGTCGATCTTGTGATTCTGCCGCAAGGGACTCCGGCCGGGGCCGGCTTGATCGACGTCCATTACAATATCGAGGAGGGCAATCGGTCATTCGTGGAGCGGATCACCATTGTCGGAAACACGCGTACCAAAGATAAGGTGATCCGCCGCGAAATTCTGGTCGCCCCCGGCGATGTGTTCGACACCGTGCGAGTCGACACGAGCAAGAAGCGCCTCGAAAATCTTGGTTACTTTTCCAAAGTCGAGACTTATCCGGAAGAAACCGGCGTCGAGGGCCGCAAAGACCTGGTAGTCCAGGTGGAAGAAAAACGAACCGGTTCGCTCAATTTCGGTGCCGGCTACAGCACGGTTGACAGTTTGATCGGATTCGTGGAGTTGACGCAGGGTAACTTCGATATCACGAATTGGCCGGGATTAACCGGCGGCGGTCAAAAATTTCGGGCGAAAGCACAGATCGGCAGCCAGCGGAAGGACTTTTCGGTCGGCCTGACCGAGCCCTATTTCCTCGACCGGCGGATTTCGCTTGGCGGGCAGGCATTTTATACCGAGGCGACTTATCTGAGTTCTGTTTACAGCCAGCGCAACTACGGCTTTTCCCTGGAAGCGCGAAAGTCGATCTACTCCTGGATCTATGGCATCCTCGGCTATAGTCTGCAAAACTACGAGATCTACAATGTGAACGCCGGCGTCTCGCCGCAAATTCGCGCGGAAGAAGGCACAACGACAAAGAGTATGGTGAGCACCGGTCTGGTTTGGGACAGGCGCGACAATCCATTTTTAACTCGGCGCGGCGAGCGAATTTCGATTTCGCCCTATGTGACCGGTGGTCCCCTGGGCGGAGACGAGCAAATCTACGGAGTAGATTTCGGAGCGACTAAATATGTCCGGGTTTGGAAAGACGTAATCCTTTTGGCGGACGTCGAGGCTGCCACGGTGGACGTGTGGGATCAGTCCGAAACAAAATCAATTCTGGGCGTTTCCGGACTGGTATTCGACGCCAACGGCAAGCCTGTCATTGATCCGATAACGATGAACCAAGTTATTATGCACAATATTCCAACGGAAGTCTCAAATGTGCCAATCTACGATCGCTTGTATCTGGGCGGCTCGAATAATTTGCGCGGTTTTCGATTTCGCGATGTCGGACCAAAAGATTCGAACAACCAGCCGATCGGCGGGCAATCAATGGCCCGCGCGACCGTCGAGGTAAGTTTTCCTATCGTCGAAAAAGCGCGCGGGGCCGTCTTTTACGATTGCGGTTTCGTCAATCCCGATGCCTGGGATTTCACTCCCGAGACACTTGGGGTGCCACGGAGCGTGAATGGGCAGGCAAGCTTCATTTTTCAGCAAACCGGTGTCACAGATGCCAAGAACCTCAATATCTCGATTCCTCCTCGTCGCACGTTCGATAGCTTCGCCTCTGACTTTGGGGTCGGGCTTCGCCTCGATCTGCCGATTGGACCATTGCGCCTCGATTACGGGTTTCCCATTGAGACAGCTGGGAACGGTAAGCATGGCCATCTGAACTTCAGCGTCGGCTACCAGTTTTAATCCAATATTGGCACTTGCGGTGTGGCCGGTTTCCGACGACTTATTTAGCCCTCTTATGAAAAAATTGCTCTCTTTGACGCTGGTTTCATTGCTCGTCCTGCCGATCGCGGCCCGGGCGCAAGGAACCTTGAAAATCGGGACGGTCGACATGAACCGCACCTTCCGGGAATACAACAAAACCAAGGACGCCGAGGCGAAGATTAACGACGCCAAGAATCAGGCGAAGAAAGAATACGACGAACGGGCAGACGCCTACAAAAAAGCGCTCGACGATATCAACAACCTCAACAAACAACTTGAGGCCCCAGCCTTGAGCGCCGACGCCAAGGCCCAAAAAGCCAAAGAACGGGACGACAAGATTTCAAACATCAAGAACATGGAGCGCGAGATCACCGAGTTTCGGCAGACTCGCGAACGTCAGCTTCAGGAACAGGCGCTGCGTATGCGCGAGGGCATCGTCAAAGAAATTACCGACGTCGTCCTGGACAGAGTGAAAGCGAGCAGCCTCGACCTGGTCTTCGATAAATCCGGCAACAGTCTCAATGGCGTTCCGGTCCTGATGTATTCTCGCGACAGCGTCGATTTCACCAACGACGTGATCACCGTCTTGAACAAGCCCGGCCGGGCCAGCTCAGTAACGACTGGAACCAGTCCGAGCAAGCAAGGAACAAGCCCGTCCGCCACGCCGAAGAAGCCTTAACGTCAATTCGCGAATTAAGAAACACACGCGGGAAAGGACCTGGCGTGTGTTTTTTGCGTACGGATTCAAAATTTGCGATTACGTTTTGGGTGGATTCGGAGCGAACGTGAATTCAAAGGAATACAAGCGAACTCGGTCGCCTGGATGCAAAACTGCGCTTATCTGTTTGATCGCTTTCCTGCCGCTTGCCTTCGTTGGAATTGGACAAGCGGCGCCGAGTTGGGAATCCACGCTGACCAAAGATCCGCCGGGTAATTTTCCCGAACTCCGGCCGGTTCGCGCTACATACCATTTCGGCTGGTCCGGATTCACTGCGGGCACCGGGGACACGCACTTCAGCAAGACCGCTGATAAATATTTTCAACTCGAGGCCGCCGGTCGCACGATTGGTCTCGTCCGCGCCTTGTGGAAATTAGACGCCAGTTACCGCGGCCTGGCCGATGCCGAAACATTGCGTCCGATCGAAAGCAAGCAGACTGAGATTTACCGCAAAAAAAAGCTAATCACCGATCTTACCTTCACCAATTCCGGCGTGACGCGCGCGCGAACTGAAGGGGCCAGTGCCGAAGCAACGAAGACCAAACCGTTCAATTGGGTCGGTTTATTTGATCTGCACAGCGCCCTGCTTTACCTGCGGAGCCAGCCACTCAATGACCGCAGCGTTTATCGCATCGTTGTTTATCCCGCCACGTCGGCTTATCTGACGACAGTCACCGTGCTGGGACACGAGCGAGTATCCGTTCGTGCGGGAACATACAATGCGATCAAAATCGATCTTCAGCTCAAGCGTATCGGTAAGAACCTTGAACTGGAACCGCATCGCAAATTCCGGCGCGCGACGATCTGGATTTCGGACGATGCTAATCGCATTCCACTTCGCATCGAAGCGCAGATTTTTGTCGGCACCGTGTTTGCCGAACTGCAAACGGTGCGTTTCGATCAGGATAAAACTTAAGCCAAACGATCGCGATCTTTTCCCGAGATCGATCCGCCGCAGGACGGATTCGCCGTGGCGAACAATCAGCGGTCGGGAATCCATTCGCCGCGCACCGGCGCTTGTCGCCACGGACGACGGCGCGGCACGTAAACCGGCGCGTTGGCGCCGGGTAACAGTTCAAGCGCGGCCAGCGTTTCCAAGTCGAGTCGACCGGTAACGGGAAGCCGGACCCGCGCCTGATAGGCACGCAACGAAAATTCCAAATCGGAGCCGGCGTTTCCGTCGATCGCGCCGCGATAGAGTCCGCGTCGCGCCAGAATATTTTGAGCTGAAATAATCACATTGCGCTGAACCTGCGGCGGCGCTGCTTGATACGGCGTGCCGGCAAAATTCTCGGCGGGACGCCCGGGAACGACATCATAATCCGGACGAGCCGGCACTTGTCGACTTTGGGGCGGTTCCGGAAACGGTTGGCCGGTCAACGGATTTGTCGGACCCGCGCTTTCCCGTGGTTCGGCGCCCAAATCCGAACTATCCGGTGCTGTCGGCACGGGAGATGGCGAGGCTTTGGCAATCGCGCGCGCACCGGAAGAATCGACGCCAAGAGACTTCAATGTCTCCTCATTGAGATCGCCCGTAATCTGGAGCCCGTTGCGAATCTGGTAGCGGCGAATCGCCGCGGTGGTGTCCGCATCTTTTGTTCCGGTAATTTCACCGTAATAGAAACCCTGGTCCTTCAGTGCCTGCTGCACATTCTGGATCGCTTGGTCGGCCCAAAGCGGTCCGACCGAAGTGAGCAGAATTAAAATTGCGATCCGAAGTCTCATCTGATGTCGATGTTGCTTTGACGCCTAAATCTTCCCCCTATTCAGTCCCTGGGCCGGTCACGGCCAGGGGCAGTTGGCGCTCCTTCAAAACGTCGCGATAACGCAAAATCCCTTCGCTAATCGCGGCCGCCATTTGCTCGCGGTAATCGTTACTCTCAAGTTTCGCGATGTCCTCCTTGTTGCTAAGAAATCCGGCCTCCACCAACACCGCCGGCACCCCGACGTTAGCAATGACAAAAAACTGTTCCGCTTTCGTTCCACGATCGGGCGCCTTCGTCCGGGCCACCATCGCTTCCTGAATGAATTGGGCCAAACTCTGGCTCGCCAACGGGGGCGATTCGGCCGCCGGCCCCTGGAAAAAAGGAATCCACGAAACCAGCCGCGGAGCCGGAGCAGCCTGATGTTCCGCGAAATAAGTCTCCACGCCGCTGACCACTTTCTTTGCCTCGTTGAAATGGATGCTGACAAAGATGCAATCCCGCGCGCGATTCGTAACCGCGGCCGTAAATGGCGCAGGCGCGGCCGTGTGTCGCACCGAAGCTGCCGGCCGCGGAATGGAAAGGATTTGCCACCAGACGAAGGATGCGACCATAAGCGAAAGTCCGAGCCACGCGACAATGTTTTTCACTGTCCCGCCGAAGCCGAATCGCGCTCGAAACATCGTCAACGTTGAAGGCTGGAGCGCAGCTCTTCGTCCGGTAAAATTCGATAACGAACCGCGCTCTTAGTGTCGCGTTCGAGCACAGCCGCTTCAATTCCGGCACCGGCGAGTTGCTCATCCCGATGTTTGCGGACAGCGGCGGGGTCCGGCAATTCCTTGCTCGCGTTTTGTCCCATCGCCATTCGACCAACGCTCCATGCGTCCAGCGCCGTGTTGACCGCATCCGGCAGCGCCGCATCGGTGACGTGCGCTTTTTGCAAAAACTTTTCCATCAGTTCGGCCGACTGGCGCGTTCCACTCAAGACCGCGAACCGCTGTCGCGGCTGCGCCGTTAAACCATCAGCCGCGATCGCGCCGTCGTAATCGATTCGCAAAAATAAATCTTCTTTCGGGCTCGAACCGATTTCCGCGAAAAGAAGCCGCGCCAGATAGGGCGGACCATAAACCTGTTCGAACGCGCTCTTCATCACCGGACTGAGCGAATAATGGGCGAGACGGCGCAAGGAGACATCCGCGGCCGATCGCGTGAAACCCTCGGTACTCGCCAGTTCAATTGCCGCCATTCGCAATCGCTCGATATCGCCCGGATGGCCGATTGCCCCCATCGCGATCCTGTCGTAAATCTCAAAAATCTTTTGCCGCGCACGGCCAAGAGTCACGAAAAGAATTCCATCGCGATATCCGACTGCCGCGATCGGACTGCCGGCCGCCAGCTGCGTTTCGATGTACTCGCGCCGATTCGCGATCGCTTCCACCCAACGATACGGTTCTTCGATCATGCCACGTTTTGTCTGAACACCGCCGCGATCTTTTCTTCCGGCAAAGTGTTAATCCCGTCGCGCGAAACAATTTTGATCAGTGGGAAAATTTTCCCGCTCCGATCGACCCCGCCGGTGGAAGTGTCCGCTTCCGCCGCCGTGTCGAGCGCTCGTAACGCGATCGCAATCGCTTCGTCCTCGTTCAGCTGCTGCAGCTTTTTGCCGCCCCAGTTGTTTTCGTAATAGAGAATGCCGCGCACCGCCGGCGAACCGGAGCCGGTCGAGGCGTAATCGGTTACTTCGAATTGCGCGCCCATCGCGTCGTAAAAATAAAGACGCGCTTCCGGTTTTGAATTTCCATCGTAAGTCGCGAAGATCGGCACGACCACGCCGACGCCTTGCATCACGAAACCAAAGTTATCGCGCAACAACTTGGAAAGGGCGCGCACTTTCCCGTCAACGCTCATTTCCTGCAATTGGGTTCGTCGAAAATATTGAAACGAATGTTCGAGCACGCGCGCCATTTCCCAGGCCGTGGCCGGCACGCCGGCGATCGCCATGATCGAATGGCGATCGATCTCGAGTACTTTGTCGGCGCGATCATAAACCACAGTGTTGCCCGCGGTCGCACGACGGTCACCCGCTACCAGCACGCCACCCGCAAATTTAAGAGCGAGGATAGTCGTCGATTCCGTCGGAACAAATGGATGATGCCCAGCGGCAGCAGTTGGCTCAGGCGCGATTTGGAGCAAACCTTTACGCCGCAAGACCGCAGGGAAATCTTCACTCGCTCCCGAAAAGTTCGGATCGAGCGCCAAAGGCGGCTTGTCCATTATTGACCGGTGCGCTGGCGGTAGCGCTTCGACTGGTTCGGGTCCACCTTCCGCATTTTTTTCAGTAAATCTTTCGTGTCCGGCCGGGAAATATCGGGCGAGCGTGGACCACCTTCGTCTCCCTGCTTCGGACCCCACGGAGCGGGGTCAAACGGCTTTTGCACACGCTCCGGCATGGCAAAAAATTTAAGGAGAAATGCTAAGAAGGCAAGCTGACGCGCCTCCAGGCCCCGCTTGCCACTGAGAGCGGCTGATGCCAAAATCGAGGTTCGATGAAATCGCTGTTCGGACCAGTCCTTGCCGCATTTGTTTTCGTCGCTCTCGCCACCTCGAACAGCTTCGCCCAGACTTTAGGAGCGACCCCGAAGGCCGCTGCGACTCAAACTGCTGCGAATCAAACCGCCCAACTTCAGGAGCTGACCAAAAAGATCGACGAACAAAATGCGAAGATCGACATGCTTTCGCAGCAAATCCTGAAACTCCAGTTACAGCTGTCGAATCAACGCCCTGGCGTCATGATTGGCGAAGGCGCGCCCTCGACTTCAACATCTACCTCGACGACACCGACATCCACTCCGACGCCGGGAGACCCATCGGCAAAGGTCAGCGATGGCAACAGCCACGTCGTTGCCCGCGGCGAAACGCTCACATCCATCGCAAAGATGCACAACGTTAGCGTGAGCGACCTGCAAAAATTCAATCACATCGACAATCCTTTGAAGTTGCAGGCTGGCCAGACACTCTTGATTCCGCCATCGCCGATACCGTCGCCATCTTCTTCGGGCGAATAATCGATGGAGGAAGCCTCCAGTCATCTCTGGTTTTTGCGCAAACACCAGGGCGGCTCCGTCTTCGGCCCGATTTCGTTCGATCAACTTGCGGGTTGGGCTTCGTCCGCTCAAGTGGCGCCGCAAGACGTCGTTTCGACTGATGAAGAAACGTGGTTGAAAGCGCCGATGGTGGCGCAACTCGGCATGGACTGGTTGGTCGAATTGACGAGCGAACATTATTACGGACCAACCACCGTCGGCGCGATTCAGGAATTTATTCGGCTCGGCGATATCAACGCCGACACTTTCGTTATCAATTCGTGCGACGGATCTCGACGGCAGATTCGTGAAATGCCTGCGCTCTTTAAGACAAACGCGACCGGCTCGAAGGCGGGCGCAGCCGAACCTGTGAGCGAGCCCGCGGCAGCCGGCATTTCAATTCGTCTTCAGGAACGCATCCGCGATCTCGAACAAACATTGCGCGAAGAACGCCGCGCTCTAGCCGAAGCCGAGCAGCGTTACGAAAGGCTGGAAGGAAAATACAACGCGCTCCTCCAACGCAACAGTCCGACCGCTTAGATCGACATCTGTTCATCCGGTGAAGTCACCGGCGCTTCCTCCAGATTCGATGCCGTGTCGACGATTTCGCGCGGCGACTCGAGCAAACTCTGCTCGCACAACCGCGCGTATTTTCCGCCGTGCACGATCAGCTCCTCATGCGTGCCTCGCTCGATGATCCGGCCGTGATCGAGAACGAGGATCTGATCGGCCCGCACAATCGTCGAAAGCCGATGCGCGATCACAATTGACGTTCGGTTCGCCATCAAATGTTCGAGCGCTTCCTGAATCAAACGCTCGGTCGCGGTGTCGACGCTGGCGGTCGCTTCATCCAGAATCAAAATCGGCGGATCCTTCAGCAACGCGCGCGCGATCGAGAGCCGTTGCTTTTCGCCCACGCTTAATTTCACGCCCCGCTCGCCGACCACGCTTTCCAGTCTGTCCGGCAGGCGTTCGATGAACTCGCGCGCGTTGGCCGCTTCCACCGCCCGCCACAACTCCGCGTCGGTCGCGCTCGGTTTTCCCATCAAGAGATTTTCCCGGATCGAGCCGTTGAAAAGGAAACTTTCCTGCGTCACCAGGCCGATGTTCTCCCGCAGCGCGCGAATGCCGTTTTCGCGGATCTCTTTGCCATCGACAAAAATCTGGCCATCGCCCTCTTTCAATTCGTAAAAACGCGGAAGCAAACTCGCCACGGTCGATTTGCCCGCGCCAGTCGCGCCGACCAGCGCCACCGTTTCTCCCGGGTGCGCATGCAGTGAAATATTCTTTAGCGCCGGCAAACCTTCGGCGTAACTAAAATTGACGTTTTCGTAGCGAATGTCGCCGGCTACGCGCACCGGTGTGTAATTGTCGACCCAGCCGGGTTCAGTCGGCTCGTCCAAAATTTCAAACACGCGTTCGCCCGCGGCGCGGCCGGCTTGGACGAGTTGATTCAATTGATGAAGCCGGCTGATTGGATCGTAAAGAAACGCGGTCAACATCAGGAACGCGACCAGGTCGCCGATTTGCATCGCGCCGCTGAGCACGGAGTAACTTCCAAATGCGAGCACGATGACGGCGCCGATCGCTTCAAACATCGACATCGACGGTGAGTAAAGCGCCCAGACCCGCATCACCACGAGAGTGGCGTGCCGCAATTGATCGCTGACGCGATTAAACCGCGCGTGTTCCTCTTTTTCGCGCGCGAAACTTTTGA
>WNFF01011573.1_pt1 | contig 11863 bp, 9 predicted proteins | sample 5400441 | NCBI WGS metagenome assembly WNFF01 (sample SAMN13153345, study PRJNA577476) | soil metagenome | isolation source: 120 cm saprolite under Douglas fir tree site 2 hole 3 replicate 1 | place: USA:California | collected 2015-04-18
ACGCCGCTCTTCGACGAGAAGACGGGCCGGAGCACGGACCGGATCGACCACCTGCTCCGCAAGCACCCCGAGCTGCAGCAGGCCTGCCCCGAGGAAATCCTCAAGGCGCACGCGCCCTGAATGCCCCGCCCCGGTTTGCCCCTGTTCACCGGCGGCTGCTAGCATCGCCGCGTGGGGGGCTCTCCTTCCGTCGCGCTGGGCTCCGCGCAGGCCGGGCCGCTGGCCTCCGTCAAGCCCGAATCGAGCAGCTCCGGGTTCGTGGAGGACCGTTTCCTCACCCGGGCGCGCGGGCTCTTCTATGCCCGTCTCGCCTTCCTCGCGCTGGGGCTCGGCGTCATCGGGGTGCCGGGGTGGTCGCACTCGTTCGGGGTGGGGGGGCGCGCCGCCTACGCCGTCTACCTCGCCATGGCCGCGTACACGGCCGCGAACTACTGGCTGATCGGCCGCCCCCGGCTGGGGCGCGCGGTCACCTTCGTCACCCTCTGCTGCGATCTGTGCGTGCTGGTGTGGCTGGTCTCGATGACCGGCGGGCTGCGCAGCCCCCTGCTCGCGGCCCAGCTCCTGTTCACCACGCTCTTCGTGCTCTTGTTTCCTTCGCCTTTCGCGGTGGTGCCGCCCATCCTCACCTTCCCCGCGGTCGCCAAGCTCGATCAGCTGCTGGGCGGCCGGGCGGTGGTGCAGTTCGACATCTTCATCCTGCTCTGGTACTCGGCCATCAACTGCATCCTGGTCTACTTGATGGTGTACTTGAACGAGCGGGACCGGGCACGCTACCGCGACCTGCAGCGGCTGCACCGGACCGTCCGGGAGATGGCGGTGGTCGAGGAGCGCAACCGGCTGGCGCGCGAGATCCACGACGGGTTGGGCGGGGTGCTGAGCAGCGTCGTGATCCAGAGCGAATATCTGCTCAACATGATCGACGGCAGCGAGGTCCGCGCCAAGCTCACCGGCTCGAGCGAGTCGCGCGCCACGCTGCTGCCGGTGATCCGCAAGGAGCTGTCCGACCTGCACGGCGCGGCCGAAGATTCGATGGACGAGCTGCGCCGCTCCCTGCGGATGATGCAGGAGAACTTCGACCTGGTCTCCGCCCTGAGCGACTACTGCAAGCTCGCCGCCGGCCGGCACCGCCTGGAAGTGCGCTTCACCCGGACCGGGCGGGAGCGATCGGTCGGTCCGGAGAGCGCATTGGCGCTCTTCCGGGTGCTCCAGGAAAGCCTCACCAACGTGGCCAAGCACTGCCGGCGCGGCACCGGGGTGGACGTGGCGCTGTCGTTCGACGCCGGCAGGGCGGCGCTGTGCGTGCAGGACCAGGGCCCCGGCTTCCTCCTTCCTACCGATAGCTCCGAGCTCGCCCGCAAGGGACACTTCGGGTTGGAGAACATGCGCGAGCGCGCCGCCAAGGTGGGCGGGACCATCCAGCTGTCTTCCGCTCCAGGGCGGGGGACGCGCATCGAGCTGAGCGTGCACGCCGGAGAGGAGCAGGCCAGATGAACGCTACACCCGCGAGGCAGGGCGAGAAGATCAAGGTGGTGGTGGTGGAGGACCAGCCTCCGGTGCTGAAGAACCAGCTCAAGATCCTGCAGGAGGCGCCCGAGATCGAGGTGGTCGGCACAGCGCTCTCCGGAGAGGCCGCGCTGGTGCTGCTCGAGAAGGAGCAGCCCGACGTGATCCTCCAGGATCTGGGGCTCCCCCGCATGACCGGGATCGAAGTGACGCGCGAGGTGAAGAAGCGCTGGCCGCGCGTCGAGGTGCTGATCTTCACCATCTTCGACGAAGAGGAGAAGGTGATCGAGGCGGTCAAGGCCGGAGCGTCGGGATACCTGCTCAAAGGAGCGTCTGGCGAAAAGGTGATCGACGCCATCCGCGAGGTGAAGGCGGGAGGCAGCGTGATCCAGCCCAACCTGGCCCGCAGTCTGCTGCGCCACTTCCGGGTCCCGGAGGACTCCAGCGCACCGCCTCGTCCGGAACCGCTGCCGCCGGGCATCCGCGAGGAGCCTCCGATCCGCCCGCTGACCGAACGGGAGATCGAGATCCTGCGCCTGATCGCCAAGGGCCTCTCCAACAACGAGGCCGCGCGCGTCCTGGGACTCTCCCGCTCCACGGTGCGCACCCACCTCGAGCACATCTACGAAAAGCTGGAGGTCACCAACCGCGTCGAAGCGGTCACCGAGGGGCTCCGCAAGGGTCTGATCGAAATGTAGGTGTGACTCCAGTACCTCGACTCGCTTTGACAGCGGCCCGCGGGGATGGTCGGATCGATCCTCAATGGGCCGCAGGAGAATACGAAGCCTGGCGTTCTGCGCGGTCGCTGGCGCGGTGCTTGCGGCCTCGTCTGCCTTTGCCCAGGAGACGGCGAGCGGCGGAGACGACAGGTACCACAGGCACCAGGGCCAGTTCCTGCGGTTCGACCTGGGAGGCGGATACCTCAGGTCGTCGGCGACGCCCAACGGCACCGACGCCTCGCTCTCCGGTGCGGCGGTGTCGTTCGGCGTCTCGTTGGGCGCGAGCGTCATGGAGAACTTGAGCGTGTTCGGCCACGCATCCATCTCGTCGGCGCCGCTCCCCAACGCCTCGCTGGCCGGCTCGTCGGTGGGAACGAGCAGCTCGTCGTTGGACTTCCTCTCCATCGGGCCGGGCGTGAACTACTACTTCATGCCGTCCAACTTCTATCTGTCGGCGGCGATCCTCATGACCGGCCTGGTCACCACGCTCGAGGGCAATAGCGGGAGCACCAAGGTCGGCTTCGGCGCCACGTTCTCCGTGGGCAAGGAATGGTGGGTGAGCGATCGCTGGGGCCTCGGCATCGCCGGGCAGTTCTCGTTCGGGTCGAACAAAGACAAAGGCCCGGGCTCACCGCCCACCTGGACGACGATCACTCCGGCCTTGGCCTTCTCGGCCAGCTTCGGCTGAGGGAATCGCAGCGTCAGATGGAGAATTTAAAGGGGCCGCGGTCCACGAAGAGCGCGTCGGACTTGCGCGAGCCGCCGGACTCGTCCTTCACCACGAAATAGAAGTGGCACTCGTTGCTTCCCGCCGCGTCAGCTGGAATCTCCAGCTTGACCTTCTGCTTCACGTTGGCGCCGGCCTGCACGTCGAGCTTCTTGACAGGCTTGTCCTGCGACGGATCGGCGGACTGGGCCCAGATCTCGACCTTGAGCGACCCCTTCGGGTTCTTGCACTCGATCTGCAGCTCGACTTCCTGGCCGTTCAGCGCGCGCTGCAGGCTCCAGCGCGCCGCGGAGATGCTGGGCGCCTTCTCGTCCTTCGCCTGGTCCTTGGCGAGGTCCTGTTTGCCCTTCTCGGCCGCCGCGGCCTCGTGGGTGTCCGATCCCTTCTCCGCTTCTTTCTTGGCCGCCTGGGTGGCCTGCTCGAGCAGGATCTTGATCGCGTTGATGATGTAGCTGCCCAGGCCCTCGGCGTCGGCGCCGTCGTCGATGAAGACGTCGGGCGAGCCCTCGATGATGGGGCCCGAGCCGCCGCAGTGCTGGGTCTTGTCGTTCATCCGCGCGAACGGCTTGCCGTTCACGTAGACGGTGGGAGACCCTTTGGCGACCTTGAAGGTGTTGGGGCCGCAGCACGCGGCGTGGATGCCGATGTCGTCCTGCCGGGCGGCGCCGCGATCGTTGACCAGGACGTTGGTGGAGGCGGCGACGATCGGCCCCACCCCGGGGTGCGGACAGGCGGGACAGCCGTGGGCGTCCTGGTCGACCTGTGCCTTGTCTCCGAGGCGGGCGGCGGCGGGCATCTTTCCAGCGCTCCTTCCGGCGGACGGGTCGATTTTACCACGCGGACTCCTCCGCGGAAAGCAGCCCTGGCGAAAACGCCTTGCGCGCCCTCGCCCCTGCCGTGTACGGTTCTCGGCCCATGTACGGAGTCATCATCGCGGTTCACGTCTTCGTGAGCCTGTTCCTGATCTTCGTCATCCTGCTCCAGCCGGGGCGGGCCGACGGCATGGCCGCCTTCGGTGGCGGCGGCAGCGCGACCAGCGTCTTCGGCGGCCGCGGCTCGGTGACGTTCCTGGCCAAGGTGACCGAGGTGTGCGCGGCCATCTTCATGATCACGTCGCTGACGCTCGCCTATCGCTCCTCCCACACCGATTCGGTGCTGCGCGCGCGGCGCAACATCGCGGCCCAGGAGGCGACGCAGAAGCAAGGCCCGGCCAATCCTCCTCTGCCGACCGGGCAGACGGCCCCCGCGCCCGCAACGGGCGGAGCGGCGGTCCCGGTCCCCGGAACCAAAGCGCCGGCGCCGGCGAAGCCCGAGTCGAACCGGAAGTAGCCTTCTTGCGCCGCGCGGAGCGGTTTGCTACTAAGCCGCTCCCACGCTTGGCCCAGGTGGTGGAACTGGTAGACACACCGTCTTGAGGGGGCGGCGCCGTAAGGCGTGTGAGTTCGAATCTCACCCTGGGCACCAAGTCACTGATTTCACTCTGAGAGGGCCGGATTCCGACTTGGCGTCCGGCCCTCTCCCCTTTTTGCGGCGCCAAGTTCGAGGCACTTGCTGGCGCTTTCCTGTCAGCTACAACGGGAGCCTGACACCCGGCATGTCCGGGTGCACGCCCAGATTGAGGCTTTTCTTTGGGGGCTGAAAAAAGCGGTCGGAATGACATCCGAGAACGCCTGGAACGGGGGAAGATACCCCCAGACCTGACATGTACCAGCTGTACAGGGCCGCGGACCGGACCTCTCCCCCCGCGCCGGTGATTGCACAAGCGGGGCGCACGCGCGGCCTCAAACTGATCGTGGAAGCGCACGACCCGCACAGCTCACGGACGCAAGACTCGACCTTGCCGTGGCGTGATCGGAAGGTGGGAGGCCAGAGTGGCGAGATCCAGTTGGACCTCGCGCATCACGCCCAGCAGGCTCCGCAGTAGCTCGCCTTGTGGCAGCCTCCGGATCCCCTTCCGGTCGAAGTAGTGGCGGATTCCTTGGAGAACTCCCTGCAGCGTGTGCATGGGCAGCGGCAGGAAGAGATCAGTGTCGAACTTGATCGGCTTGTTCCACTGCTCGACTTGGCCCGCCCGGAACTCGGGCGTGCCTGCCAGCACCTTGCCGGCAGTGACTAGGGCAAGTTCCAACGCCTGTACCGAGTCGATGCCGTAGATGTGCTGGTCGATCTGCGAAGGTAGTCCCGCGATGAGCAGCCGGCACGCCCACTCGCGCTTTGACCGTCTAGGAGCACTGATCTGCACGTGTACTGTGCGCGGAGGCCCCACCGGCCGTCGCCACACGTATTGGCGCAGTGCAATCCACTCCGAGTCCGAAGAGGAAACCTTGGTCCTCTGTCCCTTGCTCGTCGTCGCGCGTGCGGCGCGACTCGACGGCCGGTTCTGTGTCGGCACGACCGCAGCGTACACCAGCCGGCGGCACGCGCAGCACGACCGAATCCGGACGGACGCCGAGGTTTTTCGAACAGCCAGACTAGAGGTACTCCATCTGTGCGCTCCAGGGCGCGCCGTTCACCAGCACGGATAGCGCGGGACGGCCCTGCAGCGCCTTTTGGGGCACTTCGAGCAGCAGCCATGCCTGGGCGGGAACGACGGCGAGCAGGTCCGGCACGGACTGCCTGCGCGTGAGCCGCAGCGTCAGCCGCTGCCCGCTGCGCTCGGCCGACTCGACATGGAGCTCGGTGTTGGAGTCGGCGCCGAGGCGCACGAAGAGGAGCGCGGAGCGGGTGAAATCCACCGGCCCCGCCTTGCCGCGGGCGGGGTGGCCGTCGGGCAGCCGCGACTCCATCTCGGTCCAAGCCGCGCGGTCGAGCGCCGCGCTGACGCCGGCGCCCAGCTCCGCTTCAGGACCGCCGCCGCTGAAGCGCTCCGTGATCTCGACGGGTCCCGCCATGGTTTCCTCCTGCCGCGGCACTGCGGCGCAGGCCGCGAGCGCCAGCGCCGCGGCGTACCTAGGGAGCGACATTGAACGCCGCCGAGGTCCCGACCACGTTGCCGTCGGTCGCCTGTACCTGGTGGCCGGCCCCCGACGAGCCCACCGTCAGGTTGAAGACGTGCACGCCGGCGTCGGCCAGCGCGAAGGCATGTTGCCCGGTGGGAGCCGGCACGGCCGCGAAGGCACCGGCGCCGGGCCTGACCGACAGGCTCACCTGCCCGAGGAAGTTCTGCACCACGTTGTTGAACGTGTCGCGCGCCTCGACGCGAAGCGCGAAGGGCACGTTGGCGTGGGCGCCCCCCGCGGGCAGGACCGCGAACTGGGCGAACAGCCCGGCCTGGATGGGCAGCGCCGGCGTGTTGGTGGTGATTCCTGCGCCGTCGGTGGCGCTCAAGGTCACCTGCTCCGCCGTGAAGGGCGTGACGAGGAAGGTGAACGCGCCCGCGTCGGCGGGAGCGAAAACGTGCGCGTTGCCCGCCACGCCGGCCGCCGTCTCGACGAGCACCCCCTGCCGGACCGGGACCGCGTTGAATGCCGTGCCGGCGACCAGACCGATCTGGACGTTCCCGGCGAACCCGGTCAGGCGGCTGTTCGCGGAATCCTCCGCCACGACACGGAGCTGGAAGGTCGAGCCGGCCCTCTGCGCGCCGGTGATCTCGAAGCGGAAGTGGTGGAGCGCGCCGGCAGCCTGGATCTGGATCGGCGAGGAGTTGCTCACGATGGCCGCGCCACCGCCGGGCGGGTTGTGGGTCGCGCGGAAGGTGACGTTCTCCGCGCGGAAGCACGTCACCGGCACGCGCTTCACGCCTCCGTCCGCCTGGGTGAAGCTCACCGTGTCGTCGGCCACTAGCGCCGTGTCGCCGAGGAACACGCCGTCCGGCGGCGGACCTGCGGCACCGGCCGTTCCGGCGGCGAGCGAGAGGGCCACCGCGCCGGCGAACTGCTCGACCCGGTTCTGGTGCGCGTCGAGCGCGGTCAGCGCCAGCTCGAAGCGCCGCCCCGCCGTCTGCGGCGACGAGGCCTGCACCGCGAAACTCGCCACCGGTCCCGCCACCACCTCGATGGGCTCGCTGCGCCCGGTCGCGCCACCACCGCTCGCCTCGATCTGCAGAGGACCCGCCGTGTAGGAGAAGATCGGGAACGAGTGCTGCCCCGCGTCCGCCGCGGTGAAGACGTGCCGGAAGGCCGCCTCGCTGAAGGCGTCTCCGTCGTTCACCTTGACGTGCACCCCGCGCGCCGGAGGCGGCCCGGCCGAGCCCGTCTCCCCCTGCGCCACGCGGAGCCTCACCTCGCCGGTGAAGTCGGTGCGCACCCGGCCGGCGCCGTCCACCGAGCTTACCGCTACCTCCAGCGGCTCACCCGCAAACGGAGGCTGCGCGACCACGCTGGCCCCTCCGCCGCGGCGCCGCACCTCGACCTGGAGCGAGGCGACCGCGCCCGCCGCAGCCACCTGCAGGTTGACGGAGCCGGCGTGCCCAGCGCCGTCGTTCACCGACAGCGTGACGATCTCCGCGGTGTTGTCCAGGAACTGCACCCGAGCCATTCCCGGCGGGTCGCCAGCCGCCCCGAACGCGAGCGCGACGCCGGCAGGTGCAGCAGGGTTGCCGTTCAGGAACACGCCCGCGGCGGGAGCGGCTGCACCGGGAGTGCCGTTGTGGGTCAGGTTCACCGCGAGGGCGCCGGGATCGGTCAAGTTCCCGAACTGGTCGACGGCGTAGACAAAGACGGGGACCGCCTCTCCCACACCCAGCCCGGTGCGGTGGCCCTGGGCGAAGAGCACGAACCCCGCGAGCGGCTGCGGAACCGCCGAGACCTGGAAGACGAAATCGTCGAATGCCTGCACGAAGGTTCGCAGCGCCTGCTGCCGGGCGGGAGCTCCAGGTGCGATAGCCCCGGGGTTGCGCAGCGTGGGCCGGTCGTCGATGCGCAGGTCGAAAACGGGCGGTGAATCCGCTCCGCCCGGCTGCCGTGGGTCCGCGCCGGGCAGGTGTGCGACCAACGATTGGAACTCCGCCAGCTGCGCCTTGCCGATGCTGAACTGGCAGAGGAAGAACGGCCGCTGCCCCGCTGGAAACGACGCGATCGGCCAGGGAAACGCCGGGAGCGGCTGGTTGGGCCCGACCTGCAGCGCGTCCACCGTGCGCCAGCAGCTCGCGCTGGTCCGGCTGGCGGGAAACACCGCGCCCGCATCGTGCGCCGGCACGATCTCGCCGCTCGCCTTGCGAAGCCACACCGTCGCATCCGCCACCGGGCTGCGGATCTCGAAGCCGTAGAACTCGGTCGAGGCGTCGTCGCGCAACGTGCAGAAGGTGAAGAACGCGTCCTGCGCGCCGGCTGCGCCGCGGCCCTCGGCGGACAGGCCCTTGTTCAGCGCCGCCAGCACCGCCTTCCAGAAGTGGACCCGGCGGATGCCGGAGAAGCTCGGATGCGCCGCGGCGCCGATGTTGGGATCGCCAACCCGCGGGTTCGCCGGCGCGCCGGTCCCGCCGGCGGCGTTGACGTTGGGCAGTGGATCCGCCGTCGCCTCCATGTACTCGAGCACCCGCGCCACGTTGGCGGGCTGACGCAGATCGGGGTCGAGCAGCATCAGCTCGCCCGCGACGCCGGCCGTCATCGGCGTCGCGAAGGAGGTCCCGTCGATGCCACCCACGGTCAGGTTCTGGCCGGCGATCGGCACTGGCGCGCCCAGCCGTACAGCCAGGCCGGCGGCGCTGGGCATGACGGAGCGGATTTGCGACCCGGGCATGAAGATGCCGACCTGCTCGCCGATGAAGCTGAAGTCCGCGATCAGCTCCTGCTGCCCTGGAGCGTTGACCGTAAGGGCGGTGCCCGCCGGCGCGCGGCCCACCCGCGCGGTCGCGCCCACGATCTCCAGCCGCTGGCGGAAGACGTTCGCGCCGGCGTTGGTGGAGCGGGCGTTGCGCTTGTCCGGCCCGAGCCGTCCCCACTGCGTGGTCCCCGCCCAGTAGCGGTTGGGGAAAGCCCCGCCGTTGTAGTTCTGCGGGACCGAGAACATCAGCTTGCCCTGCATCACCATCTCCTGCGCGCGCTCCTGCAGCGCGCGGAGCTGCTGCGGGGTGAAGCTGAGGGTCGCGACCCAGTCCGCGATCGACGTCGTATGGACGAGCACTTCCGGGTCGCGCGCCATGATTTCCAGGGCGAGCAGGTAGCTGAAGAAGTTCGCGCCGCCCCCGGAGGCGGAGATGCGGATGGGCCGGACGTGCACGTGCGGCGCGGTGCCGAGCACGGTGTTGCGCGCCGTGCGCGCGGCCCCGCCCACCGGGCTGCCCACTCCGTCAGCCCCCAGGCAGGTCATCACCGCCGTGCCGTGGCCGCCGCCCGGCACGGCGCCTCCGCCGAGCGCGGTCACGTCTCCGACCCCCTGCAGGTTGCCGTCGACGAACACCGTCTGCAGAGCCGGGTTGCCGGCGTTGGCGCCGCTCGTGTCGGTGGGCCGCAGCAGCCGCTCTCCCTTGATCAAGAGGTCGTTGGGAAGCCGCCCCGGCTCGCCGCTGAAGTTGTCCGCTGCCGAGCTGCGGCCGAAGCCGGTATCGGTGATCGCGACGACCACCTTGGGCGGCTCGGCCGGCGGCGCGCCGTCGAACTCCGGCGCCTTCCAGTCCAGGTAAGGCACGGCCGCCCCAACCTGGGTGGGGTCGATGGGCGTCACGGGCGTGCGGCGGAAGATCACCTCCACGCGCCGGTTCTGCGCCGACTCCACGTTGTCCGGGGTAGGCACGAGCGGGAACGCCTCGCCGCAGCCGAACACCGCGCCCGCATGGAACCGGTCCGGCGCGAGGGCGGTGGGGACGAGCTTTCTTTGATACGCGCGGATGAGGGCGATGCGGGTGATGAGACCGACGCTGCCGTCCTGGGTGAGCCCCTCGCTCGCCTGGAAGGCGCGCACCGCGGTCTGCGTCGCGTTCGAGTTCACGCCGTTGATGGGCCCCCCGTAATGTCCGAGCGCCTGCAGCATGGACTGGATCTCGCGCAGTCCCCACGCCGATTCGTTGCGCAGGGGCGCGAAGGTCGCGCCAATCTTCTGGAGCAGCGCCTCGCCCATGGCCCGTCGCGCGGCCGCATTCCCCCCGGTCGCGGCCAGGCCGTGCGCTGCCCTGAAGGCCGACACAGCCGCGTCGAAATCTGCGGAAGCGGTGCCGTCGATGGGGCCCGTGAAGTGTCCCAGATCGCGCAGGGCAAACTTCTGCTCGGGAATCCCGGCGCCGAGCGTCTCGTGCAGCGCAAAGCGGTCGTACCAGAAGCCTTCGTCGTGCCGCAGCAGCGCGTTCATCGAGCCGGCGCGCGCGCGGCTCAAGTCGCTGTTCGAGGCGTCGGCGCCGACGCGGTCGGTGTGCCCGAAGATGGCGATCTTCCGCTCCGGCTCCTGCGCGTCCAACTCGCGGACCCGGCGCACGTCGTCCTCGGCCTCGGGGCGGATGAAGCTCTTGTTGGTCTCGAAGCGCGCTCCCGCCACCCCCACTTGCGGGGGACGGCTGTCCGGGAAGAGCCGGCTCTCGATCAGCCGGTGCGCGGGGAAGGTGTGGATGACGAAGTGGTGCCAGTGGTCGTCGGCGTTGGTGAAGGTGTGGTTTGCCGCCACGAAGTTGGAGAGCAGCGCCTGCGGGAGCCGCTCCTGCACGCCGGGGCCTCCGGCCAGCGAGGGGACGAGCAGCGGGGTGAGGCCGACCGCCTCGATGTCGGGGTCGTGCTGCTCGTCCACCTCGTTGCGCAGCTGCAGAAGCCCTGCGCCGCCGACGTCGTCGCCGAAGTGCGCCTCCACGACGTTGTAGCGGCCGGCGAAGCTGCGCGGCCGAGCCCGCAGCGCATGCAGCGCGCGCGAGACCTGCGCGTCGCTCGCCGCGTCGCGGAAATCCAGCGTGAGCGACCCTTTGATCACCCGGAGCCGCCCACCCTCGATCTCGACTTCGTCCGACTGGAAAAAGCCGCCCGGCACCGTTTCGTCGTCGGCCGCATAGTGGAAGGAGCGCGAGATGAAGATCGGCTCGCCGCCCATTTCGACGCGCAGCCGGTTCTCTCCGAAGAGGAAGAGGGCGCAATCGCCCTCCGCCGGAGGCTCTTCGACGCTCTCCTGCACGACTCGCTTCCGCCCGACGAGCTGGTTCACGGCACCCGTCGCCCCACTGCCCAGGCGCGTGTAGGCCGGAAGCTGGACGTCGGCTTGGCCTGCGACGAGCCCGCTCACGTCGATCTCGTCGTCGGTCTGGTCCGCGCCGTCATCGAGCACGAAGCGCAGCTGGGCCGGGTCGAGGCCCCCCGAGCAGATCTTCAGCCGGGGCGTGCGCGATCGGAACAGCCCGTGGCGCAGCGTGCGGAACGCGCCGGCGGACTCCGGGTCTTCGGCGAGGATGTCGAAGAGACCCAGCGTTCCGCGCGCATCGCCGCAGGTCACCTCTACCTGTGCCTCGAACGGGTCCTCGCCCGAGGCGGTCACCTCGACCAGCTGGACGTCGGGCCAGCTCGCCCCGCCCAGATCGCCGCGCTCGCCGTGCCAGAAGAGGAGCTTCTTGCCCGAGAGCAGCGTCCCGCCGCTGCTGGAGAGCGGCAGCTCCGCAGTCTCGCGCCCGGAGCGCACTTTCGCATTGGTACCCTGGCCGTCGTACACCTCGATCGACACGAGCTCGGACTCCAGCGGCCGCTTCCCAGCCCGGCGGAGCCTCCCCACGACGGATGCTTCCAGCGGCAGAGCGACCAGGGTGGGAACCTGCCGGCCACCCGGGGCGCGCAAGTCGAAGTCGCGCCCGCGCAGGAAGCGCAGGCCGCGCGCGGCCGGCGGAGGGGACTTCTTCGGCACTACGATCCGGTACTGCTTCCCCGTTCGCAGCGAAGCGGGGCCGCCCCCGTACTGCACGCGGATCGGCAAGCGCCCTCCCGACAGACTACAAACACTTGTTATTTTATCACGATGCGCATCGTTTGTCCTGTCGCGCTGCGCCGCCCGGCCGGACCCGTTGTCAAGCGGG
>WNFF01006839.1_pt1 | contig 11862 bp, 9 predicted proteins | sample 5400441 | NCBI WGS metagenome assembly WNFF01 (sample SAMN13153345, study PRJNA577476) | soil metagenome | isolation source: 120 cm saprolite under Douglas fir tree site 2 hole 3 replicate 1 | place: USA:California | collected 2015-04-18
CGACGTCATTCAGCTCTCACCGGGGCGCGACGTCCATGTCGGCCGCGAGCGCGGCGATTGGATCTTCCCGTACGATCCCGCGATGAGTGCGCAGCACGCGACGGTGCGCTCCGAAGACGCGGACTTCGTGCTGGTGGACGATCACAGCCGCAACGGCGTGGCGATCGCGGCGCGCGGTGCGATGGTGCTGCACCACGGCTCCCGGATCATGGTCGGCGACAAGCTGCTGCGCGTTGAGCTGCCGGGGGACGGGGGGGACGAGGGCGGGGGCACACAAGCCGCATGAAGATCTGTCCCGTCTGCTCCACCGAGTATGCCGATGACGTGAAGTTCTGTCCCAACGACGGGCAAACGCTGCGCTCGGCGGCTCCCGCGAGCGATTTGGTCGGCCAGGTGATCGCCGACCGCTATCACGTGATGAAGAAGCTCGGCGAAGGCGGCATGGGTCAGGTGTATCTCGCCGAGCATGTGAAGATGGGGCGACGCAGCGCCATCAAGGTGATGAATCCCTCGATGGTGCACGATCCCGATGCCGTCGCCCGATTCAACCGCGAAGCGTCGAACGCCAGCCGCATCACCCATCCCAACGTCTGCGCGATCTACGATTTCGGCGAAACGCCGGACGGTCTCATCTATCTCGCCATGGAGTTCATCGAGGGTGAGCCGCTCACCGATTTGCTGGAGCGCGAGGCCGAGGGTGCGCTGCCGGTGCCGCGCGCGGTCACCATCTTCCTTCAGGTGGCGGAGGCGCTGCAAGCCGCGCACGACCTCGGTATCGTGCATCGCGACTTGAAGCCCGACAACATCATGCTCACGCGGCGGAAAGACGGCGCCGACGTCGTCAAAGTCGTGGACTTCGGCATTGCGAAGGCTGTTGAGGGCGATCAGGCGGGACAGAAGGTTACGAAGACCGGCCTGGTCGTCGGCACGCCGGAGTTCATGAGCCCCGAGCAGCTCTCCGGCGACACGCTCGACGGCCGCAGCGATCTGTACTCGCTGGCGCTCGTGTTCTACCGCATGCTCTCCGGCAAGCTGCCGTTCGAGGCGACGACGGTCCAGGAGACGATGATCAAGCGCCTGACCGACGACCCCACCAAACTCGCTGACGCGCGTCCCGATCTCACGTTTCCCGCCGGCTTGCAACCGGTGTTCGACACCGCGCTCGCACGATCCCCGGTCGAGCGCTATCAGACGGTGGCGAAGTTCGCGGCGGATGTCGCGGCGGTCACTGGTCGTCCGGGATCAGCGGCGGTCCCGCAAACACGGTCAGGGCCTGATACAGAGAGCAAGACGCAGCTGCTCGATACGATGGGCGGCGCGACTCAACGGATCTCTGCCAAGCGACCCGCGCCGGCGCGAAAGCGGTCGCTGATTCCCGTGGCCGTTGGCGTCGTCGTGATTCTCGCCGGCGCGGGCGCGTGGGTGGCGCTCAATGGCGGCAGCAAAACAGGCGGGGGCGGCAGGAGTCCCGCTGAGTCCACCCGCGTGTCGCGCGACACGGCGGCCACGCAAACGACGCGACAAACTGGAAACGTGCAACGCTCCGGCCGTCAGCCCGGCCCGGTGGCCAACAAGGAGAGACCCGCCGTCGACAGCGCAGCTATTGACCGGCAGTTGGACAACGTCATGGAGCTGGTACTCCATCCGCAAACGAGCGGTACGGGGCGGGACCAGGCGACGGCGATCTACAACAACAACGGCGCTCCTCCGACACTGCGCGCCCAGGCGGCGTTCATGGTGGCGCAGGCCTTCTTGCTCGATGGCAAGACCGCCGAAGCCTGCCGCTGGAACGGATTGGCGTTAAACCTGAGGCCGACAAACTCGCCTTATCTGCAGTTCAAGCGCGATCAGGGATGCGCCTCGTGAGCTTCTTCAACACGAGGAAACCGATCCGCGTCGAGGTCTTCGCGAAGACCGATCTCGGTCGCACGCGCGATCACAACGAGGACAAGTTTCTCGTTGCCGACCTGACCAAGAAGACCGCATCGCTCCTTCCGGAAGTGCGCCGGCACGACATTGGCCCGCGCGGTACGCTGCTCATGGTCGCCGACGGGATGGGCGGCGCCGCGGCGGGCGAGCTGGCGAGCGAAATGGCCACTGACACGATCTACGCCCACCTCCTCAAGACCTGGAATGCTGAGGATGAGGTGACGCCGCAGCGGTTCGCGTACCGCCTCAAGGAAGCCGTCGAGGTCGCGAACGCGAGCATTCACGCGCACGCGAAGGCCCACCCCGAAGTCCGCGGGATGGGCACGACGACGACCGCCGCGGGCGTGCTGAACGACCATCTCTATCTCACGCAGGTCGGTGACAGCCGGGCCTATCTGATTCGCGGCGGCGAAGCGCATCAGATCACTAAGGACCAGTCGCTGATGCAGCGCCTGGTCGAGGCGGGCGAGCTGACAGAAGAGGAAGCCGCGCAGAGCGAGCGCCGCAATATCATCCTGCAAGCACTCGGCCCCGACGCCAAGGTCAAGGTCGATCTCACACAGCAGGAGATACGGCGCGGCGACATCCTGCTGCTCTGCTCCGATGGCCTCTCCGGGCAAGTAAAGAAGGAAGAGATCGCCAAGATCGTGACAGAGGCCCCGAACCTCGGCGACATCACGGTGGTGATCGCCCGCTTCGACGGTGACGGCCTGCGGTACTCCGGCAGCGGGCCACCGGAAGACGTCGGCCATCAGGTGTATCCGCTGATCGACACCGAGACGAGCACCGAGCCCGTGCCCATCTATAAAGGAAGCAGGCCACCGGTTCCGAGCAGGGAGGCTCGCACCAACCGGACGCTGACCGTCCTGCTGATTGCTGTAGCCGTCTTCGCCGCCCTCGCCTGGTACTTCACGCGCGAGCCGTGAAAGCGCAATTCAAGTTTCTCTCCGGCGCGCGCGCGGGACAGGTCGAAGCGTTCCGGAAGGGCTACATCGGCCTGGGCCGCCATCCGCTCTCGGATGTCCGGTTCGACGCCGAGCGCGACCTCGACGTATCGTCCCGGCATGCGGCGATCGTACGCAAGACGGAAGGGTTTGTCCTCCAGGACCTCGGCAGTCGCAACGGCACCTTCGTAAACGGCAAGCGCATCACCGGCGACACGCCGCTCAAGGACGGCGACGTGATCGGATTCGGTGCCAACGGCCCGGCGCTCGAGTTCGAGGTCATCGAGGCCGACACCGACATCCCTGCCACCACCGCAGCCGAAGGGATGGCCGCGCGGGCGTCGACGCCGCGTGAGGTCGTCCGCGCGACGCCGGCTTCGACGCCGCTGCATTCACCATCGCGGCAGAGTACGGGCGTGCGCATCGCGGTCGAGGTCGCGCGGCAGACGGCGCAGCTACGGCGCACGACCAAAGTCCTGATCGTGCTGCTGCTGATCGTCGGCACCGGCTTCACCTGGATGCAGTGGGACGGGCGGCGGCGCGCGCATGAGCTGACGCAGCTGCAAGCGCGCGCCGACAGCCTGATGCACGAGTCGCGCGACATGACGACGCACTTCAGGTCCGAGCTCCAGGGCGTGCGCGATGCCCTCACCACGTCGCAGACGGAGACGACGCGGCTGCGCCGGGAGCTCGACGGCTCGAGCGGCGACGCGTCATCGGTCGCTCGCTTGCGCACCGAGCTCGACGCCGCCGAGCGCCGGCAGCATGCCCTGGCCGGCGCCGTGGGCGGCGTCAACTATCGCGCGATCTCCCATCGCAATCAGGACGCGGTGGCCATTGTGATCGTCGAATTCACAGACGGCGACCGTTTCAGCGGGACGGCGTTCTCCGTGGACTCGATGGGCACGATGGTCACGAACAAGCACATCCTCGTCGGCGAGGATGGCACGAAGACCGCGAAGCGGATCGGCATCATTTTCTCGGGTAGCACGCAGATGTGGCGCGGCGAGATGATCGGCGTCTCGCCCGATGCGGATCTCGGGGTGTTGCGCGTGCTGATCAAAGGCAGCACGCCGCGCGTTGCGGGAATCGCGAAAACTCGCGAGGGCATCGAGCGCGGCGACCCGGTGGCGATCCTCGGCTACCCGCTGGGCTTCGACCTGCCGATGGAAGCGCAGGGCGGCCATCCGATCGCCGAGCCGACGCTCACCGTGGGGACGGTGAGCAAAGCGCTCACCTCCGTGGTGCAGGTGGACGCCTACGGCGCACCGGGGTCGTCAGGGAGTCCGATCTTCGATCGCGACGGCCGCGTGATTGCGATTCTCTATGGCGGCGAGCGTGAATCGAACGGCAAGATCATCTTCGCCGTGCCGGCCTACCAAGCCGCTGCCTACCTTAAGAGCCTCGGCTTACCCAAATAGTCGTTAACGAGCCCGCTCGATCACCATCATCTTGAACGTGCCGGGCACGATCGGCGGCCGCCGGCGCGGATTCGCTGCCGTCGACTCCGCGGGCACGGGTCCGAAGTCGGCCGTGACGACGTACAGGCGATGTGTCACGGGGTCGAGTCCCATGTTCCGCGCGCCGGGCGCCGTTTGGACGTTCTGGACAACGTGGTACTGATCCGGGCTGTCTTCGTGGATCACCGTCAGGGTGCCGTCCGCATTTGACGTGAACACGTCTCCCGCCGCGGCGTCGAACGCCGCGCCGTCCACGCCCTGACCGATCGGCGCCGTCGCAACCACGCGTCCCGCACCGTAGTCGGAAACCGCCAGCACACCGCTGCGACAGCCACTGAAGAGCCGATGATGCGTGGTATCGATCGCCATCGCGACGGGATTCTTGCATCCGGTGGTCGGCCAGCGGCGGGTGACCGTCGCTGACTTCCCATCGATCTCCACGATCTCTGCGTTGTCCACGATGTTCACGAACAATTTGCCGTTACCTGCCGCGACGCCTGTTTCCGGTTTGCCACCCAGCGGGATATTGGTGACGCGCTGCCCGGAAGCCGGATCGATTACCGTTGATGACTGCGCATCGCCGTTGAACGTGAAGACGCGATTCGAGGCCGCGTCGTAGACGATGGCGTCTGCATCTTCGGCCGCTGGTGTCTTGCCGAGCACCTTGAGGCTGGTCGGGTCGAACATGACGACGGAGCTGTCGTTGCCTGACGTCGCAAAGCCGTGATGCGCCGCCGCGACCAACGCGACGCCGTGGGCACCCTGAATCGGCGCGACTTCGCCGAGGACCTTGCCATCATTCTCGTCGACCACCATGAACCGATTTTGGCGGGCAATGAACACGCGATGGTTGGCCGGATCGGGCGTGACGTAGTCCCATCTCCCGTCGCCGCCCAAGGTGTACGTGTGCGTGATTCGGTACGGGTTGGTGGCTGGCCCTTGCGGATTCTGCGTGGCAAAGACTACGAGGCTGAATAGTCCGAGAATCATCAGCTGCTCCGAGTTGAAGGTCGCTTCTGCCATAGGTCGATAGGCTTGCCGACGCCCTTGGGCTGGAACGGAAGAATGACCTTCCGCCCCTCTCCTGCCGAGGCGTACGCCGCGTACAGCACCTCCTGCACGACGCGCCCGGTCTCGCCGTCCGCGATCGGTGTCTCCGCACCGCGCACACACCGCGCGAAGTGCCGCATCTCCTGCGGGAACCCGTAATTCCACTGCTCCTCGAAGACAGGATACGTCCAGCCCTTCGTCGTCGCTGCCTTTTCGACGGCGTACCCGAAACCGATTTCCGAATAGGTCGGCAACGCGTTGCCCATGAGCAGATCGGCATACGTTTGCCCTTTGTCGCCGAACACTTCGATGCTGTCGTCCATGCCGCCGGGCCGGTTCCAGCTGCTCTCGACCATGCCGATCGCTCCGGTCTCGAATTCGATGATCGTGACGGCTTCATCCTCGCCCCGCGTGCGATCCCCATGCACCTGCGTCGCCATCTGCGAGTAGACGCTCTTGATCTTCGGCTTGCCGAGGAACCACCAGCAGAAGGCGATGCCGTGACAGCCCAGATCCATGACAGCCCCGCCGCCTGATTGCTCGACGTCCCAGAACCAGGGTGAGTGCGGCCCCGAATGTTTCTCGCCCTGCTTTACCAGATGCACTCGGCCGAACGCTCCTTCGTCCGCCATCTGCTTGGCCTTCACGTACTTCGGCGTGAAGAACAGCTCCTCGGCATACAACAGCAGCACGCCCGCCTTGTGGCAGGCGGCGATCATGGCATCGGCTTCCTCGAGCGTCATGCACAGCGGCTTTTCGCACACGACATGCTTGCCCGCCTGGGCGGCGTCGATCGTCATCGGCGCGTGCAGGCGATTGGGCGCCGTGATCCAGACCAGCTCGACGTCGCGATCCCGCAGCAGCTCGCGATAGTCGGTGCTCGCGCGTGCGACGCCGTGACGCTTCGCGAAGCCTGCTGCATTGCCTTTGGTCGGCGACGCGACCGCGACGACCTCGACCTCGTCCGGAACCGATTTCGCCGCGCCCGCAACGCAGTCCGCCTGAAAGCGTGAGCCGATGACTCCGATTTTTACTCTTGACATGCGGCCATTCTACCGCGGCAAGAGGTTCTTGGCCAAGGGTTGGTCGTGAAAATCGCCGTGGGAGTAGAAGTTGGACTGGTCACCACTCGCCCCGTGACCGGCACCACATCCCGAGCGGCACGGATGGTCGAGGTTGGGTTTATGAGACGTTGTCTGGTCGTCACATTGGTGCTGGCGTGTCGGGGAGTAACGAGTCCGCCCTCACCTCCGCCTCCGCTGCCCCCGCGTTCGGTGTTTCCCGCCGACAACGCGTGGAATCGCGATATCTCGGTCGACTCGGTCGATCCCAACTCCGACAGTCTCATCGCGCGCTGTGGCGGTTCGGCGAGCCTCCACCCTGATTTCGGCACGGTCTATGGCGGCGTGCCGTGGGGCATTCCGTTCATCACCGTCTCGGGTTCGCAGCCGCGCGTGCCCGTGACGTTCGCCTACGCGGCTGAGAGCGACCCCGGGCCCTACCCCATTCCCCGCGATGCGCCCATCGAGGGCGGCGCAAGCGCGACGGGCGACCGCCATGTGCTGGTCGTGGACGTGGACAATTGGAAGCTGTACGAGCTGTTCGACGCGCACTCGGTCAACGGTGGCGCGTCATGGACGGCGGGATCGGGCGCGATTTTCGACCTCTCGTCGAACGCCCTCCGGCCGGACGGCTGGACCTCGGCCGACGCCGCAGGGTTGCCCATCTTTCCCGGCCTCGCGCGCTATGACGAAGTTGCAACCGCGGGACGGATCGCCCACGCGCTGCGCTTCACTTGCCCCGTCACCCGCCGCGCCTACGTTCCCCCCGCACGCCATTTCGCAAGCACGCTCACCGATTCGTTGCTTCCTCCCATGGGTATGCGCGTGCGGCTCAAAGCGGGGGTGGACATTTCGGGCTTCCCCGCCGACGTCCAGGTCATTCTGACCGCGCTGAAGAGCTACGGCATGTTGCTCGCGGACAACGGAGGACCGTTCTTCGTAAGTGGCGCGCCAGACCCGCGCTGGAACAATGCTGACATCGATACGATGAAGCAGCTGCACGGGACGGACTTCGAAGTAGTCAGGATGACGGGGCTGGTGGTGCGCTAGGCGAGCACCGCGTCATCGTTTCGAATCCCACACCGCGACGCCGACCCGCGAGTCGGCGGTACCGTAGTAGAGAAACCAGCGTCCGCGAAACGGCACGAGACCTTCCACGAACGTCGTTCCCTCGGGATACTGGCCGGTCCGCTCGTAGCTCTCGGTCGGGCGGATGAAGGGCGCATCCGAGCGCGCAATGAGCTTGAGGGGATTGCGCGCGTCGAACAGCGCCTGCCCACCGGTGTAAACCCGCGCTGGCAACGTCGAGTCGCCGTGTGTGGCACTGTTCCCGGCGTTGTACAGCACGACAATGCCCCCCCCGTTGGCCGTGAGCAGTGCCGGCGGACCAGCCTCGACCAACCACGAATCGAAGTATCCGGGTCGCGGCGAGAGCACGTTGATCAGGCGCCCGTTGTCATCCTCGACTGGTGTCCAGTCCAGCAAGTTGTCGGACGTCGCGATGTGGAGATCCGGGACTCCGAAATACATCCAGTACCGACCGTTGACCCGGGTGGCGATGACGCGGTCGCCGTCCACTCGGCTGAGGATGGCGCCCGACTTCGACTCGGCGCGCAGATACTTGCCGCCAGCGGCGCGGGCAAAGGCAGGCCCATGCTTCGTCCAGTTGATCAGATCGCGCGACGTCGCGACCGCCAGCCGCGGGATGTCTCGGTTCCATTGCGTGTAGGTGAGCACATAGGTGCCGTCGTCAGACTCGACGATCCGCGGATCTTCGACCCCGCCCGGCCACTCATACTGTCGCTGCGCGTCGGTGTCCGGATACAACACAGGGGCGCCGCGACGCGTGAACCGCAAACCATCGCTGCTCTCGGCCAACCCCAACCGCGAAGTGTGCCGGCCGATCTGCCGCTCGCCGCTCGCATCTTCCGCGCGATAGAGCACGAAGACTTTTCCGTCCCTCACGACGGCGGCCGGATTGAAGGTCGCGTATTCCTCCCACGCGACCACGCTGTCCGTCATGGGTGAGCGGAAATGGGAGGCCGGATTCGGGGTGATGACTGGATTCACCTGCGCCGGCTTTACAAACGGGCCGAACGTCCAGGCCTGCGTTATCAGGAGCAGGAGATTCATACGACCCGGTGTTAAGGGAGCGCAAAGGCGACGTATGCGTCACCCGACTTCGTGCCCAACTTACCGCCACCCGCCGCGATGACAACGTACTGCCGCCCTCGGACCGCATAGGTGCTCGGCGTCGCATAACCAGCCGCCGGCAGGGCCGACTCCCACAGGAGCTGACCCGTTGTCTTGTCGAACGCGCGGAATTTTGCGTCCATCGTGGCGGCGATAAAGACGAGACCGCCCGCCGTGACGATCGGTCCACCGTACTGCTCCGCTCCCGAATTCACACGCGTCGTGTCCCTCAGCGCTGGATGCTGACCCAGCGGGATTCTCCAGCGGTACTCGCCGGTGTTGAGATCGATCGCGCTCAACGTGCCCCATGGCGGCCTGATGGCGGGAAATCCAGCCGAGTCGCGCCAGCGCTCGTAGCCGACAAACTCGTAGGGCGACTTGGTCTGCAATGGAGGGGGCGCGCTTACGGGAAGCGGTTCCGTGAGTCGTTTGCCGACTACGTACTCGATCACGGCGCGTTTCTCTTCGGCACGAAGACCCGCGAATGAAGGCATGAAGCCGCGGCCGTGTTCGATGATTTGAAACAGTTGCTCGGGCGTAAGACGCGCACCGATGCCGATGAGCGACGGCGCGCGATCGTGACCCCGCCGACCGACGCCGTGACAGGCGGCGCACGCGCCGGCGTATACCGCGGCACCAGTTCTCGGCGCGCCGGTTTGCATGGGGATCCTCGCGACCTCACGCATCGCGGCGATCCACGGTACGTCGCTCGCGTTGACGTAGAGGACACCCGTCGCGGTGTCGACCGCCGCCCCGCCCCACTCTCCACCGCCGTCGAAGCCCGGCAGGACGATGCTGCCTTCGCGACTCGGCGGGGTGAAGAGGCCATCGTGTCGCAGTGCGCGAAAGCGCCGTCGCTCGGCTGTGGTGACGTCAGCCTCGGTGATTGACTGCCGCGCGAACGGCGCAGGCCGGAGCGAATACGGTTGCGTCGGCCACGCGCGCTCGCCCCGCAGATTGGAGGCGGGTACTGCGCGCTCCTCGATCGGAAAGAGTGGATTGCCTGAACCGCGATCGAACAGGAAGACGAACCCGCTCTTCGTAATCTGCGCGACCGCATCCACGCGCTTTCCGTTCTGGATGACTGTGACGAGGTTCGGTGCCGCTGGCAGATCACGATCCCAGAGATCGTGATGCACCGTCTGGAAGTGCCAGATCCGTTTGCCGGTCGTGGCATCGAGCGCGAGCAACGAGTTGGCGAAGAGGTCGGCCCCCAGGCGATCGCCGCCGTAGAAATCGGGCGAGGCCGAGCCGGTCGGGATGTAGACGACGCCGCGGGCTGTATCCACGGTCATGCCCGCCCAGGAGTTCGCGCCGCCGATTGTTTTGTAGGCTTCGGCCGGCCAGGTGTCGTGTCCGAATTCGCCCGGCCACGGAATGGTGTGGAAGGTCCAGCGGATTTTGCCGGTGCGCGCATCGTAAGCGCGCACGTGACCGGGCGCCGCACCCACGTCTTCTCCGACTCGCGTGCCCCAGATGACTATGTCTTTGTAAGCCACGCCGGGGCTCGTCGAGACGAGGTATTCGCCATCGATGTCCCAACCAAGCCCCACGCCAAGATCGACCCAGCCCGTGTCGCCGAAGCTGCGAATTGGTTTGCCCGTCCCCGCGTCGAGGGCATACAGACGCCGCTCGACGGCGAAAAAGATTCGCCGGTCGCGACCAACTGCCCAATACACCACGCCGCGATTGACGTGTGGCTGAGTCGCACGGTTCGGAAAGGCATCGAATCTCCACAGCAGTGTTCCGCTCTCGGCGCGCAGTGCGATCACGGCAAGCGTAGGAGTCGTCGTGTAGAGCACGCCGTCGACGACGATCGGCGTCGCTTGGATTTGGGAGAGGCCGTCCGGAGGAAGGTCGCCGGTGTGATACGTCCACGCGACCTTCAACTGCGCGACGTTACGGCGATTGATCTGATCGAGCGCGGAGTAACGCGGGTTGCCGGGACTGCCGCCGGTGACGCGCCAGTTCACGGTGCCCAGATCGCTCGCGGCTCGTTGGCTGCATGCGAGAGCGCCGGGAACCGCGATGACGGCGAGGGTAGCGCGCCAAACACGCACCGGTTACCTCGCCGGCGTCAGCACGATGTTACGAAATTCGACCGGGCCGTGGTCGCCCTGGAGCATGAGCGGACCCGAAGATCCTTCATCGCTGTCGAGCGCACCGCCGGTGATTCCCGGTATCTCCTCGTTGCAGATCAGGGTCTTGCCGTTCAGTACCACTGTCAGCATGCGTCCCACGAGCGTGATGTCGTATGCCTGCCACTCAACCGGCTTTCGCGCGGCGGCTTCGCTCGGCGGCAGAAAGCCGTAGACCGCGCCGAGGCGATCCTGAACCGGTTCGAGCGCGTCGCTGTCCTCGATTTGCACCTCGTACCGGCCGCGCAGGTAGACACCGCTGTTTCCTTTCGGTGGATAGCGGAACTCGATATGCAGCTTGAAATCGTTGAAGGTTTGGCGAGTGATGAGGTTGGTGCCGGCACGCGTGTTCGTGAGTACGCGATTCACGACACTCCAGTTTGCTCCCGGCGTTTGCCAGCTCGCCACGTCCGTGCCGTTGAAGAGCGCGATCGGCGCTGCCCAGTGGGGCGGCGACGGGCGTCGCAGCTGCGGCGCTCGATTCGCGGTCCACGCGTAGCGCTTCCCAGCAGGATCTGTCAACCAGCCCGACAATTGATCGCCTCTTAGCACGCCTGCGACGTGCAGGTCGCTGTCTCCCTGCTCCCACTGCGGAGGAATTGAGAAGGAGAAGCCCGAGTCCTTGAACTCGACTCGGGAGACCGGCCGCGCGCTACCCACGACCCCCACAAAGCGCCCAACCAGCATTCGATAGCCGGATCGCTCAACCTCGAGCCACGAGGGATAACGATGCGACGAGTCGGTTACCGTCAGATCCCACCGCCCCACGATCGGATACTGCTGCGGCGGCTGCTGAGCGTGGATCGGTGACGCAAGGACGACTCCAACGACGGCAATCACGTAGGCCTCTCTCATCTTTTCCTCCCGGTGAGTTGCTTTGCGGGATTTTGACGATAGAACGTGCACAACAGGTCGTACAGCTCCGGGTCTTCATGATCGAGCTCTTCGGGCCGCTCGAAAAAGACTTCTGTCGCCACTGCAAAGAATTCGGCGATGTCCGTGGTTCCGTACGCGCTCATGACGCTTGGCGCGTCGGCTGCGACCTTCGCGTCCAGGCGCTCGTAAGCGCGCTGAAGTGTGCTGCTCC
>WNFF01004127.1_pt1 | contig 11855 bp, 8 predicted proteins | sample 5400441 | NCBI WGS metagenome assembly WNFF01 (sample SAMN13153345, study PRJNA577476) | soil metagenome | isolation source: 120 cm saprolite under Douglas fir tree site 2 hole 3 replicate 1 | place: USA:California | collected 2015-04-18
AGGAGCGTCAATGTCCCGTAACTCCTGGCTCAATCTTCCTTCAAAGCAATAACCGAAGTGCAATTTCATCTCCGGACAATCTGACCGGTATAGGTAGAGCGTAAGTAAACTCCGCTCCACCCCGCCATACAGATTGCCGCTGAAGATGTGAAGGGCGCGTAAGGTCTGGCCTTGTTCTTGGCGACCTTCTGTGGTCTGGCCGGCACTCATATCAATTTCCTCTGAGTATCATGAGCACGTCATACGAGAATCTATCGCAATTCTGGCGCAGTAGCTGAGCAGAGCACCAACATTGCAATCAACGTCGAGCACAGCTTCCACTTCTGGGGGAATCCAGTGGACAACGCTCATCCGATTGCGCGGGTTGCGGTTCTCCAACTGAATTGTTTTAGAGATCATCAGGTGTTTTGCACCACGCCTACGAGTCCGGCATAGATCGGCGCCAACTGTTGCGCCAACCTCCTGCGATCAAACTGCGCATTAGCTCTCGCCAAACCGGCGGTGCTCATCGAATGCCGAAGCTCTCGGTCGACGGCCACTCTGCCTATGGCATCCGCCAGCGAACGCTCATTTCCTGGTTCATGAGTGATTGCGTCAATTTCCCGTGTAACAATTTCCGCTGCGCCGCCCTGGGCACTGGTGATTACGGCGCGCCCGCAGGCCATGGCTTCCGCGATGACGCGTCCGAACGGTTCTGGACGCGTACTGGCATGCACAACGGCATCGAGTGAACGAATTGCGGCTGCGCTGTCCGCGATGTAGCCGGTGAATCCGACGCGACCCGCTATTCCCAGCGTTGCCGCCATGGACCGCAACTCGTCGAGCGAGTATTGCGCGGTGGACGTTTGGTAGATTCCGTCGCCGATCACATAGCCGCGGACATTCATGTTTTCCGGAAGAAGCGCGATGGCCCGAAGAAATGTCTCATGCCCTTTCCAAAAAGCCAAAGTGGCTACAAGCCCGACTCTCACGACACCGGGAGGGGCTGGAGGCAAGCCGGATAATTGGTCGAGATCGACAATGGACCCAGTCGGCGAAAATTCATCGAGATCAATTGCATTACGGACAGTCGTTACGGTGATTGAATCCCCCAGCACTTTGCGCACGTCGTTGGCGACGGCATCGGAGTTGGCGACGACGGAGGTGTGCTCCGACGCAAGATGTCTCAGCAGACGCACCATGATCGGACGATTGCTCACAAAGTCCCGCACATGCCACAGCACGGGTCGGCCGCAACGTGCCATGGTCCCCAGAACATGCATCTTGAATCCATTCGTGTGCAATATATCCGGATTAAACGCGCGGACCACGCGAGCCAGCCGCCGTTTATACGTGAAGGCTTGCAACGCGGAGCTTGCCAGCTTCCAGCTGGACGAGAAAGCGCTGCTGGCTGGCGAAGCATCGCCCAGCGAAGCGAGCCGGGCTGGAAACGGAAGAACGCTGGCTTCAACATTGTGGAGCGCCGCCCGCTCAAGCAGTGGTCCAGGGTCGCTTGCGACCAGACCTAGATTCCAACTGGGGCACTGTGCTCGAAGGCTGGCCATCACGTCCAGGAGACTCAGCTCCGCTCCGCCTAACTGACCACTGGGATTCAAAAACAAGATCCTCATGAGCGACAGAGCTCACGGTACCTTACGAACGAATCTCCGATTCGTGCAATGTCGCACATGGCAATTAATACCGCCCGTTGTCCAGCAACCTGCCATCCGTCCTCTCCACGCTGGCGCTCGCCAGTCCGGCGCAGACCGCAAACCATGCGGCGTTGGCCGGGATATGCAGATTGAAGTCGAAGTAGCTGTGCACCAGCAGGCCCAGGCACCCGATGGTTGCGCCCATCCGCAGCCAGGCGCTGCTGTCTTTTCCCGGCTCCAGAATCAGCCGCAGATTTCTCAAACCCTGGCGTACAAACAAGACCAGCCCGCCCGCGATCAGCAGGGCCCCCGGCAGTCCTGTTTCCGCAAAGGCCTCGGCGTAATCGTTGTGCGCGTGGTCGACGCGCTTGTCGCTGGGGAAGGTCTGTTGCGGCGGATACGCGGTCTCGAATGCACCCAGGCCAACGCCCATCAGCATATGAGTGCGGAAAATTCGCAAACTGTCACCGGCCATGGAGACGCGGTCGGTGAAGCTGGCGTCGTGAGGATCGATTGTGGGACGAAAGCGCTCCGTGGTTTCTTCAGGCAGCATCCAGGCGGCCAGCAAGGTGGCGCACAGGAGTGCGAGCGCGAGCGCCGGCACCGGACTCCCGAGATTGTGGCGCCGTTGCGCCAGCAGAGCCATGCCACCCAGAAGCAACATTTCGATCAGGACAGATCCAACACCTGCCCGCGATCCCGAAAGAGCAACCGAGGCCAACCCAATCAGTGTGGCAAAACCAGCCAGCCAGTTCCAGCCGTCGCGCCGCCGGCGACCAAGCCAGAATGTTGCCGTCAGTGCTACCAGCATCTCCATGAGTCCGGCATAGTGGTTATGGTTGACGTAAGGGCCAAAAATGTAGCCGCCCCAGCGCGGAACGATCGTCCAGTAGATCTTGTCAGGCGCGGTGAGGAATTGCAGGATGGCGAACAGCGAAAGAAACAGAGTGTAGATGGTAATGGTCCTGCCGAACTGTGACCATCGTTCCTGGGCGTTCGAAAACAGCGTAGCCGCAAGCGTGAACAGGATGAAATAGGCGCAGCCCAGAATGAAGTCGTCGCGTGTGGCGATTGAATCCATGGAGCGTCCGCTCAGAAGCTGGCATAGCGCTAACACAAGAAACAGCAACGCCGGAACATAAAGATAAGTTCGAGCGAGGACCATGGTTTGAATACGAAGGCAGCCCAGGGCCCAGCAGAACAAAGCCAGCACCGCCAGCCCGACTATCGCCGTAGATGCCCACGGCTGCACCGCCCCAAAAGCCAGCGGCGCGGCAAGCAGCGTAAAAACCAGAATACTTTGCGAAACGAGAAACCAGCGCGAGCTGTTCCAGTCGGCAGCATCAGCCGTGGCGGTCCGGCGGCCAGCGGCGGCAGGCGTGGTGGTGAGCGCTTCAAGTCTCATGGAGTCACCGTTTGCGCGACCGGCTTTAGTGAAACTGAATCCAGCCAGAATTCTCCGCTGATCTCCATGGGAAACACGCGGCTGCGCGGGCGCCATACGGAGAGTTTGACAGCATGGGTGTTCGGCCCGGTAGTAAACGTGGTGTCCACTTTGTGCCAAGCTTTGGTTTCAAGCGCCGCGGACGTGCTTACGTCAATACAAGTCGGACACTCGGCGTCCACCACGCGCAATCGAGGTCCGCTATCTGACGTAATGTCCTGTGACCGCACGAAGGCAGAAAGCGCGTACGTCTGGCTTGAATTGACCGGTACGATCTCAAATGCCGGCTCGTAGTCGGAATTATGCGGGACCGAAAAATTCAGATACAGGCAGCGGCCCTCTTTGCAGAGGCCGGATTGCGGCAGGTCGAAGTCAACGAATGGTTCCTGGTGTAAACGCCAGTCGAACCCGCCGTTGAGAGGTTTTTGCTCGAAATTCGGGTTGAAGACCAGATTGCCGTCCGGCGCGCTCGCCGGAACAACGCCGGCCTTCTGTAAGTCAGACCACACGCGTTTCGCTTCGCCGTACTCCTGATTCTCCAGGAGGCGATCCACGTAGTGGACTGCGGTATTCACGGGCATCGGCTTTCCCTGAGCCGCAAATTCATTCCAGAAACGAGCTGTAGAAAACGCTGCATTACGAAACTTCAGATACGCCAGATAGCTGAGTTCCGTCTCCGGATCACCAGAGACGCGGACGACCTTCTCCCACACCAAGGCCGGATCGTTGATGCCGCGGCCGAGGAGCGCGAAGGTTTGCTCGCGAGCGCCGGGAACCATGTGCAAGTATCGAGCAAAGCCGGTAAGCGCCTTGTCATTTTCTCCAGTGCGCAGATCGTAGTTGGCCAGCTCCCAGGTGAACTCCGGACGCATCGGCGCGAGCGCTACGGCGCGTTCGTAGGCGTCTCGAGCGCGATTGAGCTCTCCTGCCATTTCAGAGCCATTCGCCAGATCAATCCAGTAGACGGCAACGCGTGGATTGAGTTCGACCGCGCGTCGCAGATGTGGCAACGCCGCCGTCACATCAGAGGCTTCACGAAGGTAGAGAAAACCCAGGCGATTGTGGGCCAGTGCGTTGCCCGGATCGAGTCGAGTCGCTTGCTTGAGATTGTCGATGTCCTCTGTCTCGATCCATTGCGCGGCAACCGCCAGCCGGGACGCCTGCACAACCAGGAGCAGACCTCCGGTGACCAAGATCCCCAGGAATAGAGCCATCCGGGTAACGGAGCGCAGTGGAAACGTCAGCATGGAAAAGGAAGTCGAACTATCTGGGAAAGGCTAATCAGTGTTTTTTGCGGAGTAATAATGGTTGTATCCGCGATAGTACGACTTGTAATAGCCGTCGTGATGGAGGCGCACTTTATTCAGGACGACTCCGAGTATGCGCGCGTTCGCGCTATCTAACACTCTGCGCGCGCGCAGCACCAGCTTTTTGGGCGTGACGCCGCTCTCGACCACCAGAACCACACCTTCGACCAACGTCGCCAGAATGGTTGCGTCGGTGACCAGCAGCAGCGGCGGCGAATCAATGACGATGTGTTTGAAGCGTCCGCGAAGACTTTGCAGCATGGCGTCCATGGTTTCAGAGGAAATGAGCTCGGCGGGGTTGGGCGGAATGGGCCCTGAAGGCACTACCCAAAGATTCTGCTGTGGAGCGTACTGCTGAATCACGTCTTCGATCTTGTCATTGCCGGTCAGGAAAGTGCTCATGCCGCGCTGATTGTCGATATCGAGCATGCGGGAAACACAGGGCCGGCGCAGATCGCAATCGATCAGGAGAGTTGAACTGCCGCACTGCGCCAGGGCCATCGCCAGGTTCACCGCGGTGTTGGTTTTTCCCTCGCCTGCGCTGGCGCTGGCGACCAGGACCGATTGCGGCGCGCGCGAAGCCACCGACAACAGCACGGAGGTGCGCAACGCGCGGTAAGCCTCGGAAAGGGCGGATGCCGAACTGTCCAGCAGCGCAATGCCGCTTGCTCCATTGCCGGCGTCGAGTTGCTTTGTCCCGTCCGCGGAAAGCGCGCGCTCCTTGCTCTGTGTATGAGCTGGTATTTGCGCCAGGGCCGGGGCTGAGATCAGCGATTCAACATCCTCGGGAGTTTTCAGCGAGCTATCCAGGGCTTCCTGAACGAATGCCATCATGGCGCCAAGGATAAGGCCCACCAGAAAACCGATCATAAGATTTAGCGAGGTCCGGGGCCGGATCGGCCCGAGTGAGGGCAGGGCCGGATCAACCACATGAATATTGGTGGAGCGCAGGCCAGCGGCGACCGTAGCATCTTTCAGATGCTCCAGCAATTTCTGGTAGAGCTGCTGGTTGGTTTCAAACTCGCGCTTCAGGATGTTGTGCTCGACCTGGAGCTTGTTGAAGGCTCCCAGTTCATCCTTTTGCTGTGCCACAGCCGTGGCCAGAAGCTGTTCGCGATTCTTAGCTGAGATGAAAACATTGTGATAGCGTTCGACCGTGCGCTGGCGCTCGGCCGTCATCTGTGATTCCACTTCCGCGATGTCCTTGCCTAATCGCAGCACCTTGGGATAATTCGGGCCGTACTGGTTCGAAGCTTCCACATACTGGCCGCGCAGATCATTCAACTTGTCCTGCAAGTGCTGCAAAGGATCGGACTGGGAGAGCCCATTGACGCGCTCCGCATTGGACTGGAACTGATTGTAAATCGCCTCTTTTTCAATGCGATCGTTCTGCGCCTGGGTCAGGTCCGTGCTGAGTTGCGAAAGTCGCTGCTCGATGACGGTTTGCTTGTCGCCAACATCCACAATGGCGTTCTTCCGCTGATACTCAACCAGCTCACGCTGCGAGGTTTCGACCTTGGCTTTCAGTTCGTCGAGTTGCTGCTCCATGCGGCCGGCAGCCTGGCGGGTAGCGTCGTATTTCTGACGGAAGTTGTAGTCGGTATAGTTCTCCACCAGCGCGTTCGTGATACGCGCGGCCAGATGCGGATCGGTACTCTCAAATCCGACCACGACGATGCGGCTGCCGGGAATGAGCTCGACGCTGAGCTGGCTCTTAAACATGCGAACCAAGCCGACCTTCCGCTCGTCAGAGTTGACGGCTTTGGGATCGACCTTGCCTACAAACGCCGGATTCTGTGTCAGGCCAAGTTGCTCAATGGTGCGCCAAGCCAGGTTGTCGGTCTGGATGATCTGGATCTGCGTGCGCAGGAAGTCCTGATCGCCCTGCGATTGCTGATACACGTCATTCAACACGGGGATCTGCGGAGTATCGGGCTCCACCTCAATGCGCGCAACGGACTTATAAACCGGCTTGGTCTTGAAAGTGGAAAGAGCCACGAAGATCGTGACCACGACCATGACGGTCAATACAGTCCAGCGCCGCCGCAGGAGTACCTGCCAGTACGCCGCGAGTGATCCCGAGCCATCGTGCTCCCCCGGAGGCACGAATGGGTAGTTAGCGGGGCGGCGCTGCCATACTTCGGGCGTGGCGGGATCGAATGGAATGATCTGCTGGTCTTCAGGCGGAGTGCGATTGTTCATAAGGCAATGTCCTACAGATGAAAGAGCGCCAACCCGGTCGCGACCTGGATGATTGCATCCGTTCCGCGACGCAGGGCTTTCTTGCTAAGGCTGTCCGGCACAAAGAGAATGTCGTTGGCTTCAAGAGTCACGTCGGGACTCTTCCCCGCCAGGATTCTCTTGAGATCGATTGCGATCTCCTGACGCTGACCTCCGCTGGGACGGCGAATGATCATGGAACGGTCGCGCTTGGCGGTGGGTTTGAGATCTTCAGCAATGGCCACCAGTTGCAGCACGGAAAGGTGTTCGCGCGCGGTATTCAGCACGTATCCCCCAGGACGGTTGACCGCGCCCACAACGTAAATAATCCCCGCCCGCGGCACGTTGATCCAGTCTCCAGGATAGATATCGAGATTCAGGGCTGCATTGCCGCCATTGAGGAGATCATTCAAGTTGATGGTGATCCCATCGGCATCGTCCGCCGGGGCCGTGCCACTCGGCATCGGCGCAAAGTTCTGGAGAGCGCCTCCGTGCTTTACCTTCAATGTGCTTCCAGCATCGTCACTGATTCCGCCCGCCTGCGTAAGCACTGCCAGAAGTTTGCTCGGACCGAGCAACGGATAGACCTGCGGAGCCTTCACCGCTCCGGTGATGGAAATGGAATGCAATCTCGACTCCCTCACGCTGATGGCAAGGTGAGGATCGCTGATGGTTCCGGTAGTTTTCAACTCGTTCGTCAGCAAAGCGGCAAATGCGTCGAGGGTAAGCCCAGCAGCCATAAGCGGCTTGGGCAGGAGCGGAAAAACGAAAGCACCCGATTGGCTGACCCGGTAGGTCCGCGAAAGTTCAGGAACGTCGAGAATGTAAACATCAAGAAGGTCGTCCGGCGCGATCACGTACTCTTGCGCGTTGACGACAAGCGGCGGCGCGCTCCGGGCCTGAGAGGCAGCGGCTGACTGAGAGCTGTCACCGGAATTCTGCGCCCCACCCGATACGGGCAGAGCCAGGAGCGAACTCAACAGGAAAGCAAGGACTAAAGGACGCATGGAGAAATGCCGGAATATTGGCCGAAAATACATGGTTATCAAGCCTGACTTCATAAAGATTTCTTCTCGCAACCTGGCCGAAAACAACCCTTCCGTTCCAGCAAAGTTGCGCTTTTACGGACTGGAGTCCCGCTTCGGACAGCACTGATTAAGATCGGCATTCGGATACGTCAAACGTCGCAGATTTTGAAGGCCGGAAGCGCTCGGCATTGAAACGTCTCAAACCAAAGATACTCGTGGCCATCCAAAGCATGGCACAGCTTCGCATGGTCACTTACACGCCTCCGAGTGACTAAACTGTCTGGATTCTTTCACTTCCAGCAAACACCACTAAATTTTGCTGTTTCCCAAAAGCATCGCGGTGAGTAGGCGGCAATGATATTGCGCTTTTCTGCGCACTGTCAAGGTATGAAAGAGGTTCAGCCTGGCCCAACTTCAGGTAAATACCGGAAAAAACCTGAATAATTCTTACCGCAAATCTCCTCGGCAGTGAAAGAGATGGTACAGCGGACTTCTGTGTCGCGAACGAAACGGCGCTGCAAAGTATAATCATCAGGTTCTCCGCCAGACATTTCATTGTTATTGAGGTCTTTTCAGCGAATGCTGTCACCATATCTCCGCTTGCCATTATTAGCACTCCTGCTTTTTGTCGGCTCCATCGGTGCACTCCAGGCACAGCAGGCCAGTGATCCCACTGCGCCTCGTCCTGAACACAACAAAACCAAAGACCCGGAAGACCACGTAACGATCACCACTGCCAATCCTCTGGTGTTCATGAAGAATATCGGACGCGATCAGAGGGACATCTGGACTGCACCTTTTCGCGCACGCGTAGAGGACTTGAAGTGGATTGTTCCCATGATCGGGTTGACCGCCGGCGCCATCAGCGCCGATTCAGAGCTGTCTTCCCGCGTTAACCAGAACGGCACGATCGGCAAGCGTGCCGGCACCATCTCCAATGGCGGACTGGCTGCTGCTCTGGGAGGCGCTGGCGGACTTTATCTGATGGGAAAGTGGCGATCGAACGATCATCAGAAAGAGACCGGCCTTCTGGCCGCTGAAGCAGGCATCGATAGCTTTGTCGTGGTAGAGGCGTTGAAGGCCGTGACGCAGCGCCAACGGCCCACGGACGGCTCCGGACAGGGAAAATTCTGGTCCAGCCATTCGCTGTCAAACTCCGCATTTCCTTCCGCCCATGCTTTGGTGACGTGGTCAGTGGCCAGCGTTCTGGCACACGAATATCCCGGAGTGGCGACTCAGGTGCTCGCATACGGCCTCGCAACCGGCGTGAGCGTAGCCAGAGTCTATGGCAAGAACCATTTTCCCAGTGATGTGATAGCTGGCAGCGCGATGGGCTGGATGATCGGCCAGCACGTTTACGCGGCACATCATGACCGCGATCTGCTCGGTGGATCGTGGGGAACGTTTCAGCGCGATCCGGCGCGAGACGGCTTGTCGTCAGAATCACAGTTCTCTCCTTACGTGCCGATTGACAGTTGGATCTATCCCGCATTTGACCGCCTGATCGCATTGGGCATGGTCAACAGCGGGCTCCAGGGACTTCGCCCGTGGACCCGCGCTGAGTGCGCTCGTTTGCTCGAAGATGCTCATGACGAAATTACCGATGATGACGGAAGCGAGGCTTCGCGGCTGTATCAAAGACTGGCTGACGAGTTTGCCGCCGAATTGCGAGGCGACGAGAGGACATATGTAGGACTCGATTCGGTCTACGCACGCGGCGCCAACATTTCCGGAAAACCGCTGACCGATGGTTACCACTTCGGTCAAACCATCGTGAATGATTACGGCAGGCCCTATCAGAAGGGCTTTAACTGGCTAAGCGGGTTTTCCTCCAGCGGATCCAGCGGTGCGCTCGGCTTTTATGTCCGCGGTGAATGGGAACACGCCCCGTCAGCACCCGGCGTTTCGCGAGCAGTGCTGGACGCCATACAGGTCACAGACGGCAAATCTTTTATTCCTGCCTCTCCGATCCAAACTTTCGATAAGTTTTGTTTACTCGCTAGTTATCTCGCGCTCAACCTCCACAGCTGGCAACTTAGTTTTGGAAAACAAAGTCTCTGGCTCGGCCCCACACAAGATCCCTTTCTCTGGAGCAACAACGCAGAGCCGTTGTGGCTTTTCCGCGTGGACCAGACCATCGGCAAAGAGCTGCCGGGATTCCTTAAGTACCTCGGTACCTATCGCTCCGAGATCTGGGTCGGGAAGCTGACCGGCCAGCATTTCGTCAGCACACAAGACGGTAAGATCGCCGCTTCCATTGGACGCTCGCTGGAGCGCCAGCCCATGGTGAACGGACTCAAGATCAATTTCCGGCCCACACCGAATTTTGAATTCGGACTCGGGCGTACCGGCCTGTGGGGAGGGCCAGAGTTCCCAATTACATTGGGCACAACCAAGCGGTCGTTTCTGTCCACAGGAAACGCTGCGGGTGTTGGACTGGATCCAGGAGACCGGCGCTCGACTTTTGATTTTAGTTATCGAATTCCCGGTCTGCGAAAATGGCTGACTCTCTATGAGGACTCCTTCGTGGAAGATGAAATTTCGCCAATCGGCTATCCCCGGCGCGCGGCCCACAACCCCGGAATTTACCTGAGCCAGTTCCCCGGTCTGCATCACCTTGATTTCCGTGGCGAAGCTGCCTACACCAACTTGCCCGGTCTCATACAGTTGCCGCAAGGCGGTTTCTTCTATTGGAATGTCCGATATGTCGATGGCTACACCAACAAGGGCAATATCCTTGGCAATGGCACCGTTGGCAGACAAGGAATCTCGCTTCGCGCCCAGAGCACGTATTGGTTCTCGTCCGACAAAACCGTCCAGGTGGGATACCGCAGCGACATCTCTGATCCTATGTTTCTGCAAGGCGGAAGCCTGCGTGACGTATTTCTGCGCTCGGAATGGAGTTTCCATCACAATCTCGCGATGTCCGCGTTTATGCAGTACGAGTGGTGGAAGTTCCCTTTGCTCAGCGCGGCAAACCGCACCAGCAATTTCACCACATCGATTCAACTGACGTACTGGCCGCACTGGCGGCTCAAGGGCGCGAGCGACGATCGCTAGCGCGCTTCAAAATCACTACTCTCCGTACGGGACCCAGATGTTCTTCACCTGGATCGCGTGCTCCAGAAACCAACGGCCTTCCGCCTGTTTGGAATCGAACCAGTCGATCACCCGGCCTTCGTTGGTGAAAACCTGTTTCAGATTGCCGACGGAAGAGCGCTTCGCCGCCGCAGCCGATGATTCGTCGGTGAAGGACCAGATGGCGTCCACGTCATCGTGTTCGGCCAGAGTTTTGAGCAACTGCGATGCCGAGCCGGTCACAATATTGACTGCGCCCGCCGCCAGGTCGCTGGTATCGAAGAGCTGGTAGAGATCGCCGGTGATCAGCGGATATTTTTCCGACGGCACCGCAACAACCGTATTGCCCGCAGCCAGCGCCGGCATGACCAGCGACATGAATCCAAGCAGCGGAACGTCAGTGGGACAGATAATGCCCACCGTCCCAATAGGCTCATTCATCGCGATCGCAATAGTGCGTGACGGCGGATTGTGCACAGCGCCATCGAACTTGTCGGCCCACGCCGCATAAGAGAAGATGCGCTCGACGCTGGCGTCCACTTCCCTGCCCGCCTGCTTCTCTCCGACCACAGCGGAAAGCCGGTGCGCGATCTCGTCGCGGCGCTGCGCCAGATTTTCCGCCATATAATAAAGGACCTGGGCGCGATTGTGCGCCGTCGCTTTTGGCCATGCCTCGGCTTTGCGTGCGGCTTCGACGGCGTTGCGGATGTCTTTGCGGTTACCCAGCGGGGCTTCACCCAGAAACCGGCCATCGGTCCCGCGCACTTCCATGCTGTAACCTGAATCCGGACGCGCCTGCTTGCCGCCGATGTAGAGTTTTACCGTGCGGTCCATGGCGGGAAGAGCGCCGCTCGGTTTTTCTATGTGTCCAGATTCCACGGCCGCGGTAGACGCGGCTTTCGGCAACATAGGCGCGTTCTTGAACCACGCGGGCTCCAGATACTCGCGCATTCCCTCTTTGCCGCCTTCGCGTCCGTAGCCGCTTTCGCGATAGCCGCCGAACCCGCACGACGCGTCAAACAGGTTCGTGCAATTCACCCAGACAACGCCGGCTTTGATCTGCGCCGCGACTTGCAGTGACAGATTGATGCTCTCACTCCAAACACATGCAGCCAGACCGTAGACAGTGTTGTTGGCGAGTTCGACG
>WNFF01029604.1_pt1 | contig 11853 bp, 10 predicted proteins | sample 5400441 | NCBI WGS metagenome assembly WNFF01 (sample SAMN13153345, study PRJNA577476) | soil metagenome | isolation source: 120 cm saprolite under Douglas fir tree site 2 hole 3 replicate 1 | place: USA:California | collected 2015-04-18
ACGTCGCGGCCACCCGCGATGGTCCTCTTGTCGAGCGCCGAGGTTTGCCCGGCTTCCCATTTCAGAACAATATCGCCGCTTTCGATCGTGCCTCGCTCTCTCAGCAGTGGCAGCGACCAGGCTTCGTGATGACCTGGCCGGGTTTCGACTGCGATCACCCGCTCCATCGGATCGATGCCGTCGGGTAATGAGCCGTCGTACAGGAACGGCCGTCGGCCGCTGGCATCGTATCCGACATAGGGATTTGTGCCGTAGTTGCGCGCGAGCGGATTGTTTGGGACCAACACCCGCCCATTGGGAAACCGCTGACGGAAGCGGCCAAAGGATTCCAGGCGTGACGGCACCAAATGAAGGCGCTTCCCGCTCATGACGCCCACGATGGCGTCGCCGCCAAATTGTTGCCACCAGCTCTCGGTTTGACGGTCGTACATCACGAGGTCCGCGTTTCGGAGCTTGCCCGTCGTGCCGAAATCGAGACCCCTGTTCCCCACCGTGCGTTCGAAAACGAGTGAGGCATTGCAAAGCGGGCAATAGGTGACAGTCACGGGCGTTTCCCCGACACTATCGTTCACGATCTCATGCCAGATCAGGATGCTCAGGGGATAGGCCCGCGCGTCGCCGCGAATGGTGAGCGAGATGACCGGCTCTGCATTGCCGATGCGGCTAGCCCATCCGGCTGCAACGCCATCGGTGAGCCGCTCGAAGCGAGGCGTGTCGATCGATGGAATATCGTCCCTGCGCGGCCCGCCCGACTTAATCTCCTCCAGCGGGACAGTGTGCTGCGAGAAGTCCGTGCCGGGCCACTCCGCTCGCCAGCCTCCCGGCTCGACTGGAGCTCTGCCAGGGGCCGCGCTGATGGCCGCGGCGACAAGCGTCGCCGCCAGCACTATCGCTCGGATGCCGTTTCGGAACCTCAATTGCGCGCCGCTGGGGAGCTTTATTGCCCGCCTCAGCGCCTCTATCGCGATCTGCCCCGTGTCGATCTTGGTTATTCGCTCGACTGCCCGAAAAGGTTACCGGTCGGCTGCGCAACGACGGCGGTTCCCGCTCAGCGCTTGGACCGCCAGGATGCTTCCGAATCCATTGGTATTTGAGAAAGATCAATCCGATTGCCGTCATATATCTGACCCTGGGAGGGTAACCTTTCCGGTCGTCGGGACGAATCTTGGGGAAGGCGCGCCGAACCGCCCGCCAGACAGCGACCGCGCATGTCGCAAGGTCAACCCCAATCGGAGGAATGGAAATGTCCAATCGCACGCTATCTGCACTCGTCGCCGGCGCCTTTGTCGCCGCTGTGGGATCGCTCGCCGCCACACCCGCCCCGGCGCAGAGCAAGGCCGAGATGGAAAAGATGATGAAGGAAAAACAGGCCATGACGATGAAGGCGCTGGAAGGCGGCAAGATGGAGAAGTGCTTCGGCGTGGCTCTCAAGGGATACCGTGTGGTAAGGCGGGCGGCGCTGTTGCCGCCCACCTCTCCTTGATTGGAGGTTGCCGTGCCGCTTCCATCAACTTGCGCCAAAGATCGCATCCCGGCGCGTGGGGGTGTCGGCCTGAAGGCCGAGCATTACCGTACGATCGTCGAATCGCAGCCTGACATCGGTTTCTTCGAGGTGCATGCGGAAAACTACATGGGCGCGGGAGGCCCGCCGCACCGCTATTTGTCGGCCATCCGCGAGCGATATCCGCTGTCGCTCCACGGCGTCGGATTGTCGATCGGCGCCGATCGGCCGCTCGATGAGGATCATCTTCAGCGCCTCAACGAGCTGATCGAATGGTACAGACCGGGTCTGTTCTCGGAGCACCTGGCCTGGTCCTCACATGACACCGGATTCCTCAATGACCTGCTGCCGGTGCCATACACCGCCGAGACGCTCGTCCGCGTCGTCGAGCACATCGACCAGGTGCAAAATAGCCTTGGCCGGCAGATGCTGCTGGAGAATCCATCCACCTATCTTGCCTTCGCCGAAAGCACCTATTCGGAGATCGGTTTCATCGCCGAAGTGGTGCGACGCACCGGGTGCAGCCTGCTTCTCGACGTCAATAATGTCTACGTCGCGTCGACCAACCAGCAATGGGATCCGGTCGCCTATATCGATGCCTATCCGCTCGCCCACGTCCAGGAAATTCACCTCGCCGGCTACACGAGAGAGGCCGATGACAAGGGACGGCCGCTGCTGATCGACACCCATAATCGCCCGGTCGACGAGATCGTCTGGGATCTCTACGCTTATGCCGTTGGACTCATCGGCCCGGTTCCCACACTGATCGAATGGGACGCCGACGTGCCGGCCTGGCCCACGCTCAAGCAGGAAGCCGACCGCGCCGAGGCGATCATGCTAGCAACGAAACCGGAGGCCGTGCGCCATGCAGCAGCTCGCTGAACGGCAGCGCGGTTTCGCCGCGGCTCTCCTGGACCCCGGGCTGCCGATGCCCGATGGCCTTGTCGGTCCGGACGGCGAACCAGGTCCGAAACGGTTTGCAGTCTATAGAAACAATGTGGTGGCCGGCCTGACGGAGACGCTGAAGGATGCATTCCCGGCCGTGCACCGCATCGTCGGAACCGATTTCTTCCGGGCCATGGCGCGCGCCTACGTCCTGGTCGAACCACCGCGCTCGCCGATCATGCTCGATTATGGAGCCGGTTTCCCGGATTTCATCCGCCAATTCGACCCCGCAGCGGGCCTGCCCTATCTCGCAGATGTTGCACGTATCGAGCGCGCGTGGACGGAGGCCTATCACGCGCCCGAAGCTTCGCCTATTGATCCAGGCGTGTTCATGGCGATCGCGCCCGACCAGCTTCCCTCGGTCCGCCTAGCGCTTCACCCCTCGCTCCGTATCCTCCGGTCGCAATTTCCGGCGCTGACGATATGGAAGATGAATGTCGCGGACGGTGTCCCGGCCCCCGTCGATCTCGCCGCCGGCGGCGAGGACGTACTTGTCGTCCGCCCCCAGTCCGATGTTGAAGTCCGGTCGATTCCGAGCGGCAGTCTGGAATTCCTCCAGGCGCTGGCCGACGGAAAACCGGTGCTCGCCGCGCTGGAGGCGGCGCTGATCGCTAGTTCTCATTTCGACCTGTCGGCCAATCTTTCCGATCTCCTGCGCGCGGGCGCCGTCGTCGGTTACAGCCTTGCGCCGGACACGAGGCGAGCATGACCGCGCATCTAGACATCACACGGGTTGAGAGTGCCGTGCGAGATGTCGTGGAATGGCTTGCTCGCGTCGCTCAGGTCGTGGCGCCGCCAGTGCTTCGGATCGCGCTGGCTGTGCCCTTCTTCAAATCCGGGCTGACCAAATGGGACGGCTTCCTGTCGCTATCGCCGGCTGCCGAGTACCTGTTCGAAGATGAGTTCAAGCTGCACATCTTCGGCCAAGCCTACGATTTTCCCCTGCCCACCGCGGTCGCGTATCTGGACAGCGTCGCCGAGATCGTGCTCCCCGTTCTGCTCGTTGTTGGCCTTGCGACCCGCTTCAGCGCGGTCGCGCTTCTCGTCATGACTGGCGTCATTCAACTCGTCGTGCCGGAAGGCTGGGCGAACTTTCATTTGCCATGGGCCGCCTTGGCATTAGCTATTATTGCCCTTGGCCCTGGGGCGCTGTCGCTCGACCATCTGCTCGAGAAACTGCCCCGGCCTTGGAAGCACGGAGGGGCATGATGTCGGCTCTTTACGCGCGCCTCCAGCTGCTCAGTGGAGCTTTCGCCGATGACGCATGACCCAAGCGGCCGCGGACCGTCGCTGAGGCTCGTCGGAAAAGAAGACAGCAGCAGCACGTACGGGAGAGCACCGGTCAACAGGGATGTCGATTGGTCCATTCTGATGGCCCGCGCCCTGCTGACCGTCCATTCAATCCGACAGACCTACGATCCGACGCGGCCATTTGCACCTTGGCTGGTTGCGATCGCCAACCGGCGCTTTATTGATCGGCTGCGCCGTCAAGGCCGCAGACGCGACCGCGAAATACCTTTGACCGCCGAGCATGAAACCTTTTGTGAGCCCCAAGCGAACCTAGAAGAGAGTCCGGACCGGCGCGAGCTCGAGGGCGCGATCAATGACCTCCCTCCGGCGCAACAGCAGGCTGTTCGGCTGCTGAAGCTCAAGGAGATGTCGTTGAAGGAGGCTGCAACGGTGAGTGGAATGACCATTGCATCGCTCAAAGTCAACGTCCACCGCGCCCTCAAAAACCTTCGGAAAATGCTGGTCGATCGGAGCGAACCGTGATCAAGACACCCGATCTCATTGCATCGCTTGCGGAGAACGCCACGCCGGTGCGGCGGCTGCGGCCGCCCGTGGTGCGGGCAGCTTGCTGGCTCCTGCTCGCGGCCGTCGTCTTGACGCTGCTGGCTGTCAATCAAGGACTTCGCCCTGACCTCGTTCAGCGGCTGAGTGAGCCGGCCTTTGCCGTCAGCATGACGGCCTCGCTTTTGACCGGTGTGCTGGCGGCCGTCGCGGCGTTCCTGGTCAGCCTTCCGGACCGCTCCCGTCTCTGGCTCCTCCAGCCCTTGCCGGCCCTGGTCGCGTGGCTCGCGAATGTCGGCTATCAGTGCCTGGTTCAGTGGGTTGCGATCGGTCCTGACGGGATCAGCCTGGGAGAGGCCGCGCGCTGCTTCGCCACTCTCGTGCTGACGAGCTTGCCATTGTCGCTCGCGATGCTGGTTATGCTGCGCTACGCCGCTCCGCTCCGTCCGACCGCCGCGACCTTCATGGGCAGCCTGGCTGTCGCCGCGATCACGGCGACGGCGCTGTCGCTGTTCCACACCATCGACGCAACCGCGATGATCCTGATGTGGAACTTCGGAACCGCAGTCCTGTTTGTGGGGCTGGCGGGCGTGTTCGGCCGGAGAATGTTCCGATGGGTCGCGCCACGAACATTCTATGCCCGCGACTAAGCTGTTCAACGTCGCAGGAACAGTCCCCAACCGGTTGTCGGCGACAGGCCGACTACGTCCTTTCCTCAACGAGAGCATCAGGCAAGGACGTCACTACGGATCACAAGCCTCGAGGCCAGTTCTGATCTATCAAAGACACTGAAAAGGATGACCCATATGACCGATCTCGTACCACTATATCCGCGGCAGCCCGTTCCGCCGCTCAATGTCAACCTTGCCGGCGGCGGCCTGTTTGATCTCAGAAGCGAGAGGCCGAAGCATTTCACGCTCCTGGTGTTTTATCGCGGCCTTCACTGCCCCATTTGCAAGGGCCAGCTCAGGGAATTGGAATCGAAGCTCGACGAGTTCGACAAGCGGGGCGTTGCGGTCGTGGCCGTGTCGTCCGACACGAAAGAACGAGCAGCGCAGAACAGGGAAGCCTGGGGATTGGCCCTGCTGCGAATCGGCTACGGTCTCGACCTTGCCGCCGCGCGCAGCTGGGGATTGTTCATCTCGGCGGGGCGCGGAATGACGTCGGCAGGGGTAGAAGAGCCCGAGCGCTTCTCCGAGCCGGCGCTCTATCTGATACGGCCGGATGGCACGCTTTACTTCGGCAGCGTCCAGACGATGCCGTTCGCACGACCGCATTTCTCCGACATTCTTGCGGCAGTCGACTATGTCTTGAAGAACAACTACCCGGCGCGCGGTGAAGTGAGAGACCTGTAACGCGCCGATCCGCGCAATCTGCACGGAGCAAGCGCCTGCTATGGATAGCCCGCTTGGCGATTTCCCACAGCTCAGCCCCGCGCAGAAGGCTGCGCGAGGCTACATTGATCACCCGGTGACACACTGGTCAGAAGTGTCTCAGCGGAGTTCTTTGCGAGCCGCGTGGACAATTCGTCGCTGACGACGCAGGCCAGGCCGGCGTTGGATCACCGGCCTAGCCACTCCGCCAGCCTAAGCTGTATACTCGACCCAAGACGAATCAACGATCACGTAGTCCGCTGGGAACCAGTAGTAGTAGTCAGTAACATCGTCATAGACCCAATAGCCGTAGTAGTAGACGTCGGCTTGTGCGAGTTGCATGCTGGCAAGCGTTATGCCAGGGGTCGTCTCAGCCAACTTCTGACGAGATCTCACTTTCTTCACCTGCATTCCAGCAGCGGTGACAGCGGTAACCTTGCCGTTGGTCACTTCGGCAAAGATATCGACTTTCTTTCCAGTGGTATGGATCTTGTGCTTGCCATTCTTTTTGATTCCTTCGCCAAGAAGGTCTTTTCCGTTAAGATGGTGTTTCTCCTTCGCGAAGGCGATGCGAGACGCGTCGATCGTGGTAGCTGCCGCGATCATTCCGAGTACGACACGCCGATTAATCATGAACTTGCTCCCTTTGGAATGGCTGTACGCCCACAACGCCGTCAGGATTTCCTGCAAGCATTGCGACCAAGCCAGCTTTGTCATTTTGGACTGAACCCGCGATGAACGGGCCGACCACAGAAAAGTTCCAAAGATTTCCAATTGCCGGCATCGAGTCATACTGGACGATTACTAATCGACGACTTCATGGACTTGCACGTTAGAGGTGCGAGCGGGGCCGTCGGAAGCAACATCGAGTGAGATTCATTTGGCGCCTACGGCGGCCGAAATCGGAAGCGTCGAAGGCGGCAGACAGATTCGGTTGGTGCAAGCTTGCACGGTAACGGCGCCCTCAATCGAGCTGTTTTCGCTCAGACTGCCCTTGGGAAATCTGGCGACGACGGCGACCGAGCCCTCGTAGACGTCAAGGCCCTCGCGGACGAACTCGGCGGTAAATCGAGTAGACTTCGGATACTCGACCTTCTTCGGCTTGATACCTTTGAACTCGACGGTGGTCGGGATCAGGAAGTCGAAAGAAGCTGGGTTCGCATTGATGTGAAATTTGTCGTCCACCTTGATCGTGACAAGCACCTCGTCTTCGTCCGGGGCCGATCTTGCGGAGGCGGTGGCGCCAACGTGATCAGCCGTGACGGGAACATGGATTCCATCAGTCGCATTCGTCTGTGGCGGTCCGTTTGTAGCGGTCGTGCTGGCACTGCTTAACGGCAGCCGATGACGATTGAGGGTGGCAACCGATGCCGCCCACGATTCCGGGTGATCCTGAAACTGACCACTCAGCCGCGTAGTGGCGCGAGTAATTGCTTCGAGATAGCGCCTCTCGGCGCACGCCTCATGCAGTCGAAGCAGGAGGTCGATCGCCATCGAAGTGCCGGAGGGCGTTTCCGCATCTCCGTCGTCAGCGATCGGAATCAGCAGGTCTTTTTCATCGGAGGTTGTCGAGAAGGCGCCGTCCGCTCGGACAAACCGGTCGAGAATGCTGTTCGCTAGCAGCCTCGCGCGATCGCGCCAGATCCCTTCACCCGTCACGTCTGCGAGCGACATGAAGGCGGCGCCGAGGGAGGCATAATCCTGCAGGAATCCGCTGGTTTGGATCTGGCCACGATAGATTTCGTGCTCGAGCAGGCCGGTGCGTTGGTCGTACGCGAGTGCCCAGATTCGTTCCGCTGTCTACTTGACTGCTTTCGGCGAGCGCCGCAATTGTGAGCCCATTGAGCGAAATCACGATCTTTTCGTCTCGCGCGGGTTGTGCGCGTTGCTCCCGCGCGACAAGAAGCTTTTGCCGATCGGCTGCGAAGGAGGCGAGCATCTGCGTGACTTCCTTGAAGTCGGCGGTCTTGAGCGTTTGATCGATCGGAACTCGCAGCCGCAATACCGCCGGCGGCTCGCCGTTGACGTCGCGAGGGTGGACGACGTCCGGAACTTCCGGCCGCGGCACCGACGTCAATGAATAGACGCTGAGGAAACGCGTTGCTTCCTTCTCGCCGAGCAGGGAGACGATCTCGCCGCGGGTCCACAGATAACCCTCGCCCTCCACGCCATTGAGCTGGGCATCCCGTGCGGTATAGAAGCCGCCGTCGGGCGCCATCATGTCGCGGCCCAGATACCCCGCAGTCTCAAGGGCAATCTGGCGGTACAACGGCAGTCCCGTGATGCGAAATGCTTCCGCATAAAGCTGCAAAAGCTGGGCGTTGTCGTAGAGCATCTTCTCGAAATGCGGAATCGACCAACTGGGCTCAGTGCTGTAGCGATGGAAGCCGCCGCCGAGCTGGTCGTGAATCCCGCCGAAGACCATGGCGTCGAGCGTATTCAGGACGCCCGATAGAGCGGCGGAAGTCTGGTTGATCCGATAATCGAGGAGCAGCAATGCGAGCCGCGGCGAATTCGGGAACTTCGTGCCGCTTCGGCGATCGGCAAGGCCGCCGTCCATTTGGTCAAATTGCGGCAGCAGCGTATCTCTCGCCTTTGCCAGCCATACGTCTGGCTTGATCGGCGCCCCTGCGCCGCCGACGATGGCTGATTGCACGCGACGCATTGCTGCCATCACGTTGTCAGCGACGCTCAGGGCCTGAGCGCGATCGGTGTTCCACACGTGATCGATCGAGGCGAGAACGGTGGGGAATCCCGGCCCGGCTCTGGGATCGTCCCTGGGCGGAAAGTAGCTTCCGGCATAGAACGGCTTCAGATCAGGCGTAAGGAACAGGTTGTTCGGCCATCCGCCGCCGCCCGTCATCAACTCCCGAGCGATCATGTAAATTCTATCGACGTCAGGCCGCTGCTCGCTATCGACCTTCACGTTGACGAACCGCTGGTTCATCAACTTGGCAATGTCCGGATTCGAGTAGATCGTCCGCTCGGCAACGTGGCACCAATAGCAGGTGCTGTAGCCGATCGAGAGAAAGATCGGCTTGTTCTCTTTCTTCGCCTTCGCAAATGCTTCGGCGCCCCATGGATACCAGTCCACAGGGTTATGGGCATGCAACAAGAGATATGGATCGTGAGAGTCGATCAGTCGGTTGGTATAGGCGTACGGACCGGAAGCCCGATCGGTCGGGAGGCCCGATCCCGCCACGTCATCCGCCAAAATCGGACTAGCGCAGATCAAGACAGTGACGGCGAGCGCGGCAACGATACCAATATCGGCAGCCGTGCTGCGATGCTGATCCGCCCCGGTGTGAAGCCGCATCATCATGCCTCTCCCGGTCGATATAACGAGGCATAGCCTACGCTATTCCATTTATGAATGGAATAACGGCGAATTCTCTGGAAAATAACAAGATCCGGCGGCGATAGCGCGCCTGCAGTCGCTTACCGGGGCAGTTCAAAAGCCGTCCCGACGGCGAAAGAATTTCCTTGAATGCGTAACCTCGGCGTCAGTCGTAGCGAACTTGCAATCAGGCGCTGTCGGCTTCGCAATCGACACGTGTGGTCAACAGGCTCCCGGTCATCGGCTGACCGGCGCTGGGATCGTCGATACAATCCATGCAACAAAGGTCACCCTATGAAAACAACATGAGAGTGCCTGCCATTCTTTCGGCGGCGGCAGCTTTGCTTCTCGCGTCGGTCGGCGGAGGGTTCGCTGCGTCACCCCTCAAGATGGATTTCGTTACACATGCCGCTTTCTTTTCCACGGAGTTTAAGCAGCCAAAAGCGCTCGACCCCCAGGTTTTCATCCTTGACGCCGCCGCGCCAGCTGCAACTGGGCCGCAGGGAATAAAGCACGTGGCCGGGGTGCGGCCTCCGCTGATCGACGAGGATGCGAAGTCCTCCACGCTCTACAACGCCGAAGACAAACCGCTCGAGTTCGACCTGCAGACGTGGCTTTCGGCTTCCGGAAGCGTCACCATCACCGAGCAAGGCGGAAAATCGCTGCTGGAGGCAGATTTTAGGGGTCTCAAGCCGAACGCGCATTATAGTCTCTTCGAAAACCATTTTGACCAAACGCCGGTTTCCTTTACCCCGATGGATGGGGTCGGGAAGACCAACAGTTTTGTGGCGCAGCCGGACGGCAGGGCAAAGGTATCAATGACGCTACCGGACTTCCCAACGCATGCGAACGCAGTCCTGCTCGTCTACCACAGCGTTTGGGATTTATGAGTACACGCCTTAGCAAAGCGGCCCGCTGGTCGTTTGGGTGTCGCAATGCAAGGCGATAGTTTGTGCGAAAAGCGATTGGCTCCTGCTGTCAGTCGGGTTTATTTGGCGCCGACCTTATACGATTGTCCGGGAAGCCCCCTTCTTGTCGACTAACGATCAATTTTCCGCATTGGATGGCACATAAAGTGAGCGAAAATCGAACACCGGATGCCGGTGAAGCTGTGCGACAATCTCCGCAGGGCAAGCTACCAATTCTGAGTCTGGCAGCGCTTGGGATCGTATTCGGGGATATCGGAACGAGCCCGCTTTATACGTTCAAGACCATTCTTGGCGTCGCTGAAGCCGCGCCCGATGCCGGCGTTGTCCTCGGCGCGCTTTCACTCGTGCTCTGGACTCTCTTCATCGTCACCACCGTAAAATATGTCTCATTCGCCATGCGCGTCGACAATGACGGCGAGGGCGGCATCCTGGCCTTGATGGCCTTGTTGGGCGTGAAGAAGCAACAGCGACCGACCATCGTGGCTGTCGGCCTGTTCGGAGCGGCGCTGATCTACGGCGACGGTGCGATTACCCCGGCGATTTCGGTGCTGTCGGCGCTGGAGGGGCTGAACATGGCGACGCCCGCACTGCAGCCCTATGTCGTCCCGGCCGCCGTTGCGATCCTGCTCGCGCTGTTTGCCATCCAGTCACAGGGAACGGCAGCGATCGGTCACTTCTTTGGCCCGGTGATGCTGGTCTGGTTCGCCGCCATCGCGACGATGGGGATTTCGGGCATCGTGCAGCATCCGACAGTGTTCGCCGCACTCAATCCGGTCTACGGTCTGTCTTACCTGTTCTCACACGGGGCCACCGGCTTTTGGGTGCTGGGCGCGGTGTTTCTCTGCGTCACCGGCGCCGAGGCGCTCTATGCCGATATGGGTCATTTCGGCAGAGGGCCCATCAAACTTGCCTGGTTTGCGATCGTCTTTCCAAGCCTGATCCTGAACTATGCGGGGCAGGCCGCGCTCGTGCTTGAAGGCGCGCCTACCGACGGCAATATATTCTTTCGGCTCTGTCCAGAGATGCTGCTGATACCGCTGATCGCGCTGGCGACGGTAGCGACGATCATTGCCAGCCAGTCGATCATTACCGGGGCTTTCTCGATGACACGGCAGGCGATCCAGCTTGGCTGGCTGCCAAGACTGCGGATCAAGCAAACCTCTTCAGAAGGTTACGGTCAGATTTACGTCGGCGTCGTCAACTGGCTGCTGATGATCGTGACCGTCGGGCTCACGATCGGGTTTCGCAAATCCGATAATCTGGCATCCGCCTACGGCATCGCCGTTTCGCTGACGATGCTGATGACATCGGCGCTGCTTTTTATTGCGATGCGCGAGATCTGGGGCTGGAGCATGCTGGCTGCTGGCACCGTCGCAGGTTTCTTTCTCATCGTCGATAGCGCCTTCTTCCTTGCCAATCTCACCAAGATCGGTGAGGGCGGCTATGTCCCGGTGATCCTGGCTGTATCTGTCTACGGCGTGATGTGGATCTGGCATCGCGGCGCCGCCGCGATCTCGATGCGGATGCACGAAGCGCTGATTCCGGTCCCGGAATTCATGGCCAAGCTTGCTTCAAGGAACGTGCCGCGGGTTCCCGGCACCGCCGTGTTCCTGACCCGGACCGAGCGCGATACGCCGCCGGTGATGGTCTGGCATGTCAGGCATAACCGTGCGTTGCATGAGCACGTGTTCGTGCTGCGCGTGGAGATCCAGTCGGTGCCGTGGGTCGCGTCCCGCAACCGCATCACACTCGAGGAAGTCGCGAAGAATTTCTGGCGCGCGGAAGCGCGTTTCGGTTTCATGGAGCGTCCGCATATTCCTGAGTTACTCATGACCAGTAAATCGCTGGGGTGCACGATCGATCTTAGCGACGTGACGTATTACGTGGGCCACGAGACGGTGGTCGGCCGCGAGGACGGCATGGGCTTGCCCGCCTGGCAGGAGCGGTTCTTCGCCGTGATGGAGCGCAACGCTGTTC
>WNFF01019654.1_pt1 | contig 11851 bp, 12 predicted proteins | sample 5400441 | NCBI WGS metagenome assembly WNFF01 (sample SAMN13153345, study PRJNA577476) | soil metagenome | isolation source: 120 cm saprolite under Douglas fir tree site 2 hole 3 replicate 1 | place: USA:California | collected 2015-04-18
CTGCTCGGGCTCGCTGCCCTGACCGTGATGGGCCAGACGGCTCCCACCCCGGTGGCCAACACGCTCGAAGCGGAGCGCTTCGTGCTCCGCGACGGCGCCGGCAACGTGCGCGCCACCCTCGGCCTCCGCCCGGACGGCACCGCCGTGCTGGCGCTGGCCGACGACACCCAGCAGGACCGCGCGGTGCTGAGCGTCACCGCGCCCGGCCTGGCGGGTGTCGACTTCTCCGATCGCGCCGGGCACCTTCGCGCCGGCCTGGGCGTGCGCGCGGACGGCTCCGCGCTGCTCACCCTGCTCGACCAAACCGATCGGCCCCGCGTCGAGCTCAAGGCACATGGCGACGGCCGCCCGAGCCTGGCCCTGCTCGACCAGGGCGGCCGGCCCCGCTCCCTCCTGGCGCTCACCGCCGAGGGGGCCACCGGTCTCACCCTCTACGACCGCAACGGGCGGCGGCGCAGCGCGATGGGCACGGAGCCGGCGGGAGCGCCGGCGGTGTGGCTCTACGACGTCGAGGGCAACGGCCGCGCAATGCTCGGCGTGACCGGCGACGGGCAGCCCACGCTCAATCTCAACGATGCGGGCGGCAAAGGACGGCTCTGGCTGCGCGTGAGCGCCGACTTCCAGCTCCCGTTCCTGAGCCTGCACGATCGTGACGGCAAGCAGCGCGTGGCCATGCTCCTGCAGCAGGGTGGCGTGCCGAGGCTGGCCCTCGGTGACGCCGCCGAGCGGGTGATCTGGAAAGCCCCCTAGGCCCGCATGCCCGGCGCCAATGTCCTGGTGCTGGTCGGCCTCGTCTTCTACCTGGCGGCCAGCCTCCTGCTCTGGCGGCTGCTCCTCAAGGAGCCACCGCCGATGGCGCCGAGACGGAGCCGACCGCGCTGGCCACTCCGTCTCGCGAAGGCCTTCGCCACCCTGATCGGCGGGACCGCCGCGGGCGCGGCCTCGCTGCTCGTCGTCGCGACCGTCGTCAACGCGGGCAAGCCCGGCACCCTCACTACATCCGCGATGCTCGCGGTCTGGGCGGTGGCCTCGGTGATCGCGATGCTCTTCATCGGGCGCGCTCCGCTGATCCGCCGGGTGGTGACCCGCTCCTGCTTGGCCCTGGGGGTACAGGGGGTGATCCTGCCGCTCGCCACCCTCGTGTCGTTCATCGTGGCGGGGACGCGCCTGGCCGGCTCCGCGGGCACCGGCGGCGAGCGGACGGTGGAGGTGCTCGGGGTGCGGCTGGTCGGCAACCTGCCCGCGGTCTGGATCGGGCTCGGCGGGTTCTGCGTCGGCCTGGCCCTCGTCATCGTCGGCGACCGGGCCCGCCGGCGGGTGGCCAAGCGCCGAGCCCGTCGCCGCTTCCGCTCCTCGCGCGCGGGCGTGATCTCCGCCCGCAGCCGCCACCGCTGAGGAGCGCGGTCCCGCCTCCGGGGAGGGCGCTCAAAAAGGCCCAGATGCGAGGCGGGGCCCGAAGGTCCGCACGCGAGGCGTAGTCCCTCTACGTTGAGCGTGCGGCCGAGGGCCCCGCACTCCCGCAGACTGGGCCTTTTTCAGCGCCCTCCGCGCGGCGGAGGCGGTCGCGCGCTTCGTTCAGCACCAGGGCCACGTGCAGGCGGCAGTGGTAGACGTCGCGCTGGTGCGGGAGCGCGAGGCGCCGCGCCAGCCCCTCGATCTGCCCGCGTAGCGCCTCGAGCCGCGCGACTTCCTCCCGTAGCGCCTCCGTCCCGGCCGCCGCCGCGACGGCGGCCTCCGCGTCCCGGAGCAGCGCGTAGTGCCGCTCGAGCACCCGGTTGCCCCGCCACCGCAGGAGCCACGGCAGGATCTTGAAGAGCGGCACCCAGATCGCGATGAGAGGCAGCAGGAGCACGCGGAGCTGGATCACCCACCGGAGCGCCCAGTACGGCAGCACGCGCGAGAGGAACGACTCCCCGCGCGACAGGTAGGAAGCCGCCGCGTCGTGCAACGGGACGTCCACGCCGTCGCGCGTGGGGAAGCGTCCCGGCGGATCGAGCAGGCTCCCCGTCCCGTGCACCGCCTGGGCCACCGTGAGGATCTGCTCGACCGCGCGGGGATGGAGCGTCTCGCGGCAGACGAGCAGGGCCGCCGGCGCCATCAACGTGATCGGCTCCCGCGGCAGGTCGGCCTTCAGGTCGAGCAGCCCCGGCGAGATCCGCACCGCGGAGAGATAGCGGAAGTTGCCGGTGAAGGCGGCGTCGCGCCGGAAGCTCAGCAGGTGGACGTCCGGCCGGCGGAGGAGCGCCGCGACGTGGGCGTCGCGGTAGGAGGACACGAAGAAGGCGGCGTCGACCGCCCCGGTCTCGAGCTGACCGCGCGCGTCGGAGGCCGGCAGGGCCAGGAGATTTGGACCCGTGGTCGGCAGGCCGAGACCCTCGAGGAGCGCCCGCGGCCATCCCGCGCAGCCGGCCGTCCGCATCCTTCACGAGCGGGTACGTGCCGCCCTGCACGAAGGCCACGTCCACCTCGCCGCGCAGCAGGCGCTCCAGGTTCTCGACCGAGCCCGCGGTGCGGCGGAGCTCCACGCGCAGCCCCTCGCGGGCGAGACGGCTCTGGTACTCGCGGCCGAAGCCGTCGTAGGCGCCGCCCGGCTGGCCGGTGGCCAGCACGATGCGATTGGGTGGGAACGGATCCATGAAGCGCAGGCTGAGGGCGACGACGGCGACCGTGAGCAGCGCCGCCACCGCCCAGAGCGTGAGCCGGCCCTTCACCGGCGCCTGAACTCCTCCTTCAAGGCGGCGAGGCGGGACGGATCGGCGAGCAGGTCCGCCACGCTGAGCGCCATGAGCTTGGCGCCCGCGAGCAGCCCCGCGCGCGCGGCCGGCGCCACCGCGGCGGCCGCGAACTCGCGCGTGTGGATCGCGGTCCCCAGCGGCGCGATGGCCACCCAGGCGTGAATCGTCGGCGTGACCTGGCTCACGTTGCCGATGTCCGAGGAGGCGATGCGATCCGGCGCGGGCGGACCCTCGGCCAGCCCGGCGGCGGCCAGGTTGCCCGCGAAGACGTCGTTCAGCGCCTGGTTGCGCCGGAGGGGCTCGTACACGTCCGGATGCTGGGTGGCGGTGAGACGGGTGGACGTGGCGGCGGCCGCGCCCTCCGCTGCCGCCACCACGCGGCGGTAGAGCGCCCACATCGCCTCGAGGCTCGGCCCGCGCACGTTGAAGTCGGCGACCGCGCGCTCCGGAATGATGTTGGCGGCGGCGCCGCCCTCCGCGACGACGCCGTGGATGCGGCAGTCGGGGCGCATCTGCTGGCGCAGCATGGCCACCGCGTTGAAGGTCTCGACGCAGGCGTCGAGCGCGTTCGTGCCCTCCCACGGATCCACCGAGGCGTGCGCGGCGCGGCCCGCCCACTCGAACGTCACGCGCACCACCCCCAGCAGGTCCTGGTGGAGCAGGGTGCGGTCGAAGCCGTGGATCATCATGGCGGCGTCCACGCCCTCGAAGACCCCCGCGTCCACGAGCACGCCCTTGCCCCCGCCCCGCTCCTCGGCGGGCGTGCCGATCACCTGGATGCGCCCCCCGGGCAGGCGGTCGCGCACCGCCATCAGCGCGGCGCCCGCGCCGGCCCCCGCGGCGGCGATGACGTTGTGCCCGCAAGCGTGGCCGATGCCCGGCAGCGCGTCGTACTCGCAGAGGATGGCGAGCGTCGGCCCCGACCCCGTCTCGAAGCTTGCGCGGAACGCGGTCTCGACGCCGCCCACGCCGGTCTCGACCTGGAAGCCGTGCTTGGCGAGGAACTCGCCGATCCAGCCGCAGGCGCGCCGCTCCTCGAAGGCCAGCTCGGGATGCGCGTGGATACGAGAGGACAGCGCGCTGAGCTCCTCGCCCAGCTCGTCCACCGACTCCGCGATGTGCTGCTTGAGGGCGTCCATCGGCCCACCACGATACCATGAGCCATGCGCAGGCGACGGGGATGGGCGGGCCGGCTGGTCGCCCTCGTGCTACTGGCGGCCGCGATCTGGATCGGCGTCGAGATCTGGCGGTGGCCCGCGGTGGGACGGCTCGCCACCGAGCGCCCCGCGACCACCGCGTTCATCGAGCGGTACCGCGCCCAGCCGCGCGCGACGGGCCGTCCGGCCCGCGTCGCCTGGACCTGGACGCCCTATCCCGCGATCTCGCCCGCGCTCAAGCGCGCGGTGCTGGTGGCCGAGGACATCGGCTTCTTCACCCACCATGGCTTCGCGCTCGCCGAGATGCAGAACGCGCTCGAGGACGCGCTGCGGGACCGCGAGCTGCCGCGCGGGGCGTCCACCATCACCCAGCAGCTCGCCAAGAACCTCTGGCTCTCCCCGTCGCGCAACCCGCTGCGCAAGGCGCGGGAGGCGCTCCTGACCTGGCAGGTCGAGCGCGCGCTCTCCAAGCGGCGCATTCTCGAGCTCTATCTCAACGTGGTCGAGTTCGGCCCCGGCATCTACGGGGCGGGCGCGGCGAGCCAGCGCTACTTCGGCAAGGCGCCCGCCGACCTCGACGAGAGCGAGGCAGCCCAGCTCGCCGCCGCGCTGCCGAATCCCGCCGCCTGGCATCCCGGCGCGGGCAGCGCGGCCTACCGGCGCCACCCGCCGCGCAGCGGCCACCCGCGAGGTGCATCACGAGGCCGGCTAGAGCAGGGTGAGGAGCTCGGAAAGGGCGGTGAGGCGGTGGTCCGCCTCGCGGAAGTCCTGGTGGCGGGTGTAGGCGCAGGGCACCACCGCGCAGCGCATCCCCGCGGCCTTGGCCGCGAGCAGGCCGTTGCGCGAGTCCTCGACGACCAGGCAGCGGTCGGGCGCCATCGCGAGCCGGTCGGCCGCGGCGAGGAACACGTCGGGGGCGGGCTTGCCGCGCGCGACCTGGGTGCCGGAGACCACCGCCTCGAAGAGCGGGGCGAGCGCGAGCGCGCTGAGATTGGCGTGGATCACCCGGAGCTCCGCGGACGAGGCCAGGGCCAGTCGGTATCCCCCGGCCCGCACCCGCTCCAGCACGTCGGGCACGCCGGGCATCGGAACCGGCCCCTCCCCGATTTGCGCGAGCATGCCCTCGATGTAGAAGCCGGCCAGCGTCTCTGCCGTGTCGGGCAGCCCGTGGCGGGCTTTCAGGATGCGGCACGACTCGAGCGTGGTGCGGCCGAGGAACTCCGCGTTCTCCTCCTCCGAGTACCCGAGCCCGTACCGGGCCACCACCCGGCGCATGGCCTCGAAGCCGAACGGCTCCGAGTCCACGAGCACGCCGTCCATGTCGAAGATGACGGCCTGGACCTTCACCGGGAGCGCGCGGCTCCCGCGGCCACCCCCAGGCCCGCCTCGTCCAGGAGGACCGCGATCGCCTCCCGCGCGGCGGGCGCGGCGGGCGCGAGCGGCGGCGCCGGGCGGCCGTTGCCCAGGCCCAGCATGGCGCACGCCGCCTTGAGCGCGGACAGCCACGGCCCCTGCTGGTAGATCCGGGCGAGCGCGGTGATCTGCTGCTGGAGCCGCGCGCACTCCGCCGCCGCGCCGCGATCGGCGGCGGCCTGCAGGCTGACGAAGAGCGCGGGCGCGAGATTGGCCATGCCGGGCACCATGCCGTCGCCGCCCAGCAGCAGGCTCGCCGCGGCCAGCGCCTCGTGGCCCTGTAGCACCCGGAAGTGCGCGCGCTCCCGCTTGATCGCGAGCAGCTTCTGGAAGGCCTCGAAATCCCCCGCCGAATCCTTGATGCCGAGCACGCGCGGCTCCCGGGCCAGCCGGCCCACCATATCGGCAGGCAGCACGTGGTGCGTGCACTGGGGGATGTTGTAGAGCAGCGCGGGCAGCGGCGTGGCGGCCAGCACCGCTTCCACGTGGCGCTCCTGCGCGGCGGGCTCCACCCCGAAGTAGTACGGGGAGCCGACCACGAGCGCGTCCGCGCCCTCGTCCGCGGCTTGGCGGGCCGCTTCGATGGCGGGCCCGGTGGCGGGCAGCATCACCCCGGCCAGCACCGGCACGCGCCCGGCGGCCGCGCGCGCCGCCGCCCGCACCACCGCGCCGCGCTGCGTGGACGTAAGCCAGGCGCCTTCGCCGCAGCCGCCCAGCATGAACAGGCCGGAGCAGCCCCCGCCGATCACGTGGTCCACGAGCGCGGCCATGGCGCCCGCGTCCGGCGTGCCTGCGTCATCCAGCGGCGAGATCAGGGGCGGGATGATCCCGTGCAGCTGCCGCTCCCACCGCCATCCGTTCCCGCTCATGTCCAACGAGCATAGCAGAGTGGCCTCGGCGGCCGCCCTGATGTAGGCTCTACCGAGAGGAGGATCAGCCCATGTTCGGTTTGCGAAAGCGCGGTTTGCCGTCCGCCGCTGACGCGCTTCCCGGCCGCCGGGAGCGCATGCCGGTACCCGAGACCCACTTCGTGAGCGGGGCCAGTCTCGAGCCGCCTTTCCCGGCGGGCACCGAGCGCGCCGTCTTCGGCATGGGCTGCTTCTGGGGCGAGGAGCAGAAGTTCTGGGGGATCCCGGGCGTCTACTCGACCTCCGTGGGCTACGCGGGCGGCCACACGCCGAACCCGACCTACGAGGAGGTCTGCAGCGGCGGGACCGGCCACGCCGAGGTCGTGCTGGTCGTCTTCGATCCGTCCAAGGTGTCCTACGAGACCCTGCTGCGCGTCTTCTGGGAGAACCACGATCCGACGCAGGGCATGCGGCAGGGCAACGACGTGGGCACCCAGTACCGCTCGGCCATCTACTGCTACGGGCCCGCCCAGCAGGACGCGGCGGAGGCCTCGCGCAAGGCGTACCAGGCGGTGCTCGAGAAGGCGGGCTACGGTCCGATCACGACCGAGATCCGCCAGGCCCCTGAGTACTACTACGCCGAGGACTATCACCAGCAGTACCTGGCCAAGAATCCCGGGGGCTACTGCGGCATCGGCGGCACCGGCGTCGCCTGCCCGGCGGGCCTCGCGCAGTCCGCCTGAGGCCCCGCCCCGACTGACCCGTGGCCGACGACTCCCTTCCGCTGCACGGCCTGCTGGTCGTCGACCTGACCCGGGTGCTCGCCGGCCCCTACTGCACGCGGCTGCTCTCCGACCTGGGCGCCCGCGTCATCAAGATCGAGCGCCCCGTCGAGGGGGACGAGATGCGCCGCAACCCGCATCAGATAGAGCCCGGGCGCGACGACCAGTCCACCTACTTCGCGCGCGTGAACGCGGGCAAGGAGAGCGTGGCGGTGGACCTGAGCCGTCCCGAAGGCCGCGACGTGGTCCTGGGGCTGGCGCGCCACGCCGACGTGTTCATCGAGAACTTCGCCCCCGGCGTGGTCGGCAAGCTCGGCCTGGCCTACGAAACAGTCCGCGCCGCCAAGCCCGATATCGTCTACTGCTCGATCTCGGGCTTCGGGCAGACCGGGCCCTGGCGGGAGCGCCCCGCCTTCGCCCACATCATCAACGCCGCCTCCGGCATGATGGCGCTGGAGCAGGGCGACGAGGCGGCCCCGCGCGCCTCGAATCTCCAGGCCGCGGACGTCCTGGCCGCCGCCCACGCGATGGGCGCGATCATGGCCGCCCTCTGGCGCCGGGCCCGCACCGGGCAGGGCGCGCACCTCGACGTCTCGATGCTGGAGGCCCTCGTGGGCGCCGACAGCGTGACCTACGCCTCGGTGCTCAACGGCGGCGAGGAGCATGGCAACCCGCGCCCGGGCATGATCGTGCACCGGATCGGCGACCGCTACATGGCGATGCAGATCGTGGGCGCGCCGCGGCTCTGGCCGCGCTTGCTCGGGCTCATGAAGCGGCCGGAGCTGGGCGAGGATCCGCGCTTCGCCACCGCGTTGACGCGCCGCCGGCACTGGCGCGACCTGCGCGGCATCATCACCGGGTGGCTCGACACGTTCCCCAGCGCGGACGCGGCGCTCGCCGTGCTCGACGAGGTGCGCATCCCCTGCGCGCCGGTGCTGCGCCCGGCCGAGGTCATCGCCACCGAGCACCTGGCTCTGCGCGTGACGGCCAGCCCGTATCACCTGGACGGGCGGCCGACGCACCCCCGGGGGCCGGCCGCCTATCACGTGGGCCAGCACACCCGCCGCGTCCTCCGCGATCTGCTCGGTTACAAGGACGAGCGCATCGCGGAGCTCATCGCGGCGGGCGTCGTCGAGGGGCCGGCGTGAACTACCGAGAGGAAGCCCTCCAGCGGACCGAGAAGGAGATCGTGGGGGAGAAGGCGGCCACGCTCGGCCGCGCGGGCGAGCGCCTGGAGGCCGCCCTGCGCCTGGCCGCCGAGTTGCACGACGCATTGCGGGAAGCACCCGTGGGTGAAGCGCGGGAGCGCGCGCGCGCGAGCTACCGCCATGCGCGGACGCGGGCGCTGGAGGCGCGCCGCATCCTGATCATCCAGCGCGAGGCGATCGGGCTCCGCAACCATCGCCTCGTGGATCAGCAGTTTCCGGAGCCGCCCCGCCTCGACGGCTGATCGGGCAGAAATTTCCCGGTTGTTTCGGGCGTGACGCAAGATCGTCGTTGTCCCATCAACCTAAACACGCGATTCTCCGACGCTCAGCCCCTGGCCTGCCTCTTGCTCTTCTCAACGGCTTCGGAAGGAGCCCGCCATGACCAGGGCCATCGTCCTGACGTGCAGCGTTTTGCTATGCAGCGGTTTTGCCTGGCCGCCCGATTACGCCGAGCAGTCGCAGGCGGACGTGAGCACGTGTGTGAGCTACGCGCGCCGGACATCGCCCGCCTTCGAGGCGTGGGTGCGCGGCGTGGATCTCGAGACCGGGCGCGTGGACATCGAGCGCTCCCCCCGCGACGACTCGCGCGGCGAGCGCGCGTTCTCACGCTGCCTCCTCTCGGTGCGGCACTGGCGGCTGATCGAGCGCAACCTGCCCAAGCCCACCGAGCCCGGTATCCCCGAGCCGGCCACGATGGCGGGCCGGCCGCCCGACTCGCTGACCCGCTAAACAATCGGAGGGGGCCCCCTTCTGCAGTCTAAGAGAGGTGCCCCCTCCGAGCCTCCCCCGGAACCGGTTGCGCCGGCCAAGCCGGCGCTCGAACAGAGGACGCAGAGACGTGGTAGGCTCCCGCCCATGAAACTCGGGATCTGCCTGCCCCACTACGGACGCCCCATCGAGCCCTCGCGGCTCGTCCAGCTCGCGGCCCGCGCCGAGGAGATGGGCCTCGACTCCATCTGGGTGACCGACCACGTCATCGTGCCGCGCGATATCTCACTGATTTATCGCAACGATATGTTGGATCCGCTCGCGATGCTGCCGTGGCTGGCCGGTGTCACCGAGCGCATCGCGCTCGGCACCAGCGTGATCGTGCTGCCCTACCGGTCTCCGCTGCCGGTGGCCAAGCTGCTCGCCAGCGTGGACGTGCTCTCCGGCGGCCGCCTCATCGTGGGCGTGGCGGTGGGCTGGGTCGAGGGTGAGTTCGAGGCCCTCAACGTTCCGTTCCGCGAGCGCGGCCGGCGTACCGACGAGGCCATCGAGCTCTTCCGTACGGTGTGGACCCAGGAGTATCCCGAGATCAAGACCGCGAACCACCACCTCACCAACGTGAAGGCTTCGCCTATGCCCCTGCAGAAGCCTCGCCCTCCGATTTTGGTAGGCGGCGCCTCCGAAGCGGCCATGCGCCGCGCCGCCCGCCTCGGCGACGGCTGGCACGCCTCCGGCATGCCCCCTTCCGTCTTCCGCGCCGGCGCCCTCGCCGTGGGCAACCACTGGAAGGATAGCAAGCGCGAGGGCGAGCCCCAGCTCAGTCTCCGCATCCCGATCCTGATCGACGGCGTCCACCAGCCCGCAGTCGACACAACCCTGCTCGGCACCCGCCACGTACTCCGCGGCTCCCTCACCAACATCATCCGCGAACTGCGCCAGTACCAATCGGCAGGCTGCGAGCACGTCGCGCTCGAAGTCAGCTACAGCACCTACCCCACCATCCTCGAAACGATCGACATCATTGCCGAAGAAATCCGCCCAGCCTTACAGCAGCGCGAACGTTGATCTGCTGACCGGCGGGGCCGCGGGCAGGGGGCAGGGGGGTCTCTGACCACGACCCGCTTTCTCGTTTTCTTGCGTGAGTAGTTCCCAATCTGTGATCGGGAGGCTTCTGGCTTTCGTTGGCGGGGAACGGGTCACCCGACCCCCCTGCCCCCTGCCCGCGGCCCCGTCGGTCAGGCGCGGAGTTTCTCCAACCCCTTCCAATCAAACTCGAGGCCGTGACCGGGGCGGTCGGGCGCGATCGCGAAGCCGTCTTCGAGGCGGAGGGGTTCGGCGATGTAGTGGTCGAGGCCGAAGCCATGAGCTTCTAGGTAGGAGCGGTTCGGGGCGGCGCCCAGTAGGTGCACCGTGATGTCGTGCGCCCCATGTGAAGTGACCGGGAGGTTGAAGGCTTCCGCCAGGTGGCAGATCTTCATGAACGTGGTGATGCCGCCGCAGTTGGTGACGTCGGGCTCGGGGAAGGTCACGCCGCCGGCCGCGATGAGGGCGCGGAACTCGTAGAGGGTGTGGAGATTCTCGCCCGCGGCGATCGGCAGGCCGCCCTCGCGGACGATGCGGACGTGGCCGGGGATGTCGTCGGGGATCGTGGGCTCCTCGAGCCAGACCGGATTGAGATCCTGGAACGCGCGCGCGGCGCGAATGGCGTCGTCGACGCTCCAGCGCATGTTGGCGTCCACCATCAAGGGAAACTCGGGGCCGAGGTGGCCGCGTATGGCGCGGACGCGCTCGACGTCTTCCCGGAGCGATGGGCGGCCCACCTTCATCTTGATGGCGCGGAAGCCACGGGCCAGGTTGTCGTCGGTCTGGCGCAGCAGGGCGTCGAGCGGGAACTCGAGGTCGATGCCGCCCGCGTAGCAGGGCACCCGTGGGTCGAAGCCGCCCAGCACGCGCCAGAGCGGCGCTCCCTGCCGCCGCGCGCGCAGGTCCCATAGCGCGATGTCCACCGCCGAGAGGGCGAGCCCCTGGGCGCCGCCGCGGCCGCCGTAGTGGAGCGCCCACCACATCGCCTGCCACAGTTCCTCGATGCGCTCGGCCTCGCGGCCGTGAAGGCGCGGGGCCAGATCGTGGATCAGCACCGCGTGCACCGCGGCCCCGGCGGCTCCCACCGTGTAGGTGTAGCCGACACCCTCGGCGCCGTCGGCGTCGCGCAGGCGCACCGTGATCAGGTCGAAACCCTCTATAACGCCGTGGGTGCTGTCGGAGAGCGCCACCGGCAGCGGGACGCGGTAGTGATCGGCCAGGAGCTCGCGGATGCGCATCAGGCGGCGATGCCGAAGATCTGGTCGGGCTTGCCCATAGTGCCGTGTGCCTCTCTGACCGCGCGAGCGGGCCCCGCCGGCGCTCGGTAGGAGGAGACCGGCAGGGCCCGGGGTGATCGGGGCGCCGCGTCGCTAGGCGGGCAGGCGCTCGTACATGCCCTGCACGTCGGCGGCGTGGAAGCGCGCCACGTGGTTGGTCGGGGGCAGCGACTCGCTGTAGAAGAACTCGGGGAGCTCGTCGTCCTTGGCGGTGAAGCCGGCCCGCTTGTTGAACTCGTGCTCCAGCTTCAGCGTCTGGCGGCCGAGGGCCTCGAAAAAGTCCTTGGTGAGACTGGTGCCGTGGGCCGCGTTGATGGTGTCGGTGAGCCACTCGGTGTTGGGATTGGTCACGCTCATGCCGAAGATGCAGAGGCCGAGCGAATCGTTGGCGGCCACCCGCGCCTGGTGAGCCACGCTCTGCTCCACGATGGCGAGGGTCTCCATCTCCCGGGTCTTGAGCCGCGGCAGGTTGCCCGCGGTGTGATCGGCGCCCTGGGCGGTGGCCATCATGGTGATGCCGGTGGCCTCGACCACCCGCGGGTCGTAGGCGCTGATCGCCTGCTTCTTGATGACCGGCACCCGCTTGACGTGGTAGTGCTCGCCCACCCGCCAGGTGCCCTGGGCCCAGATACGCCCGTTC
>WNFF01004131.1_pt1 | contig 11847 bp, 6 predicted proteins | sample 5400441 | NCBI WGS metagenome assembly WNFF01 (sample SAMN13153345, study PRJNA577476) | soil metagenome | isolation source: 120 cm saprolite under Douglas fir tree site 2 hole 3 replicate 1 | place: USA:California | collected 2015-04-18
TTCCATCGGGCCGGAAACGTACATCACGCGAATGCCGCCCCCGCCCGTCTGGGCATGCACGGAGCCGCGCACTTCGCCGAAATCGATCTGCCCGCCGCCGGTGCGCACGCTAACGTAACCTCCGGCATGGGCGACAGTGATGTTGCCGCCGGCGGTTTCCAGGTCCGCGCGCCCTCCGATTTGGCCGGCGCGGATATGGCCGCCACCGGTGCGCAGCGAAGCGTCTCCAGAAATGTTACCCACGTTGATGTGGCCGCCGCCGGTGAAGGCTGTAAGATCGCCAGCGACATCGAGAACCTGGATGTGCCCGCCCTCCGTCTCCAGCTTTGCGGCGGAGCGTCCCCACGAAGCATCTCGCACTCCTGTGGTACCGATGCACCCCGTCTTGATGTTTCCGCCCTGGGTGTGCAGGGAAGCGGTGCCGCCGATATCCGCCGTGGTGATGTCTCCGGCTTCAGTGGTCACTTCGACGCTGTAGCCGCGCGGCACGGCGACTTCAAATTGCACCCAGAACTGCGCGTTGGGTGAGCGCGCCGCTTGCGGCGGCAGCAAGCCGCTAATTTCCACGCCTAACGGAATCGACTTTGCCTTGAGAGAGTAGCTATCGAGGAGTTGCTGAGCGGCGTGGGCGTGGGCATCGGTTTCGATGTGCACCGTGTAGCGCACGACGGGTGCGGCACCGGCCTCGAGTGGGACGATATTGACGGACCCCAGATCGGTCGTCAGGCGCAGCGTCAGACCATCCCTGGTTTCCATCGAACCACTGCGAACAGCGGAGGCATGCTGCGAACCCGGGTCGGCGGGACGCGCGTGTTCGAGGGCCGCCGGTTCTTTAGCTTCGCCAGCAAAAACCGGCGATGCGATCTGTGTCACAGAAACAAGAATCGCCAGCGCGTGGAACGGGACCGCGAGACGAGCGATCGAAAAAATCCTTTGATGGAAACGTATGTTCATCGTCGAAAGAAGCTTCTAACCGCCGGAGCGGTCACTGCACTTCGCGCGGACCAATCTGCCGCAAAGCGGCGGCGCTGCGCAACCGCACATAGCGGCTGGGATCACGGCGTTGCAACTGTTGGAGCACGCGAACAACCCGCTCCACGGACGCGTCCTCTTCGGGACCGGCAGGCTTGACCAATCGCACGGCATCGTCCGGTTCGCCCGCCGTTTCTTCCCGATTGCCATGCTGCAAAGATCCGACCAGCACATTGACGGCTTCCACGCGCACGCCCGGATTGGCGTCATGCTCCAGCGCGTCCAGCACCGCCTGCCGCACGGTGTCATCCGACGCCGCGTCACGCAGAGACTCCAGGGCTTTCATACGCACCGCGGGATTCTGATCCTTGCGCGAAGCGGTGATCAGCGCCCGGCGCACTTGCTGGTCTCGCGCAGCCGCCTTCAGCGCTTCGAGGCAATCGAGCCGGACACCGGCGTCGAAGCGCTCGCCATTTTCCACGACGTAAGTCAATACGCTGCGCATATCGCCGTCATCGGCGCGGCCGGTAAGAACCATGGGCTGCGCGGCACTGAGATGGAGCTGCACGTTCGGAGACCCGGCATCCGATGAAGGAAAAAAATTGACGCCGGCGATCGCCATATTATCCAGTTGATCTTTCGTGAGTGGCGGCTTGGCTGTGACGTTCATGGCCTGACCGTCGCCGTTATTGCCGTTCCGCAGCCATGGCAGTACCTGCGTACCTAACGCGATCCCGAAAAGGACCAGCAGGGCGCCGCTCCAAGCAGGCCGCAGCGCCATCCAACGGCGCAGCCAGCCGAACGGACGCCAGTGTTCCTGAAGCGGAGGCGCGGAAAGATCGTCGAGCGCTTCGGCAAGCTCGCTACGGCACTGCGAAAGGAGAATTCCGGAAGAATCGAGTTCATCGGCGGGTTGCAAGACGGCAACCATGGCCTCCTGGAGATGGTTCTCTTCGGCAAGTTGCGCGGCGCACGCTTGGCAATTCGCGATGTGCGCCTGAATCTGCTTGCGCTCCTTGTCGCTGACTTCATCGCAGGCGTAGAAAACCAGAAGCGGGGCAACGTCCCTGCAACTCACGCTCTTTTCAAAGACGCTCATCGCAAGCCTCCCAATTCATGGCGGAGTTTGCGCGTAGCGCGGAAAAGGGAATTCTTCACCGTCTCTTCCGTCGTGCCGAGAACGTCGCCGATGGCCCGCAGCTTCAGGCCCTGGTAGTGCTTCATTTCAAAAACAATCCTTTCGCGTGGAGACAGGCGCTCCATCGCCGTGGCGATGCGCGCCTTGATTTCCTTGCCGATAAACGTGCGCTCGGGGTCCAGCGTCGGGCGATGCTCGCGCTGGCGCTCGAAGAAATCGGTGATGCCCTCTTCGTGGAGGCCGGAATTCAGCTCGGGTGACTGGTCTTCGGGGCGCGCCTGGCGGCGGCGCAGGTGGTCCAGGCAAACGTTGGTGACGATGCGGTAGAGCCAGGTATAGAAGCTGCACTCGAAGCGGAAACGGTGGAGGTTGCGGTAGACCTTGAGAAAGGCTTCCTGGTAGACGTCCCGTGCGTCCTCGGGGCGCTTCATCAGGTTCAGCGCCAGGCGCAGGACGTCGCGGTCGAAGCGGCGTACCAATTCCTCGAAAGCCGTACGGCTGCCTGCTTGTGCTTCCGCGACCAGGGCCCGCTCGTCGAGGTGGGACAATGAGATCACCGAGGCTAGGGCAGCGTCCGTGCTACCCGAGCGACCGTTATTATCGGCCAAAGCCAAAGCCCATCTGGGGAGCGGCATATTCGCTTTCTCTTCGCGTGGACCGGTGTTGCCGCTTGCCAGACAACACCTTAGCTCACATTCCCGCAATTGTCTGAACGCTGCGCACCACGCGACCACCCAATTTGGACGCACTGCCGCGCCGTTGGGTGAGCACCGCTTCCCACTATAAAAACGGTGCAGGTGTGGATTTTGTTTCAAGAATAACCCCTGCATGGCCCGTAACAGTCGCTTTTAGCCATCCACCGGTGGCCTAAACGCCGGATTCGACCGCTCCGGTGAACCTGGTCGCATCGCCCCTGCGCCAGGTCATTAAAGGCCAGGCGAAGAGCAAAACCAAAGCCGCCAAAACGGCGTAGCCGTTGGCGCGGTAGAACGAGTCTGGCTGGGAGAGCAGTTCGGAAGCTCCGCCGAGCAGGGAACTCCCAGCTACGATCAGGAAGCAGCCGAGAATGTTGAAGCGCATGACGTAGCGCACGCCGAAAACAAGAATGCTTAGTAGGATGAGCCGGGCCAGGAATTGTTTCGCGAGGTCGGCCGGGCTGCCCCAATTCCCGGGCACGAGAGAAAGAGCGCCGGCCAAAAGCAGCAGAATCCGAAGGCCGGTTTGGCGAACTTGCGCCGCCACGAACGCGGCAACGGTAACGACAATTCCCGTCAGGAGCAAACCATGTTGCAGAGTCCCGCCCGTAAACGAGGCCGCTGGAAGGATGGCATCAAACTCCTGGCCAAAGGAAGCGGGCATGGAGCGGTGAACGGTTGGCCAGTACGCTGACGCTACGGCAAGAACGCGCTCCAGTCCAAGCAAAGCGGCGGATCCGCCGAGGCCAATACAAAACGCATCCCGATAGTAGTTCGCTGGCATGCCAAGCCAGCCGGGCAGGCGCTCTTCGCCAAAGGCCCGCGCGGCGAAGAACCAGCCCATTCCGAACAAGGATGCGATCGCGCCAAATACGAACGGAGCTCCGAACAACAGCGCGACGGCGATTCCGGCGTAGGTGTACTTCAACGGATTCGAAGTGTCGTACAGGTTCAAAAACTCAGCGATGCGGCTACCGAACGCGAAAGCCACAAGAAAGCCGCAAAGCCCCCAGAAAGACCAGAGTCCAATGCGCTTCCAGGGAATCGCGCGTGCCGCTTCCGACTTAAAGTTCTTGAAGAATACGATCAGCGCCGTAATGCCGACCCCGCCGAAAAAGAGCCCGGGAATTCCATAATTGACGACGGTGCGCAAGGGTGAAAGCTCTTTTTGCTTGCGCACCCACTCTTCGGGAATTTTGACGTACGTGCGGTAATTCGTGACTTCGTCGCCCAAGACCTGAACATCGATGCGCGCGTAAGCGTGATCGGCATCATTCGAGACGGAGACTGGACCGGCGTCGAGCGGCAAATTCTCCTGCCAGGTCAAGGAGTGGTCGATCCTGTGGGGCTTCTTATCCGAGCTGGATTCGACGAGCGTCCAGGCCTTGAGATCGATTTTCTTTTCTTCGGCCAGGAATTTTTCCGCGCGCGCCCTGGCTTCTTCTTTCGTCAGCGACGCGCCTTGCGTCTCTTCCGCAAGAATGTGGTGGACGGAGTGCAGCGATCCATCGGGCCGCAGAATGACTGCGAACTCCTCGGGCTGGCTGTCGCGAAAGTACCGCACCTGCCAGAGCGCCGCGGGAACCTGATCCTCGCAAATTTTATTGATTCCCGCGATGCCAACGCGCTGCCGCAGATATTCGTTCTTGATCGGATCGGCGATTTCCGCGAGAACGGTGGCACGGATGTAGGAATTCGGATCCAGGTGGCGCCGGCGCAGAATCTCGTCCGCGCGCGCCTGGGCCGAGCGCGCGTTCACCGAGAGTCTCAAATAGTCGCCAATCGCCTGTGGCTTCAGCCGCCATGCCAGCGCTCCGCCAACCACCACGCACACGGCCAGAAGCGCAATCATCGCGGGAGCAAGCGCGTCATACCGAATCGCTTTGGTTTCCCCGGTCGCGGCGGCGGATTCCGCCGTGATATCGATTTCCGGCGCGGGCGCGGCGCGATTGAGCAAGTCTTCATCCGTTTCGAATCCACCGCGCGCCAAGTACGAAAGGCACGCAAACGCCAGAGGCGCCAGGGCCGCCGCGGCCACCACTGCTCCCGAAACCTTGAAGTACAAACTGTTGGAACGCATCAGCAGCAAACCGACCAGCGAAGCGTCCACCGTGTAATGCCAGATCAGCGTCGCCACGATTCCCCAGCGCAGCATCACGATGCCCGCGACGATTCCTACCAGGCCAATTTCGATTCCCCGGATGTACGCCGGTTCCTGCGGATAGTTACTATGAAGAAAGCTCCAAAGGAAAGCGGGAACAATCACGGCGATCCAGCGCGAGCCAGTAGCATTCTTGAAAAAGGGAATTGCAAAAAGACGGAAGGTGAATTCCTCGTTCGTCGATGCCAGCAGCCCGATAGCCGCGCCGGAGATCCAGGGAAACGCGGTGTTTACGGAATCGTCGAAATTCAATTCTTGCGGCGCCCAGGCGCCGAAGCGGCTCGCCACCACATAAAACGCCACCACATAGCCGATGTGCGCCGCGGCCATGGAGACTCCCACCACCGCGGCGGAGAAAAATTCTTTCGAACGCAATCCGCGCAGCGTGAACGCACGCGACAGCCGCATCCGTTCCGGCTGAGAAGCGCGATACAGCGGCTCCGCCGAAGGCAGCACCAGCGTGACCGTCAACGCCGAGAGCACCGAGATAAGCAGCGCCATCGTGAGCTTTAGCGCAAGGAAACTCGCGTAGGATTGATTGGTATCGTAGCTCGATGCCCAGTGCGGCCAGTCATTCAGGTTTTGCAGGAACAGCAGCGCCGAAACCACCAAGCCTAGCAATATCGCGCCCCGCCACGAGGTGCGTCCCTGCTTTGTGAAGCGAATCCCCAGCCAGACCGCCACCGCCAGCAACACGATATACGGCACGGTAAAAACCAGCGCCAGCGTGTTGTTCCCGGAGCGCAGCCGCGCGAAGCTCCGCTGCCACGCTTCCGGCACTTTGAGGAATTCTCTGCTGCCTCCGACGCGGTCGCCCTCCACGCTTACCTTCAGCCGGTAAGGCGCGTCTTTCGCCCGGAATCCGTGCTTCTCCCACGTGAACTCCCAATCCAGGCGATTCGGCTTCTTCTCCGAATTGGCTTCTTCGGGAAGGATGTCCCAGCCCTTCAAATCCATTCCCAGTTTCGAGGTCAGATAATCCTGCGCCAGCGATTGCGCGGGAGCGCGATCGAGCGATGCTCCGCCCTGTTTTTCTTCTATTTTGTGCTCGTAGCCGACAATCTGTCCCGCCGGGCTCACCCACACCCGGAATTCTTCCTCCTGCTGCGGCTTGAAGAAACGCACTTCCCAATACCACACGTGCAGGTCTGACGACATGAGTTGGTTCGCTTGCCGCAAGTCCAGTTCGCGTTCGAGGTAAGTCTTAGTTTCATCGTCCACGTTGAAAGCGACCGCTGACCGGTAGCCGCTGACGTTTTCACTCAGGCCGGTGACAAATTTCTGCGCTCTTGCGAGGGCTTCTTCGCGGGAGACCTGAAAATTAATGGAAGCTTCCGGGAACGCCCGGAAAAAATATTTTTGCGCAAAGACGACGCCAATAATCCCCGCCAGCACCCACAGCAGCAGCGCGCGCTTGTCCGAACCTGTCAGACGGTCTCCCGTCACATGATCCTCCCTGCTCGAAACACGGAACCTCACTCTATCGGTACGGATGGCAACCGCGCAAGTTTCGCCGCCGGCAGTCGGCCGCTTTGCGGCCGCGCCTACAATTGCCCGCTTTGCAGCCGCGCCTACAATTGCCCGCTTTGCGGCCGCGCCTGAAAATGTTCTCAGCGGGAATGATATAAAGAGGATGTGTCCAATGCACTCCCTACGCGCTCACCCATGGCGATGAACCTCGGCACGGAAGTACGCATGATCAAAGGCGTTGGCCCGCAGCGCGCCGAACTCCTCGCGCAGCGCGGCATCCAAACGCTCGAAGACCTTCTCGGCTATCTCCCTTTTCGCTACGAGGACCGCATCCATTTTTCCAAGGTGAGGGACATCCAGCCGGGCGGCACCTACACCATTCGCGCGCGCGTGATGAGCGGCCAGGCGATCCGCGGCATGCGCGGCGGCCGCGACGCCATCTATCATCTGCTCGTCCAGGACGAAACCGGCGGTTTTCTCCCTGTCAAATTTTTTCATGGCGGCTATCTCGAAGGCCGCTTGAAGCCCGGCCAGCAACTCATCCTTCATGGCAAAGCGGAGATCGACAAGCTACGCCCCGCGCGCCTCGAAATGATCAATCCGCAAATCGAAGTCCTCAGCAACGAAGAAATGGATTCCACCGAAGTCGGCCGCATCGTCCCCATCTACGAAGCCATCGGCACTTTCGGCTCCCGCCAGATTCGCCGCGCCATGTACGCCGCCGTCCAGCTCGTTGATCAGCGCATGCCCGACGTCCTGCCGGAAGCATTGCGCGTCCGCCTCGGCTATCCCGGCCGCGGAGAAGCTCTCATCCACACGCACTTTCCCGAACCCGGCGAATCCCTCGACGCCTTGAACACTTTTCGTTCCCCCGCGCAGCAGCGGCTCATCTTCGAGGAATTTTTCCTCTATCAGCTCAGCCTCGCGCTCGACCGCAAAGCCACCCGCAAGGAAAACGCCATCGCCTTTCGCCTCCGCGAAGACGCCATCCGCGAAGCCCTCAAGCGCATCCTCCCCTTCAAGCCCACCGCCGCGCAAAAACGCGTCCTAGCCGAAATCGCCGCCGACCTCGAAAAGCCCTCCCCGATGAATCGTCTCCTGCAGGGCGACGTCGGCAGCGGCAAGACCATCATCGCCCTCCAAGCCGCCGTGATCGCCATCGAAAACGGCACGCAAGCTGCCCTCATGGCTCCCACCGAAATTCTCGCCGTGCAGCATTTTCTTTCCGCCCGCCGCATCCTCGCCAAAGCCGGCTATCGCGTCGAGCTGCTCATCAGCGGCCTGAAAGCTTCGGAGAAATCCGCCGTCCTCGAGCGCATCCGTACCGGCGAAGCCCAGCTCGTCATCGGCACCCACGCCCTCATCGAAGACAACGTCGCATTCGCCCGCCTCGGCTTTGTCGCCATTGACGAGCAGCACCGCTTCGGCGTCCTGCAGCGCAAGCGCCTGATGGACAAAGCCGCCGCCCGCGGCCACGCCCCGCACGTCCTCGTCCTCACCGCCACGCCCATCCCGCGCACCCTCTCGCTCACTCTCTATGGCGACCTCCACGTTTCCGTTCTCGACGAGCTCCCTCCCGGCCGCACGCCCATCGTCACGCGCATGACCACGGAGCCGCACCTCCCCGGCGTCTGGGAATCTCTCCGCCGCGAAGTCGCCGCCGGTCATCAGGGCTACGTCGTTTATCCCGTCATCGAAGAATCCAAGCTCGAGCTGAAAGCCGCCGTGGAAGAATACGAGCGCTTGTCGCGCGAAGTTTTTCCCAAACTCAAGCTCGGCCTCTTGCACGGCCGCCTCTCCAGCGACGAAAAAGAAGAAGTCATGCAGCGCTTCCGCAAAAACGAAGCGCAAATCCTCGTCGCCACCACCGTCGTCGAGGTCGGCGTCGACGTCCCCAACGCCACCGTCATGGTCATCGAGCACGCCGAGCGCTTCGGCCTCTCCCAGCTTCACCAGCTTCGCGGACGTATCGGCCGCGGCGCCCAAAAATCCCATTGCATCCTCGTCGCCCCCTTCCGCATGACGGACGAAGCTCGTGCCCGCCTCGAAACCATGGTGCGCACCTCCAACGGCTTCGAAATTGCCGAAACCGACCTCCTCCTCCGCGGCCCCGGCGAATTTTTCGGCACCCGCCAGTCCGGCGACCTCGGCTTTCACATCGCCAACCCCTTGCGCGATAAAGAACTCCTCGAACTCGCCCGCCGCGAAGCCTTCGCCCTCGCCGCCGATTCCGCCCAGCAGGACGCCATGCAGCGCCTCCTCCGCCAACTCCCCCCCGAATGGCAGCGCCGCTACCACCTCGCCCGCATCGGCTGACGAATTAGCATGATTTCACTTGTCCGGTTAGCGCGTTTACCAGGAGTTAACCCATGTTACTCCCGAACATATCCGCAAGTTTCAGTCATTGCTAGGGTGGCATTCGTCAACAATACTCATCTAAAGTTCCGAGTACTCGAAGCCCTGGGAACATTTCCAAGGCTGCGGAGTCTGAATAGATATGCGGAGCCCCCCTACCATAATGGTGGGATGTGTCGTACTCCTCGCCGTCATCGTTGGATTTGTCGGGACGACATACTGGATTCAATCTCGAACGTTGCGAGCGGTGGACATGCCCGTATCGCTGGTTCGCGGCACCATTAACACTGATTTTGACTTAAACATCCACGTTTTTTACTCCATCGACATTGGTCTTTCCCAAGGTGGTAATCTCATCTGCAGCAACGGCGTCGGATTGGAGACACGACGAATATCTTCTCTCGGCGGTCTTTCTGTTTATCGCTATCAGTGGATAGAGGATGAGAGCCGCGCCAGAGGGCGAGATACGGTCACTGGTTCATTCCTTGGAGGATTTGAAGGCAAGCGCGGCCACTACAATCTTCGGATTGAAGTTCTCTCTGATACTGGATGCTTAGATGCAGGCAATCCGCGACTGTACGTCATCGCCAGTAACGACGATTTCTTCCGGTGGAATCGGTACTACCAGAATGCATTTTGGGTTTCATTTCTTTCAGGGTCTATCGGTCTCGGCGTTCTGATTGTGGGCATACGAGAAAGCCTTCGCAGGCGCCGCGCGGAAGGTCTCGACTTTTTTGAACCGCCGCATTCCCTCCATGGTTATCCAGCACTCCACAGAGTGAAGGTCGCGCCGTGGATTCCTTTCTTCTCTCAAATTGGTCTGCTGTACTCGCAGATTCTGCTTCTGTTAGTAATCTCTGGGATTCTTGTGTTTCACTATGCGTGGGGATACGACCATCGTTCGTACGGACTGTTTGTCCTCACATATTTTCCAGAGTCATCCCTATTCAAACATGTCCCCTGTGAGCAGGCGTGGGTGGTTCGCGTGGAATCAAGCAACGAATGGTATTTGAACTCCGCAAGAATTGAGCCGGACAACCTGTTGGATGCATTGAGGGCGCAAATCGGGGCAAGGGCAAGCTGCACCGTGTTTTTTGATGCGGAGCCAGATGTTCCTTACGCTGAAGCGATTCGTGCAATCGGCCGAATTGAACAAACGCCAGGGAGAGTGGTTTTGCTTACGCCCGAAACAAAGCGGACCCGCATCCCTTAGTGGAACACTGTGGCCAAGTGCCCGCACGGATTGCCGGACAAGTGCCCGTCATCGGCTGCCGACTGGGAGCCAGGAAGAGGTGGCCTCTTTGCACAACTCAAACAGGCCCACTTCTCTGATTCTTTGTTCCTTGACTAAAGACTAAAAACTGACAACTAATAACTGCATTCATGCGCGTCATCGCCGGAATCTAGCGCAGTCGCATCCTGAAGGCCCTGGTCGGCTTAGAATAAGTGGGGTCAAACCTTGCCAGCAGCGATCTATGGGCTGGCCGGTTCGTGGTTGGGAACGTTCCTTGATAATTTCCGCACGACAAACTCTTGCAGCAGATTCACCGCGGCAGATTCGCCAATCCCGATGAGCGCGTTTTCAAACGTTAATTCCAATCCTTCGCGATTTTGCGCCGGATAATAGAGATTGGAGATGCCCCCGGCGGCTAGGCTTCCGACGACGCTCGAGTAATTGGGCTCCCAGTGCCCATCGTCGCCCTTGCAAATAACGGAATTGGCGATGGCATACAGGATTCGCGATCGTTTGCTGCCGGTTCCCTTGTAAAAATAACGGGGATCCTGTTTCAGCAGTGACGGCAGTACAGCCCCTCCGATAAACGTGCCAGCAACAAAGTTAGCGTAGGAGGCGCCGTAGCGCTTTGCGTAGCCTTGTGCGCCTTGTCCATATCCGCTGAAATCATTTTGCGCCTGCTGAACTCCCGCAACCACCCCATTCACTCCGAAGCTGATGGGGTCCACCGACGTCTTCCAGGCCAGCTCAAACTTCTGCTTCGGCGTGAGCGGAACTGCATTGCGGACGTAGCTGACATAGAAATTGGGGACCACACCGAGCACGCGCTGCTTCTCTTGTTCCTTAATCTGATCTTCTGCCACTTCGGCCCGCGGGGGTACGACGCGAACCTCTGTTACAGCCGTTGCAAGCGCCAAGGCGATCTGCGGGATGACGTGGATCTCTCCCGCCTGCAGGACTCCGGAAGATGTCTGTGCCGAGAAGCCTTCCATCGCAATGGTGACTTGGAATGGCCCCGGCGGCACGTTGGCAAAAGCAAATCGTCCATCCTCATCGGCAAGCACTTCCAGGCTCGGAGATTGATCATCGCGGGAGAGTTTCACATAGGCCCCGGCGACGGCGGCTCCCGTTTGATCAACCACTTTTCCGCTGATGCTTCCCACCGGTTGGTGGTCAGGGCTTTGCTCGGCGGCGGAGAGTCTGCTCTCTGCTCCCTGGACGATAGGGGGTTGCTGCGACCGAGCCGGAGTAGCAGAGCCGCAAAGCAGGACACTTAGGCATAGCCAGGCTGCCCACCGCGTGTATCGGCCCATAGTCATCACCATTGGTACGAGTATGATGCGTTGCGAAGGGATTTTGGATACCCGACCAGATTGAGCGTTTTATGAGTTACTGGGACCCCTTGCGAATCATCTCGACCCCATGTCCTACTTTCTTTGCTCCTTGACTAAAAACCAAAAGCTGACAACTAATAACTGCATTCATGCGCGTCATCGCCGGAACCTACCGCAGCCGCACCCTGAAGAGCCTCAAGGGCCTCGCCCTGCGCCCCACCAGCGACCGCCTGCGCGAAACGCTCTTCAACGTGCTGGCCCCCAACATAGCCGGCTCCCGCTTCGTCGATCTCTTCGCCGGAACCGGTGCCATCGGCATCGAAGCCCTCAGCCGCGGCGCCGCCGAAGTCGTCTTCATCGAAAATCACGCCCCAGCCGTCACCCTGATTCGCCGCAATCTCGAATCGTTGGACATCACTACCGGCGTGACCGTGCTCGCTGTAGACGCCCTTCGCGGCCTCGCCCTGCTCGCGGCTCGAAAAAATTCA
>WNFF01008235.1_pt1 | contig 11845 bp, 11 predicted proteins | sample 5400441 | NCBI WGS metagenome assembly WNFF01 (sample SAMN13153345, study PRJNA577476) | soil metagenome | isolation source: 120 cm saprolite under Douglas fir tree site 2 hole 3 replicate 1 | place: USA:California | collected 2015-04-18
GTGGAACCTCAGTTCAAATGATCGAACAGAGCTACGGCAGGTACATGCGCAAGGACTTTCTCGGACCGCTCATCAGCGCACGTCCGGAGAGAATCCCAGAGATCGCCGTTGTAGGAAAAACCGGACCCCTGATCGGACCCCCCAAGGGATTATCGAAAAAAATGCCCGAATTCCCTGGAGAAAATTGGTGGAGGCGGGGGGAATTGAACTCCGACAGTTCTAGGAAACCCCTAATCTATTCGCTTTTTCCTTACGTTCGATACGCTCAAAACGGTCAATAAACGGCGCGAATGTACAAAAGTAACACACAAGAAAAAAGGCGACTCCGTATGGGAATCGCCCTCGTCTTACGAACTTCCTCGCGTATACTTTTTCACGAAGCGGATAATTTCCGCTCCTTGTATACGGCGGCACGAGTAGGTTCGTCTCCGCCTTCCTGGAACCGCTGGCGGCACCATCGATTCCAGCTCACCTCGTTTCACCCACCTGATGATCGTGTCCCGCTTGAACCCGATCACCTCTCCCGTCTCATCGACGGTGTACCATCTTTCAGGTACCACAAAATCAACAAGCACTCGACACCTCGGCCTCTCCCGTAGTTGGGAGACTTGACCGAAGTCCGCGACTCTTTGGTCATCCAACAGGCGACCTTCAGAGCCACGCACCTCTACCCATGATCGGGTAGAAGCTTGCGCTATTCTATGCTAAAGACACTCGTGATTGAAGTACCCGCGAGTATCCGTGAAGGGTACGCCAAAAATTTCGCGCGAAGGACGGAATATGCCGCGAGATTGCTCGAAAAACTGTATGCCGCACCGTCCCGCTTCTAACGAAGGGCAGTCTAGACTCGTTCCCCTATCTGTGAACGACTCTCCACTATCGTTACGGGCGGCGCTACCGCTTGGTCTATCCTGCCCTTCGTTCCAATCGCCTTAGCAGGGAGGACGGTGCGGCTATGGGGAAAAGAACCCAAGCACCATTGCTAATCATCTCCCTCCTAATCGTTCCCTTCCTCATATTTGCTATCGCGCAAATCTTCCCTAAAGACTGGGGAACTCTGCCGCGCCCAATTCCCACTCCGACGCTGGGTGTGGTGGGGTCAGCCATCGCGATTGATAACATCGTGAACTGGCCGATGTGCAAAGATGCAAAGGCGAGGGCAAAGGACGTGGAGGAGATCGATATTTCGGGCATGACGGGAGCAACCGATCAAATGAAAGACGAGAGGATCTGTTTCCGGTACGCTTTTAGAATATCGGCAAGGCGAGGGCGAACTTACTGTTCGACTGGTTCTGGAAGCTTTCCACCAGGCGAGATGACCGGTCCTTACTTCGAATTCGTGGCACTCGACTCGCGAGCGGTGCGTGTCATGACTTGGTAGAACAGGAAACAGCAACCACCCCTTGGTGGATTATCTTTTCACCTCGTTATGGTCACAGCCGTTGCAATCTTCGTCCTGCTTGGCATTATCCTGGTCCTTCCTAATTTTCTCGTCGATGACCTCGCGGAACACTCCCGCAATTTACTGCGCAAGATGTTCAATCTTCTAGTCGCTGCATGGTCTGTCTACTGGATTATAGTGTTCTTTTCCGGAGCTGACCGTACTCCAACTTCAGATGTGAAACGCGGTGGGATAGTCGCCGCTGCTCAGATCGCCATCGGGATCGTGTGCGCATGGGCGTTCCGAGAATTCCGATCAGATCTCTATCGTCCTGTCCAATTCACCAAGGAATTTCGCGTCCATCTCACATCCGGCACCCCTGTGTTGCTTCACCTCACCTTCGAGCTTCCCAAAAAATGGCTCACTCAGAATACCGAAGATCGGATCAATACTGCTGTCACGCAGGCAATGTTATTTTTCTTTATGAAACAAGCTACCTTCCCCGAACCGGCAACTATCATCTCCGTTGCCGAAAAAGCGGTTGCCGAAACAGTCAATGAGCTAAAAACTCCTGTTCGCGTCTTTATCACCAAATTGCTAAAGCTTGAGAGCGATAAACCGGCATCGCCTTCCGGAGACCCGGAACTTGAGCTCGACGATTCCCATTAAGAATCGCCAGCTCGGCCTCTACATCGTCGGAATCCCCGGCCAGGGGAAAAGTACCACCATCCAACATTTCGCCCTTAATGACATCAGAGCACGGCGCGGCGTTGCCGTCATCGACCCCGCCGCCGAACTCATCGACGGGATTCTCAAACACATTCCCGAATATCGGGCGCGGGACACCATTCTTTTCGAAAGCGATAATCCGGTTCCCATCGACTTCTTCTCCTACAAAACCCGACCTGAACGCGCTCTCCTCATCGAACAGTTGATCGACGCCTTCAGCCTCGACCACACCAGCGCGCCGAGGGCGGCTCCCCATCTTCAGAGAATCTTGGGAACCCTCCTCGACGCGAACGCGAACAACATTCCCGAAAAAGACCGATGCACGTTTTTCGACGTGCACGAATTTATCCTGGACAAAGACCGACGGAACACGATCCTCGACCACGCAGGAGAAGCGCGGCAAAAGCAATGGCACCAGATGCCCCCCATCGGCGAGTTCGGCCCCATCCTCACGCGCCTCACCAAATTCGTCGAGAACGATACGCTCCGTGCCGTCCTCGAAGCCAAAAGACCGAGAGTAAATATCGCCGACATCATCGAGAAGAAACAGATACTTCTCGTCAAATTGCAGGAATCAGAGGCAGAGGCGTTTCTCGGGGCGTTGATTGTGGCAAAAATCCGGCAAGCACTTTTCCTGCGGCGCGATCCGACGCAGCCACGTCCACCCTTCTACGTCTACATCGATGAGTGCCACCAAGTCATCAAAGCGAATCCGGCAACGTTCGCTTCCATCCTCTTGGGAGGGAGAAAATTCGGTTTCAACCTCACCCTCGCCAATCAGCTCCCCAGTGATCTTGAAAATCTAAAATCCAAAATCCGGCTCCTGCAGAACGTCATACTCCTCAAGACTCCTCCCGATGAAGTCGCTATCTTCAAAGACCTCATCCCGCCCTACACGCCCGAATACATTTCGCACCAAAAGCAGTTCCACGGGCTGCTGCTCACCGACGACCGAGTATACAGAATCAAAACGCCCCCCAAGCTCGGGCCTACGGGTGGAACTTACGCACAAGCCATCAGAAAACGCACGCACCTCCCTTATCCCCAGGGGTACGCTTGCAATCCTACAGTACCGCATGATGAGAGTACTACTCCGGTAGCTACTCCCAATGATCCAATCTCTTCAACCGACAACAAGGACGGCGGCGGCCCGAACAAAGCGAGCCCGATTCCGACTTACAAGAACCAAACGAAGGGTGTTGGAACTCCTCGCTGAGTATTTCTGTCTTCGCGTCAAAGACGTAGCCCGCTTCCTCCGCGACCGTGAACCCACCGAAGCCGATCTCCGCACCGCCCGCCGTAGCCTCGGACTGCTCTGGAAAGAGAAGCTCGCCAACCGGCTCCCGTACTTCGAATTGGACACGGAAGCGCGGAGCTACGTCTATGGGCTTTCTGATAGCGGAGTTAAAGCTGCCAAGGGCCATGTCGACATTGATTGGAACCTCGTAGGTATCCCCAAGACCTTCGATGAGCACTCCGAGCGCACCCTCGACCACGAGCTTGAGATCAGCTACTTCCACATGGCGCTCAGTCGATTTTGGCGGGATACCGATAACCCAGGTCTTTATTGGCAGCAAGCCGACCTGAAGCGCGGCATCCATCCGGACGCCCTATTCAAGCTCCAAACCCCAAAAGGCGAGTATGCCTTCTTCCTCGAGATCGAGAAGGGCAAAAAGAACTTCGAAGCCCTGAGCGCAAAGTTCGACCGCTACGCCAAATATTACGACACCGACGATTGCGAGAAGGATTGGGGATTCCGCAAGTTCCGCGTGATCATCGTGCAGAAGAACGACGTGCGACGGCAGAACCTCTTGAAAGAACTCCATGGCAAGCTCCCGCACAAGATGTTCTGGCTAACGATCGATCCGCTTTACAAAAAAAACATAGGAGCGGAAATCTTTAGCACACCAGCCGACCCTGAAACGGGTCGGTATTCTTTTCTGTTGTTGTAGGCTGCAGGCACTAAAATCTTAACCAGCGTATTCTGCGTTACTAGCAATCTATGAACTCGCGCACGCAATCCGTAATCTCGACGTTGGCGGCCGAAGCGCTGTCTAACAGAAGCAGAGCCGTCAAGCGTTAGAGGGGTACGGGGCACAATAACCTAACCAAACTTATGCCTACACCTACAACACTTAATCAAGCCCAACGTACCGCTTTCGAGAACACGCTCCGTGAGAAACTTCGGGAGGCAAATCGAGCTTTAGACGCGAAACAGAATGAGGCGCGCGCAACTGTTCTTCAGAAACTCCTTGAAGAGCACGAGGCGGCTGCGTTTGTGAATCAAATCACAGCGTGCCGAGACGAAATCGAAACTTCAGAAAAAGAACTGAAGGACAAAGGTTTCGTTCTCCGCTACGACGATGAGGTTCACATCGCTGATGACTCGGCTCTGGAGGAGTCATATGAATCGGCGGTCGCAGCGATACTCAAAGTCGAGCAGTCTAAGGTTGATGCGCTCAAAGAAGCTCTCACGAATTCGTGGCAAGTCGGAAACCTAGACCAGGCGAAAGCTATGGTCGCAGTACTTGCATAGTTCCGAAAGATAAACCGCCTCGTACTCCCTCATAACGCACATATTCGAGATGTAAGCATTGACGAGCGCCGTCTAACGGAGAGCCGTCAATTAAGGGCAGCGGTAGGGAAATGGCACTTGTCGAAACAAAATCATCAACAACATGGGAAGGTATTATACAGGGGACATCGAGGGTAAGTTCTGGTTTGGCGTCCAGAATAGCAACGACGCCGACTTTTTCGGCTCCACAGGTTACGCGCCAGGGTTTCTCGAGTATTACTTCGAGGAAGACGGAATAGATGCGATCAACGATGGTATCGCGCAGTGTCTCAGCGTCCTCGGCGATAACAAATCGAAACTCGACGCCTATTTCGCTCTGCAAGAACTTTGGAATGACGAGACCGTCTCGAAGGCAACTGGGATTCCGGTAAAAAAAGTCCGCGAATTGCTCGTATGGTACGCACGCCTTGAACTCGGTCAGAAGATACTTGATTGCGTGAAAAAGAACGGTCGTTGTGAGTTTCAAGCAGAAACATAAACCGCCATTTCCTCTGCCACGCCCAAACCAAGGAGACAGCATGACCGCACGCGAACAGGCAGAAGAGACTCAAACGGCAGGCGATAGACTTGCTCTTGAAGGAACGGGAGGCAATCGATGCGGAACTGAAGGTACTCGGCTACGGGCAAGAAAAAGCCCCGACACCAAGGCGTCGGGGCAGACCGCCAAAGACGATAACTCTCGAAACTGGACAGAAACATCAGCATCAGGTCGAGTGCCGAGTGGGACCCGAGCCAGCCTTACGAACCGATTGAAGCGAAACCGGTCAGCTTCTTCGCTGATGGACTGCCTATGGTTCCAAACCGAGGAGCCTTCCAAGCGGCCTTACTAGTTTCCCTTCCAGAAGTGGAAAATAACTCGGCATAAAGCGAAACGATCCGACCTTGGGATAGCGAGCATCAATTGTGCTTGGGAAGAACGAGACGGCCAAATCATTGATGATATATTCAAGGTCGCCGTCCTTGAACATGCCCGTATCATCGAGCTCTCTGCAGCGATCGTAGAACTTCCTATATTCGTGCCTATAGCTCTTGAGTTTTTCGATCACTCCGAGAGGGTCGCTACCATCCTCCTTAAAAATCAGGAATGACGTAAGCATCGATTCTATGCCTTGGGTGAGAAGAATCTCGTACCGACTGCGAGCCTTCCTGCCATGATATAGAAATTTCGCCGATTCGATGCACTCTTTGCCAGTCTCGTAGAAAGACGCGACAAGATTTGGCCGTTGGTTCTGCGTCAAGACGGCCTTGAGAAATTCCTCTATCGTTGTTTCGGGTTCACCCTTTCGCCGTTGGGGGTAGAACGTAGACAAAGTATTGCCTCGAGACACCAGCAAGTGAGGGTATAGCAGCCCGCTTTTGGTCTGACGAATTTGGATTTTGCCGAGCACCGAAACACGCAAGAGGGCTTCTTTTATAGTATTGGCATGCTGCGTATCTCTGATGATGTCATGCTTCACGTCTATGTGGAGATTGCTTTTCTTGACACGATCCAGGAGGGATAACATTTCAGATACGTCATTGTGCCTGGGGTAGACCAGTTTAAATGTAGTTTTCATTGAGATGATCGTGTCCGCGTTGCCCAGGATCGCGTCGCGGACCTCCGCGTCGAGCTTGCTCGAGTTCCCCTATTTGTAGGGTAAATGGGAACGTGGTTTTGCGCAAAACGATGAGTTGGGGTAAGATGACGAGGAATATTCATCATCACCGCTATATGGCCAGTGTCTGCGCCTTTTTGCTATGATTTGTCGCGGGTGGTGGATTGCTCATGCGTCTGCGGAAGAAGCCTCGCGCCGTGTCAACAAAAAGCATGCCCCACCCCTCTCCCACGATATCCGAATACATTACGCGAAAAGAGATAATTGACTCCAAGCTCCGCACCGCGGGCTGGAAGATTTCCCGCTTCGATCCCGACCGCCCTCTCACCGCCTACGACCGCTGCGCGATCGAAGAATTCCCTACGGAAAGCGGGACCGGCCGATTACGCCTTGTGCGTCGAGGGGAGCAAATCAATAACTTACTACCATGAGTAACGGCGATCTTAACTGGATTGCGAACTTCATATGGGGAATCGCCGACGATGTGCTTCGGGACCTTTACGTCCGTGGCAAGTACCGCGATGTGATCCTGCCGATGACCGTGCTGCGTCGCCTGGATGCAGTGCTGGAACCGACGAAACAGGCCGTGCTTGATATAAGGCAGGCATCACAAACCAAGACGCTGCTCTGCGCCAAGCCGCAGTCCAGTCCTTCTATAACACTTCGAAATTTACCCTTCGGGATTTACGCGCTCGGTCGAGCCAGCAACAACTCAAGGCGGACTTCGAGGCCTACCTCGACGGTTTCTCGCCGAACGTGCAGGAGATCCTCGATAATTTCGAATTCCGCAATCAGATTCCCCGTCTCTCAAAAGCTGATGCGCTTGGCACGTTGATCGAAAAATTACTCGATCCGGCCATTAACCTGAGCCCTGACCCCGTCTACAACGGTGACGGCTCGGTGAAGTATCCAGGTCTCGATAATCACGCTATGGGCACTATCTTCGAGGAGCTCCTTCGTCGTTTCAATGAGGAGAACAATGAGGAAGCCGGGGAGCACTGGACACCACGCGACGCGGTTAAACTCATGGCCCGGCTGATCTTCCTCCCGGTCGCTGATCAGATCGAGTCCGGCACCTATCTACTCTACGACGGCGCTTGCGGTACGGGTGGCATGCTGACCGTTGCCGAAGAGACACTGCAGGAACTCGCCAAGGCCCACGGCAAGCAGGTCGTGACCCACCTCTACGGCCAAGAGGTAAACGCCGAGACCTACGCCATCTCCAAGGCCGACCTCCTCCTCAAAGGCGAAGGCGATCAGGCCGACAACATTATTGGCGGACCGGAGCATTCGACCCTGTCGAACGACGCTTTTCCCTCCGGCGAGTTTGATTTCATGCTCTCCAATCCGCCGTACGGCAAGAGTTGGAAGAGTGATCTGGAGCGGATGGGTGGGAAGGATGGTATTAAAGACTCCCGCTTTATCATCGAGCACGCCGGGGATCCAGAATATTCTCTTCTCACTCGCTCCAACGACGGACAGCTGCTCTTTCTCGCCAACCTACTCTCGAAGATGAAGCACGACACCAAATTCGGCAGTCGCATCGCCGAGGTGCACAACGGCTCGTCCCTTTTCACCGGGGACGCCGGCCAGGGTGAGAGCAACATCCGGCGCTGGATCATAGAGAATGACCGGCTAGAGGCTATAGTCGCCCTGCCCCTCAGCATGTTCTACAACACACCTCTCGCCACATACATTTGGGTGCTCTCGAATCGAAAACCCAAGCTCCGTCGGGGAACGGTGCAGCTTATCGACGCGACCGAGTGGTTCAAGCCGCTGCGCAAGAACCTGGGTAAAAAGAATTGCGAACTCTCTGATGATGACATCACGCGCATTTGCGAGACGTTCCTTGCGTTCAAGGAAACAGAGCACTCGAAGATTTTTCCGAACACCGCTTTTGGGTACTGGAAAGTTACGGTTGAGCGCCCTCTGCGCATCCGCGGAGCCGATCCGAATCGCGCTTACTCACCTAAAGAGATTAAGGATCTCAAAACGACAAGTGAAGTCGACGAATCAGCACCACCCGTCATCAGGAAGATCCACAAGGCCGGCAAAACCAAAGCTGACCCGCTGCACGGATTCGTCGAGGCCGCCATCGATGGCAAACGTTGCGTGGTTGAGTACGAACCCGACAGTGATCTCCGCGACACGGAACATGTTTCTCTTTTGGAAGATGGCGGTGTTGAAGCTTTCATCCGGCGAGAAGTTCTGCCGTATGCTCCCGATGCCTGGATCGACGAGTCCGCGTCCAAAATCGGATACGAGATAAGCTTCACCCGCTACTTCTACAAGCCGGTGTCGCTGCGCACGCTGGATGAAATCCGCAAAGACATCCTTGCGGTCGACAAGGAAACAGAGGGGCTGCTCCGACAGATTTTAGCGGAAACAAGTTGATAAGCATGGCTCTGAAACCCTATCCGGCTTACAAGGACTCTGGCCTGCCGTGGCTTGGCAACGTGCCGGCGCATTGGGAGGTGAAACCGAATCGCGCGTTGTTTTCCGAAGTCAAAGATCAGAATCACCCCGAGGAGCCACTCCTCTCGATTACGATTTCACGGGGGGTGATCCAACAGTCTGAACTTCTTTCCGATACATCCAAGAAGGATTCCTCGAACATCGATAAGTCGAAATACAAACGCGTCCTGCCTGGCGATATTGCCTATAACAAGATGCGTGCATGGCAGGGAGCAATCGGCGCTTCCCAGTCTCGCGGGATCATCAGCCCCGCCTATGTTGTGCAAAGACCTCGCGCCGGTGTCGTTGCCGAGTACATGCATCACCTCTTAAGAACTCCAGCTTTCGCCAAGGAGGCAGAACGATGGTCGTATGGCATCACGTCGGACATGTGGAATCTACGGCCTGAGCACTTCAAGATGATCTATACTTGCTTGCCGCCGGTGGCGGAGCAGGTTGCGATCATTCGCTTCCTCGACCACGTGGACCGGCAAATCCGACGCTACATTCGAGCAAAAAAGAATCTGATCAAATTCTTGGAGGAGCAGAAGCAGGCCATCATATACCGCGCTGTCACACGCGGTCTTGATCCGAATATCCCGCTCAAGTCCTCCGGGGTGGTGGGGCTCGGTGAAATCCCGAAGCACTGGAATGTCTCGCTTCTTGGACGTTGCGTAATGCTTGTCGAGCAGGGCTGGAGTCCAGTAGCAGCCGAAGGCGGACTCGCGGAAGAACAATGGGCCGTCCTCACACTGTCATCGGTTAGACGCGGGATTTTCAATCCGGCGGCTATCAAGCCCGTCTCAAAAGACGCGATAGTCCCCGAGCGAATCGAAGTCCGAAACGGTGACTTTCTATTGACCCGCTCAAATACGCGCGAACGCGTTGGGGACGTCTGCGTCGCGGAGAGCGTTCGCCCAAAGACAATCTTGTGCGACTTGATTTATCGTCTCGGGATCAATCGCGAGGTAATAGATCCTAAGTTCTTGATGTTCCAATTGAGGAGCAGCGACAGATTGTCAAAAGCGTGACGGCAGCGCTGGGCCCCATCGACGCTGCTACCGAACGCGGCCAGCGCGAGATTTACTTCATCGGCGAATACCGAAACCGACTTATCGCGAACGTCGTTACTGGCAAATTTGATGTGCGCGAGGCTGCGGCGAAGCTGCCGGACGATGCGGAAGTGGTAGAACCGGCCGAACCCGGGGAAATGCCAGCGGAGGATGAGGAAGAATCCAAAGGTGTCGAGCTGGCAATCCCCGCCGAAGATGTAATTTCATGAAAACGGATACCAGTGAGAAAGGACTTGAAAGTCTCATCGTCGCCGACATGACGGCGGCCGGTTGGATAGCTGGGAGTCCCGAAGACTATGACCGTGAGCACGCAGTAGACCTCGCGCAGCTCTGCGCATTCATTAAAGCGACCCAAGAGCCCGTGGCTGTCGCGCTCGACCTCGATCATGATGGCCCGACCCGGCAAAAGTTTCTTGCCCGCCTTCAGGGCGAGATCGCGAAGCGCGGGGTAATTGACGTCCTGCGGTCAGGAATCAAGCACGGCCCACATCATGTCGACCTGTTCTATGGCACGCCCACGTCTGGTAACGAGAAGGCCGCCGCGCGTTTTGCTAACAACCGATTCAGTGTAACGCGGCAGCTTCGCTACAGCCGGGACGAGACCCAGCTCGCTCTTGACCTCGGAATTTTCATCAATGGCTTGCCGGTTGCCACTTTCGAACTCAAAAACAACCTCACCAAGCAGACCGTCGACGATGCGGTCCAGCAGTACAAGCGCGACCGCGACGCTCGCGAGCTTCTGTTTCAGTTGGGCCGCTGCGTGGCTCACTTTGCGGTTGATGACTCCGAGGTGTGGTTCTGTACGAATCTCAGCGGCAAGTCATCGTGGTTCTTGCCCTTCAACCAGGGCTGGAATGATGGCGCTGGAAATCCGCCTAACCCCTCTGGCCTCAAGACTGACTATCTCTGGAAGCGAATCCTGACTCCCCACGGGTTAACAGAAATCCTCGAAAATTATGCCCAGATCGTCGAGATAAAGGACTACAAGACTGGCAAGAAGCGGTCAGTCCAGATTTTCCCGCGATACCACCAGCTCGACGTGGTCCGAAAGCTGCTCGCGGACACCGCACAGCACGGCGCCGGCAAACGCTATCTGATTCAGCACTCCGCGGGTAGCGGTAAGTCAAACTCCATTGCGTGGCTGGCCCATCAGTTGATCGGGCTCACTAAAGACAGCGCCCCGATCTTTGACTCCATTATCGTGGTGACCGACCGGCGTATTCTCGACCAGCAAATCCGCGACACGATCAAGCAGTTCGCACAAGTCAGCGCGACCATTGGCCACGCGGACCATTCGGACGATCTTCGCAAGTTCATAGAAGGCGGGAAGAAGATCATCATCTCAACCGTCCAGAAATTCCCCTTCATCCTTGATGAGCTCGGCAATGAGCACCGAGGCCGCAAGATCGCGATCATCATCGACGAAGCACACTCAAGCCAAGGCGGCCGAACTTCGGCGGCGATCAGCATGGCTCTTTCGGAAGCTGGCGCGGAGGAAGACAACGAAACGTTCGAGGACAAGGTCAACCGTATCATGGAGGCCCGGAAGCTCCTCCCTAATGCCAGCTACTTCGCTTTTACTGCCACACCCAAGAACAAGACGCTCGAAATTTTCGGGGAGGCCTACAACGAGACCAGCCAGGCCAAGCATCGCCCGTTCCACAGCTACACCATGAAGCAGGCCATACAGGAGGGCTTCATCCTCGATGTCCTAGAGTCCTATATCCCAGTCGAGAGTTACTACAAACTCATTAAAAGCGTCGAGACAGATCCTGAGTTTGATACTAAGAGGGCCAAGAAGAAGCTTCGCCGCTACGTCGAAAGCCATGACTACGCTATCGGGCTCAAGGCCGAGATCATGGTCGATCATTTTCACGAGCAAGTCCTTGCCCTGAACAAGATCGGCGGACAGGCACGAGCTATGGTAGTGACCAGTGGCATCGCCATAGCCATCCAATATTTTCATGCCATCCGCGAGTACCTGAAGGAGCGAAAGAGCCCTCATCAAGCGATTGTGGCGTTCTCAGGCGAGCACGAG
>WNFF01013207.1_pt1 | contig 11845 bp, 9 predicted proteins | sample 5400441 | NCBI WGS metagenome assembly WNFF01 (sample SAMN13153345, study PRJNA577476) | soil metagenome | isolation source: 120 cm saprolite under Douglas fir tree site 2 hole 3 replicate 1 | place: USA:California | collected 2015-04-18
CGCGCGCCACATAGTTGTGGTGGCAATTGATGGCCTTCAGCTCGGCAATGAAAGGCCGCACCTCGCCGGAAGCGCGAACCGCGCTGACGATCTGCTCCATCATCAAGTCGCGGTTGAAACGGGCAAAATCCTGCGCCCACTCAACCGCTTCGACGTAATCGCCGAAGTGCTCGGTGCCCTCCGAGAAATACGCCAAGTCCTTGTCCGGCAAGTTGATGAAAAACTTCTGCATGTCCTTGCGCGCCACTTCGATGAAGTAGCTGCCCATGCGGTTGCCGACTCCGCGCGAGCCGCTGTGCAGCATGAACCAGACGTTTTCGGCTTCGTCGAGACAGACTTCGATGAAGTGGTTGCCGGTGCCCAGCGTGCCGAGGTGATTGGAGTGATTGCCCCGGTCGAGTTTCGGGTGCTTTTCGAGAATGGCGTCGTAACGCGGCTTCAGGGTTTGCCAGACTTCGTAATTGCCCGCAGGAATTTCGCGCCAAGCGCCCACGTCGCCGCGGCCACCGTGATTCGTGCGCCCATTCGGCACCGCTTGTTCGATGGCGCTGCGAATGGCCTTGAGATTGTCCGGAAGATCGCGCGCGTTGAGGTCGGTCTGTACGGCCATCATCCCGCAGCCGATATCTACTCCCACCGCAGCAGGAATGATTGCGCCCTTCGTGGGGATCACGCTGCCGACCGTCGCGCCGACGCCCCAGTGGACGTCCGGCATGGCCGCAACCCACTTGAAGATGAACGGAAGCTGAGCCACGTTGAGTAGCTGCTTGCGCGCCTGCTCCTCGAGTTGGACGCCTTTGGTCCAAGCTTTGATCGGCACGCCGGTTTCAGTCGTCAGCACGTTATAGTTTTTTTCGTCGGACATGGCAGTAACCCGCACTAATTATCGCGCGATGCTGCTCAGGAACGGGTAGTGGCTGGCGGCGCCCATGAAGAAGAGCATCGGAAAAGATAGCCAGAAGGAAGTACGAGCTGTGAGATAGTTCCAGCGCATAAGGCGTTCCGTTTCGGCCGGCATGGGCGCACCTTGCTGGGCAGCGGCGCGCGTCCAAACAATCAGACGCTTCTGAATGCGCCAGACCACTCCCCAAGTATTCAGCAGCATGATGAGACCGAGTCCACCGCCAACACTGATGGCCAGGTGCGCATTGGAAACGGTGGGCCCGCCATTGAGGGCGAGCGCCAGCCACGAGGCGGCGATCACCACAATGGAAACTCCGATGACTCGCAACCACGTGCTGTCGAAAATTCCCTTCGCGGGGAGCTGCAATGCGTAAATGAAAGCGTACGCGACGAGCCAAACCAGCAGCCACCAGCCGAACCACTTGCCGATGAGCGAAAGATCGCCAGCAAGTCTCGCATCAGCGGACAGATGAATCGTGAAATAGCGCAGTCCCACGATCACCGTAACCAGCGCCGACGAGCGGAACCAACCCATCGCGCCGGACATCAGCTCCGGATAGATTTTGATGCGCAGCGTGGGATCGTACTTCTTCATCGCCGGCGTCAGGACCAGATTGAAAAAATAGAGCAAGCCGATCCAGATGATCCCGAAGACGAGATGAAGCCAGCGCAGTGCCATCATTTCGTTCACCCGCGCTCCATCCAAAAAGGTGAAGTGCGGCTGCCATTCAGGAAACGCGAGCAGTAGAAGATGCAGAAACAAAGCGACACCTCGCAGCAGGGTGAATCGTTCTGAGGAACCACCGTAACGGATTGCGCAGCGAATCGTCAATCGAACAAACGGCCGCACATGCTCGATGCAGGAGAACCTTTATTCGTATCGAAGAGCAACCATCGGGTCCACGCGCATCGCGCGCCGGGCGGGGATGACGCAAGCCGCTAGTGCTGCGAACCCCAGTAAGGCGGCAACGGCGGCATAAGTGAGCGGGTCAGTAGCGCTGACGCCGAAAAGCAAGGTGGCCAAGAGTCGCGAGAGCGCGAGGGCGGCGAAAACGCCGATGGCGACGCCGAGAAGCGTGAGGCGCGTGCCCTGTGCCAGCACGAGTCGCAGAACATCCCGTCGCTGGGCGCCGAGGGCGATGCGAATGCCGAGCTCCTGAGTGCGTTGAGTGACGCTGTAGGCGATCAGGCCATAGATGCCGACCGCGGCGAGCAGCAGAGCGACAGCGGCAAAAATCCCAAGAAGAAGCATGGTAAAGCGGGAGCGGGAAAGGGAATCCGCGAGAAGCTGGTCCATAGTTGCGACGGCGGCCATGGGCAGTTCCGGATCCATCTTCTGCATTTCGCCGCGCGCGGTTGATACCAGCGAGAGCGGATCGCCCGAGGTGCGCACCAGAATCGTCATCGCTGACATGACGAGCTCGGGGTGCGGCCAATAAACGGTGGGTTCGGGGAACGTGTCGAGTCCGAGCTGATGGACGTCACCGACCACTCCGATGATTTCCGAGGGCTGCTTCTCAGCCTCCGCATCGCTCTTCATGTAGATGGCGGCTTTCTGTCCGATGGGATTTACGCCGTGGAGATATTTGTCGGCGAAAGACTGATTGATGATGGTCACGTGTTTTTCATTCGCCAGTTCCTGCGTGTTGAAGAAACGGCCCGCGCGAAGGGGAATACTCATGGTGTTGAGGTAGTCCGGCCCGACAACGCGGACGTTGGCTACGGGAAGATCGGAGAGCGCGAGCGACGGCTGGCTGACAAGATGTACGCCAGTGGCAGCACCGAGCCCAGTTAGCGGGGGAAAGCTTTCCATGCTGGCGGAGCGGACGCCGGGAACGGCGCTGATTCTAGCGAGAAGCTGGTGGAAGAAGGCGATACACAATTGGTCTGTGCCGTATTTGGAGCGGGGAAGCGCAACCTTAAATGTCAAGAGATGGCCGGTATCAAATCCCGGATCAACACCAATCAAGCGGACGAAACTGCGAATGAGCAAGCCGGAGCCGCAGAGTAAGACAAGGGCCAGGCCCAACTGGGCTACCACGAAGGCGCTGCGCGCGAGGGCGCGGCGGTTTGCGGAGGAGCCGCGGCCTCCTTCCTTGAGGGTCTCAGAGATTCGTGATCGTGACGAGATGTAGGAAGGCAGAAAGCCGAAGAGCAAACCGGCGAGAAGCGTTGCGGCGACGGCAAAAGTGAGAACACGGAAATCCATCGAGACGTAACGCAAGTCGAGGAGATTTTTGGGGCTAGCAGTGAGAAGAGCGTTAGTGCCCCAAAAGGCGAGGGCAACGCCCATTCCGCCACCGATCAGCGCAAGAAGCAGGCTTTCCATTAGCAGCTGGCAAGCGATTCGCCAGCGGCTCGCGCCAATGGCGGTGCGAATAGCCATTTCGCGCTCGCGACTCGCCGCGCGGGCAAGGAGCAGGCTGGAGACATTTGTGCAGGCGATCAGCAAGACGAACGCTACGGCGCCGAACAGAATCAACAGCGCGGGGCGCAAGTCGCCAGAGATTTGGTCGCGCAGTGATACGAGGGTGACGCCCCAGTGCCCGTCGAAATCGGGATATTCGTGCTCTAACTGGGCGGCGATGGCACTCATCTGGGTCTGCGCCTGCGATGTGGCGACGCCAGGCTGGAGGCGCGCGACTACGGTCATGAAGCGACCAATTTGCGTGTGATCATGAAATGACTGCGGAAATATAAAGGGAGACCATATTTGCGGCTTTGCGCCGGTGAGTGAACCGTCCTTAATGAACCACTGGAAATTCTGAGGTGCAATACCAACGACTGTTTGGGGATGCCCGTTCAGCAGAATGGATTTGCCGACGATGGTGGGATCGCCAGCGAAGCGTTCCTTCCAAAGACCGTAGCTGAGAATGACGACGTTGTTATGGCCGGGCAGGCCGTTTTCGGGAGCAAAGCCAGACCCAAGGATAGGATTGACTCCGAGCAAGGAAAAGAAATTCGAGGAGACGTCCTGGACGACGACTTCTTCGGGGTCGCCATTTCCAGTGAGATTGTCGCGCTCGTCAAAGATAAATGCCATACTCAAGAAAACGGTATTCCGGTTTTGCCAATCGAGAAAGTTCGGCGGAGACACGGTGTTGTGGGGATTGAGGTGCTGCGAACTGCTTTCCCAGACCATGACCAATTTGTCCGGATCGTGGTAGGGCAGAGGGCGCAGGAGAACCGAATTGGTGACTGAAAAGATCGCGGTATTCGCGCCAATGCCAAATGCGAGGGTGAGGACAGCGACAAGGGTGAATCCAGGATTCTTCCTCAACATGCGCAGGCCGTAGCGAACGTCCTGCAGCAGCGTTTCGATGAAAGTCACGCCCCGCGCATCGCGATGTTCCTCTTTGATCTGTTCCATTCCGCCGAATTCCAGCCGCGCGCGGCGCCTGGCTTCATCTGGCGCCATTCCGGACTGAATGAACTTTGAGACTTGCTTATCAAAGTGGAAGCGGAGTTCTTCCTCCAGTTCTGTTTCCACGGCTCTACTGCGAAAGAGGGAACGAAAACGCAGTAGAAGGTCATCCAGCATGAGTGGCTCCTAATCTTCCAGCTGCAGCTGTTTTCGCCCGAGCGCGGTTAGTTCATAGAATTTCGCTCGACGGTTGTTCTCCGAGGCCCCCCAGCGCGCCTTGATCCAACCCTTGCGCTCCAGGCGATGGAGCGCGGGGTATAGGGAGCCCTGCTGCACCAACAGAACCTTGCTGGAAATCTGATGGATGCGCTCGGAAATCGTCCAGCCGTGCAAGGCTTCTAGTGCGAGAGTGCGCAGGATCAAAAGATCCAAGGTGCCCTGCGGAAGATCGATTCGGCGGTCCACCATTTATTCCCCCTGTCGCTTCTACAGGAAGGTAGCACTTCTCTTGTAGAAGTGCAAGGGGAAATCCAATTACCTCATGCAAGGCTTATTTTTCTTTTCTGAAGAAGAATATGGTGCCCGAGAGAGGACTCGAACCTCCACGGCCTTGCGACCACTGCGACCTGAACGCAGCGCGTCTGCCAGTTCCGCCACTCGGGCACGAGTGTAAGGAAATAAGCTCCGGGCACACCGGAGTCTCATAGTACGAGGCCCTTTGTCAACGAGACGAGCTTGCTGGGTTCAGGCCGCTGGTGAGTGAAGCCGTCTGATCCCGTATCGCGCTGGACGACAAGCTCCAGGCTAAAGCGGCGCCGCCAGCTTGGACTGACGGTGAATGATTGCATTCGCAAAGCGTTCCATCTCTTCGAGTTGCGGACTGAATTGCAGGAGAACGAGGTCAACGCCGGCGGCATCGAATTTGGCCAGGCGCTCGGCAACTTGTTCCGGCGTCCCGACAAGACCCGAACGCAAGCCGCGATTGGACACGGAGTAATCTTCCAGGGAGACGCGCTGCTCCAGTTGCGTTCCGGCAAGCCATTGGTTGGTAATTTGCATAGCCCGCCGCGGATTGATGAACATCCGTGATGCGCCGCAGTTCGTCCTGCGCTTCATGTTCCGTTTCGCGAACGATGGCATATCCGGCAACGCCGAACTTGAGCGGCGGCAGATTGTGCCGTGCGCGGCGTTCCCGAAGATCCGCGATTTTCTCGCTCACGCGCTCTGGCGGGTCACCGTGCATCAGGTACGCGTCACATTTTTCGGCGATCAACTCTTTTGCGGCGGGCGATTCTCCGCCCGCGTATAGCGTCGGCCGTGGTTTCGCCACGGGTTTAGGTTCGAGGACGTTGTCTTCCAAGCGGTAATACTTTCCCGAAAAAGAAAAATGGTCCCGTTTCCACACCCCATCCAGAACGTCGAGCCATTCGCTGGTGCGCGCGTAGCGGTCGTCATGCTGCTCGAACGAGACGCCATACTTGCGTGCTTCGTCCGCCCACCAAGAGGAAACCACGTTCAGCGTTAGCCGGCCATTGCTGATCCGATCGATGTTGGCTGCCTGCTTGGCCAGCAGCGCGGGCAGGTGGAACGTCGGCCGGACCGCCACCATCAGTTCGATGCGTTCGGTGACCGCGGCCAGCGCCGCCGCCGTGGACCACGCATCCAGCGAGGGAGCTTCGACACCTTTAATATCATTAAGGTTGAGCTCGGCAATTAGCGTCAGATCAAAGCCAATTTGCTCACTGCGCTGGGCGAGCCGCTTCACATACGCCCAGCTCACCTCCATATTTTCGTTTTCCACGTTGCGCAGCCAGCCGCCGAAAACGGGAAGCCAGTAGCCGTATCTCATCGTGGGCCTCCGATCGCGGCAACATGCTCGTTGCGATGCGATTCGTGACGTTGCGCCTCGGCGATGAGGAAGTCCGCCAGCCGGGCGTAGGGATTGAAGCCGATAACGCGTACCGGATCGGCGACGAAATTGGAAAGCGCGTTCACGTCATAATAGAGCTGCCGCCCGGTGCGGTCGTCAATGACGTACTCGATGCCGCCAACTTCGACACCGGCAAGTTCCACGATGCGCTCCACGTCTTCGATCACCTTCCGTGGCGGATCGTAGCCTTCCACTTTCATTCCGCTTTTCGGCGCGTCCACCGGACACGCGATGCGCGTGAGCTCTTCGCCTCGCGTATTCTGACAGATGTCCGCCGGACACAAGTTATAACTCTCCCCGGTGATGTGAATCTGGATGGCATAAAGAAATTTCCCGCCAAGAACTTCGACACGCGTAATGATTCCATCGCGCGCGGTAAATGCTTCTTGCACCAACGCTGTGGAATCTATGCCAAAGTAGAGGCGGTTCGCTTCTACCGCCCCGCGCAGCTCATCGCGTGAATTGAACCGCTCGATCCCCGCTCCGCTTCCGCCGATATTCGGCTTGATGACCACGGGATAGCTAATAGCTTCGGCGGCGGCCAGCGCCTGGGACGGATGATTGATGACGCGAGCTTTCGGATACGGCAATCCCAGCTTCTCCAGGTTCGCCAGTTGCAGCGCTTTCGAAATCTCGTGGCTGAAGCAACGGCAACCGTTGACGACGCGCACGCCCTTGCCCTCAAGGTGCGCCAGATAGTTGAGGGTATAAAAAATGCCGTGGCCCAGACCGCGCTGCCACGCCGAAGGACTCATGCGGTTAAAAAGCAGAGAATATTCCCGTTCCGGCGAAGCCACATCATAGTGGTGGTGCCGGGCATCAATCTTCAGCCATGGCACAGCGCGTTCATCGAGTTGCTGAAACAGCGGCCGGAACCAGTCCGGATGCTCGTAGTAAATGGCGATGGGCTTTTCGAATCCATAGCCGTTTCCATTTGTCTCTTTGTTCATGAATCCTCGTAGTTCCATGGGATGAGGATAACCCCAAAGAGTTTCATTTTATTCCCTTGCCAGCAAATCAGGGCGATTGCGCAGCGTTTTCTCAAGAGCGGCGGCGCGCCGCCAATTGGCCACTTCCGCGTGATTCCCGCCAATCAGAACTTCCGGTACGCCCCAGCCGCGATACTCTGCTGGGCGCGTGTAATGGGGAAAATCCAGAAGAACGTGACTCGTGACTGGTGACTGGTGACCCGCGGGGCCGCCCGGATGAAGCGTCGCGGATTCTGCCCGCCCAACAGCGCTGAAGGACTCGTTTTGTGAGGAAGCCTCATTTCCCAACACTCCCGGCAGCAAGCGCATGACCGCATCCACAACCATCATGGCCGGCAACTCACCGCCGCTCAGCACAAAATCGCCAATGGACATTTCCTCCGTTGCCAGATGGTCCGCTACGCGTTCATCCACGCCCTCGTATCGTCCACAAATGAAAATGAGCCGGTCCAACTGCGCGTAACGCCGCGCCGTTTCCTGGCGGAACAGCTTTCCCGCAGCGGACATCAGCACAATGGCGGTCTTCGGATCAGCAGCTCCCGGCTTTGATGCGTCGCCGACACCATGCCCAAGCAGCGATTCCACCGCTTCAAATAGCGGTTCCGGCTTCAGCACCATACCCTCGCCGCCGCCGAACGGCCGGTCATCCACGGTGCGGTGCCGATCCTTCGTGAACACGCGCAGGTCCTGCACATTGACCTCGACTAGGCCGGTTTCGCGCGCACGGCGCAGAATGCCGTGATCCAGCGGCCCCGCAAAAAACTCGGGGAAGATGGTGATGAGATCAAAGCGCATGCAAGACCAGTGTAGCCAATGGAAGGTCCAGCCGCCATTCTGACTTATTTTCCCTATATTTTCCGCTCACAGCGCAAATTGTCAGCGCCGGTAAATTGCCAGACTGGAACTATTTCTGTCCTTTTGGACAGCTTGCCTGTTCCCCCATGGCTCGTTAACCTCATGCTAGGGCCGAACTGAGGCCGGGGGCTTTGGAGCTTTCATGGTGCGCGATCGGACTGACCGGGAGGCAATCTCCATGATGTTTTCTGCTCGCGGATTCCGGATTCCTTTCTTGTATTCATTGGCCGCCATTCTCTCTCTATGCGCCGGCTGCGGCGGCTATAGCGGCGGCAATGGTGGTGGCGGAACTGCTCCAACAGCGCCCACTAACCTTGTCGCAACGGCCGCCAATGCGCAGGTCAATCTGACATGGAACGCAAGCTCAGGCGCGACCAGTTACTATGTGAAACGCTCGACAACAAGCGGCACTGAAGCCCAAATCGCCACAGTCTCGACCACAAGCTATTCGGACAACAACGCATCCAATGGAACGAAGTATTATTACGTCGTTTCGGCATATAACTCCTACGGCCAAAGCGCCAATTCCGCGGAAGTCAACGCCACGCCTGCTGTACCGCCTCCGGCTGCGCCCGCGGGCCTTACCGCTAATGTGGTCGACTCCCAGGTAGCCCTCACCTGGCCCACAAGCAGTGGCGCCACCAACTACAACGTGAAGCGCTCTACCACCAACGGAAATGGTTACGCACAAATTGCGAACACCACGGGGACAAACTTTACGGACTCTGGTCTTACCAACGGAACGACGTACTACTACGTTGTGTCCGCCGTAAACAGCGCTGGCGAAGGTCCGAATTCCAACCAGGCAAGCGCCACACCTGTCAGCGGACCAGCAGATGTGACCATCACCGTGGATCCGACCAAGACCCACGTCATTTCCCCGTACATTTACGGCACCAATTTCTATTCTGGCAACCCTCAACCACATTTCACCCTGGACCGCGACGGGGGCAACCGTTGGACGGCCTACAACTGGGAAACCAACGCGTCCAATGCAGGCAGCGACTTTAACTATCAGAGCGACAACTATCTGAGCAGCAGCAATGTCCCCGCCGAGGCCGTACGTAGCTTTATCTTGGGGGACCAGAGCGCAGGCCTGGCAAGTCTTGTGACCTTTCAACTCCAAGGCTACGTGTCCGCCGATGAGAACGGCCCAGTGCTTCCCCCCTTCCCCAACTTGACTCGTTTCAAGCCGGTGGTGGACAAGAAGAGCATTGTTTCCAGCGTTCCTTTCACCTTCGATCCCACCAAGTTCGACGCCAATGTTTACATGGACGAGTTCGCATGGGCCCTGGATCAGAAGTTCACGGGCATGGGAATCTTTGGAGCAAGTCCCACGCACCCGACTTTTGTGAGCCTGGACAATGAGCCGGATCTTTGGAGTTCCACTCATGAGGAGGTCCAGGGCTCGACGAATATCTCGTCGGACAACTTCGTCGCCAAGACCGTCACGCTTTCAGAAGCCCTGAAAGACCAGTTCCCCAACCTCGTAATCTTCGGGCCTGTGAATTATGGTTTTAACGGAATCTATAGTTGGCAAGGGGATTCGAGCCTGAGCCCCACGCCCAGCGGGGCGAACTGGTTCGCGGACAAATACCTCGCAGGGATAAAGACTGCTTCGATTGCATATGGTAAGCCCGTTGTGGATGTTTACGACTTCCATTGGTATTCGGAAGCCTGCGCCGGGAGCTGCATGCCAGACGGCAGCACTAGAGTCACTAACCTGACTGGCTCGACCCTCACAGACACCCAGGTGCAGGCCATTGTCCAAAGCCCGCGCAGCTTGTCGGACCCGACTTTTACAGAGAACTCCTGGATCACGAATAGCGTTCTTCACGCGCCCATCAATATCCTGGGCCGGCTCCAAGCTAAGATCGCCGCGGAAAACCCTGGCATGAAGCTCGCTATTACGGAGTACGAAAACGGCGGCTTTAACCACATCGCAGGAACCATCGCGCAGGCGGATAACCTCGGCATTTTCGGAAGCATGGGGCTCTTCGCAGCCAACTTCTGGCCCCCAGGATGCCCCAACACCAACCCAAACTGCTACTCTTACACCCTCGCGGGCTTTCGGGCATTCCGCGGATTCGATGGAGGAACCGCGGACTTCCCCAGCGCCTCGCTGCAGACGACCTCCAGCGATGTTGCGAGCGTAGCCGTTTACGCCGCTTCGGACCCCTCAATCCTGGGCCGGATCTGCTTCGTGGCCATCAATCGTTCCGCATCTTCCAAGGTGACAGTGATCAACGGCCAGGCTCTAGCTGGTGCCGCTCACCTCTACCAGATGACTGCGGCTTCTGCCGCGGGACAGAGCCCTGTTCAGCCCGTGTTCGCTGGACTGGTGCCTGCAAGTGGTCCGTCCTTGACGATCACCCTTCCGCCCCTGAGCGTCACGACCATAGACGTCGACTAGCAGAGGCAAGGCACTACCTTGCCCCTCTTCTTGACAAACGTATGGGCACACGTGGAATCCACCGCGGTACCTGTCGGCAATAGCCCTCATATTCCGCGCCGAATTTCTGCCTTAGCGCCGGCTCCTCGATGAGGAGCACAAACATAATCACGCCGACCGCGAACACGACTGCCAACCCCGCGAGCGCGACTGAGTGAAAGATCGCCGCCTCGCCCAAGACGATAGATCCAACTCCCCAATACATAGGATTCCGCACAATACGGTAGGGCCCCTCGACAACCAGCTTCTTCGGCGGATCGAGCGGCAGCGGCGTCCCCTTACCGCGTACCGCAAAGCCCCAGAAAGCGCACGCGAAGTAGAGTGCGATTCCTGCGGCGATGAGCAGCCAGCCCGCAGCGCCAGCGCCGCGCACGTCCGGACGAACCCCACGCGGCAGCAGCCAGTAGGGCATCACCACCGTCCAAAATCCCGGGACCAAAACAGTGAAGATCAGCGTTCGAATAATGGGAGACATCAACAGCAGCGTACACCTACTGGCCTGCTAGCGGTTGAGGTCGCGAAGGCCCTCGGGCAGCACGACTTCAATCCGGCGCGCCGCCGTGTCGATCTTTGTGCAGATATCCACTGCCAGTGGAACCAGAATTTCTCCACGCGAAGTCTCCACTTCCAGCAGCGGCGTCCCGGAGAGCTCTTCGCCTGGAAATTGCACGTCGCGAACGGTCCCGAGAAGTGACGGCGGTTCGGCCAGCGAGCACGGCGAGGACGACACGACCAGGCGAGCGGTGGAATTTTCAAACACAGAGCAGCCGATGAGGTCCGACACGAAGTACTGTCCCGCAGGCAGCGTTATGCGCTGTTCGAATGGAAGCAGCACCCCCAGGCCACGGAATTTTCCCGCTTCCGAGATGGACTCTACGCCTTCAAAATGAAAAACTACCTGCCCGCGATGATTCTGGCTCAGCCAGCAGGATTGCAGGGCCATGGGCCGCGGCTCATTTTTGATATCGGCATGCCCAACGAAAACTTCCCGCAATCGTGTCAGGCGTTCTGGAAAATCGGTGAGGATTTCAGCGGCGACTTCGCCCTTATTGCCGCGCGCGCGAAGGATGCGCGCAACCAGGACCCAACGTGGAGTTTCAGGGCTCAATGGGAAGTAAGACCGCGCCGCGATCTACCGAAAGCGCGACTGCCAAGAAGTCAGTCTTCAAGGATTTCCAGAGTAAACCGCTTGTGCAGCTTCATCCCGGACGCGCCCAGCAGCGTTCGAATCGCCTTTGCCGTGCGACCCTGCCGCCCAATCACTTTGCCGAGATCTTCAGGATGCACTCGCAATTCCAGCACCGTGACTTGCGACCCGTCGACAGACTTCACTTCTACATCCTCGGGATGAT
>WNFF01005763.1_pt1 | contig 11843 bp, 8 predicted proteins | sample 5400441 | NCBI WGS metagenome assembly WNFF01 (sample SAMN13153345, study PRJNA577476) | soil metagenome | isolation source: 120 cm saprolite under Douglas fir tree site 2 hole 3 replicate 1 | place: USA:California | collected 2015-04-18
TGCATGTCGCCGCCGGGCGCCTATACGCACGTGCACGCTGGCAAGGTGTAACGCCACGCAGCCCGCACGACTGCCTGATCGCTGCAACGGCCGTCGACAAGCGCATACCGCTCTTGCACGATGATCGGGATTTCGAGCAGCTCGCCCTAGTGGAACCTAAACTGAACCTGATACCGAGGCGCTGACGGGTTCCGTCGAACACGACCGCGAATTGCGCCTTCGTTGCGCTCCACGACAACCTCTCAGAAGGTGCGAGGCGATACCAAACAGGCCGGGTTGTATCAAGCATGCAGCTCCCGCAGGCGGCAACAATAGCACTAAGCAGTGCGATCGACGCCGAGCCAAATGCGGGGAGTGTCAGCCCATATGTCTTACGACTACATCGTGATTGGCGCTGGAAGCGCGGGTTGCGTGGTCGCCCATCGGCTGGTGCGCAATTATGGCGCGAGTGTCCTCCTGCTCGAAGCTGGCGGTAGTCACCGGCGCCCTCTCGTCGATATCCCCGCGGGCGCATTCAAGATGATGTTCGGCAACGGCGACTATTTGGAGCGCTACAGTTCCCCGCCCCAGCCCTCGCTTGGCGGACGCTCGGTGGATATGGCCCAGGGTAATCTCGTCGGCGGTGGTAGCTCTGTTAACGCGATGACCTATATGCGCGGTCTCGCCAGCGACTATGATAGTTGGGACTACGCATTGGGCGGAGCACGATGGAGCTGGCGAGATATTCTTCCATACTTTGTCCGCCAGGAAGGCAACAGCCGCCTTGCCGGACCGGCCCATGGCACAGATGGGCCGTTCAAAATCCAGGATCATCGTTACGTCTGCGGGACAGCGCATAGATTCGTCGAAGCCATGGCCGCGCTTGGAGTCCCGCAGCGTAACGACTTCAACGCCGGCGAAACGAAGGGTGCGGGCCTTACCCAGATCAACGCTGCCTATGGTCGGCGGTGTAGCGCAGCCAACGCCTTTTTGGATCCGCTGAAGGACGACCGTCGACTGACGGTCAGAACGCGCGCGAGGGTCGAACGGATCATCTTCGCCGGTAACCGTGCAGTCGGTGTCCGCTTTGTTGAGCGCGGCGTTGTTCGAGAGGAAAGCTGCGAGCATGAAATCGTCCTCGCCGCCGGCGCTTACAACAGCCCTAAACTCCTCATGCTTTCGGGCGTCGGCCCAGCAGAACATCTCACGGATTTGGGCATAGCTATAGTGGCCGACCTCCCGGGTGTCGGACAAAACATGCAGGACCACAACATGGTGCCCGTAATGGCCACGGCCCGCCACGGACATGGTTATTTCAGGGAGGATAGAGGGCTTCGCCTCGTATGGAACGCGCTCCGCTACGCTTTCGGCCGACGAGGGCCGCTCGCGGCTACAGGCTCCGAAGCGGTCGCCTTCGTCAACCCCGACGATTCCGCGGCGGAGCCCAGTCTACAAATCTATTGCATGGGCTTCTTACCCCCAGGCGTGAGCGATAAACCTGGCGTGATGTTGTGTCCAACGCTCATACGTCCTGCATCGTTTGGTTGGTTACGCCTGAACTCGGCTGATCCGACCGAGAAGCCACTAATCTCACCCAACTACTTCTCGCATCCTAACGACCTCGCCCAGATGGTTCGCGGCGTGCGCTACTGTAGGAATATCCTTCGTACTGAGCCGCTAGCACAGATCGTGCAGCAGGAAATCGCTCCAGGCACGGCTGTGAGCAGTGAGGAGGATATCGCCGCGTTTTGCCGGCACTCGACGTTCACTAATTATCACCCGGTAGGAAGCTGCAGGATGGGGCGCGAAGACGATCCGACTGCCGTTGTTCATCCGGATCTGCGCGTTCGAGGCATCAGCGGATTGCGCGTTTGTGATGCCTCGGTTATGCCGCGCATACCGGGCGCAAACACAAATGCGCCCGCGATGGCGATTGCCGATCGATGCGTCGATCTGATGATGAGCGCGGTTTCATGAGCGCCCATGGCCTTCTGGTCGCCTGGCGCGAGCCGAGCGTGATCAGAAGGTAGCGCGGATCGTAATTCCGAACGTGGCCGGAAAGCCCGTGGTGCGCGTGATCGTATCAGTCGAGCGGAAAGCGTGGACCAAGTAGTATCGGTCCGTGATATTGCGCCCCCAAAGTTCGACGTGGAAATTCTGCCTGTTTGCACCAATCCTGAGATCGAGGAGCGCATAACTCGGCAGCTGAAGACTGGGGATATCGCCAAACGTGCCTTGCGATGTGCTTTGGTATGTAGAGCCAACGCCGAGAAAGCCGATCCAGTCGCCCGAAATCGGGTGGTCGTATTCGGCGTCAGCGTCGAACTGCCATTTGGGGGTAGCCGGAAATGACTCGCCGCCGAGATCAATGGTAGGGGTAGGGCCACCGCCAATCGGGCTCGAGATGATGTAGGACCCCAGAACTTTGGAGTCGATGTAGGTCCCGCCCGCTCGCAACGTGAGATCGCGCCACGGGCGCACGGTCGCGTCCAGCTCGGCGCCTTCAATTCTCGATCGAGGGATGTTCGCCAGCGCAGGCAGAGTGCCGAATGGGGAACCCACGTTCTTGCTGGCGAGCAACTGTTTGTTGTCATAGTCGTAGCGGAAAGCCGCGCCGCTTAGTTCCACCCTGTGAGCGAGCGCGGCCGTCTTGAACCCAATTTCATAGGCGAGCACCGATTCCTGCACGACGGGCGCGTCCTGAGCCGGGCGGATGACGGGAAGCGTGCCGAACGCTCCGGCCTTGTAGCCCTTCGCGACATTGAAATAGAGCAAAACGTCGTCTGCAGGCTTCCAGGAAGGTCCGACCCTCCACGATACGTTATCCTGGTTCAGGTTGCTGAACAGACCGTTGGTAAGGGGCTTGTTGGTCGCAGGATCGAGCGTGATATATCCGGCCGGCGGGATCACTGTCGGTGATCGTGAAAGCAGCGAGGATAGAAAGCCGAAGGCGGCTGCCAGATCACCATTCCCGTCATCGATGAGACCGCCGTGGAAGGCGCGAGTTTGATTCGTGTAGCGAACAGAACCTTGCAGGGTAAGGGTGTCCAGCACTTTGAAGTCGAGGCTGGTGAAGACGGCTTCGGTATCGACATGTTGATCATTGATGTTGTAGAGGCCGGTAAATCTGAACGGTCCGATCCCACTGTTGGAGCCGCGCAATCCGATGAACTGGTTGTCATCCGATGAATCGTGCTCGTAGTTGGCGCCAATCATCCATTTGAGCCGATCATTGGCCCCCGCTTGCCCGGCTGCGCGAAGTTCCTGGGTGAGGGTATTGACCGTGCCAAAAACTATATCGTAGATATCCGGCAAAGTGGTGCCGTCGCTGTCGGCGGGCGATACCACGCTCAAGTGCGAATAGCCGGTCAAGGACGTGACAGTGACATGGTCGGAAAGCTGCCAATCGCCGCGGAGACCAACCTGGTAGAACTTGTCGTTTCTCTTCAGATTTTCACCGGGATCCCAGCCGGCCGCACGGTCGTTCGCCGGGGCGTTGGGATAGGCCTGGAGTTGGGCCTGCAAGTCCGGAAAGCCGGGTGCGCCGGAATATTGGGGTTTTCCGACGGTCCCAGAGAGTGGTGCGTAACCGATCTTTTGCATCGCCTGCACATCGGACTTGTCGAACCACCCATTGAGATTCAATGACCATTTCAGCGTATCGCTCGGGGCAAAATCGACGAGTAACCGCCCTGTTGTGAAATGGCGCCGCCCGAGCGTATCGTTGTTTGTATAGTTATATTGCCAATCGCCCCGCTGTTCCGTGCGAACCGCGAGCCGCGCATTAACGGTGCCGACAACAGGGCCGCTGACGTAACCCTCGGCATCAGTTTCGTTGAAACGGCCATAAGTCAGCGAGCCCCCGGCGGTAAAATGGTCGGTGGGCCTGTTCGGAATATAGTTGACGGCCCCACCTGTGGAGTTCTCACCAAACAAGGTGCCTTGCGGCCCTTTCAACACCTCGACGCGCTGCAGGTCGAGGGACACCCCTTCACTCATCCGTGCGAACGGGAGTGGAATCTGGTCGGAATAAACGCCAACAGCGGGCGAGATTGCGATTGCCTCGTCGTAAGTGCCTATTCCGCGCAAAGTATAGACAGGCGCACCGTAGGTGCTTTCGGTAAACGTGAATCCTGGCACGACCTTCGCGAGATCCGCGGGGCTCGTAACACCTTGGTCCAGGAGTTGGGAACCGGTAAGGGCTGTGACGGACATCGCGACGTCGCGCAGCCTCTCGGAGCGCTTTTCCGCTGTGACGATGACTTCCTCCAGTGAGGATGAGTCCGCGGCGGCCGGCGGCTGGCCTGCCGCATCGGTCGGCGCCACGTCCTGCGCGAAGACGGTGTTTGAGCATAGGCTGATCGTCGTGAGAATGGCGAAACTGAGCAACCGTTTGTTGAGCACCTGACTTCCCCCCGCTTTTTTATCCAAGCCCCCGGACAGGCTGTGTGTGGGACGGTAACTTCCCTCAGCATGCGAGGTATTGATTCAAAACCGCGCAATTGGGAGCGATGTCAGCCAGGGTCTGCCTGGCGGAACCCCTCGTCCAAGTCACACGCGCAGTTGGAAGTCGGCCGGCCGCTACCGCTGCGGCGGACATACGTCTTTGTGCCAGGAGTTTTGGCCTGCGGGTCGAGATACGAACTGCTCTGAGTTGTATAATTCCGGTGCGGTGACGGAGCGCTCTTGCAATCGAATGGTCAGGGTGAGACTGGCGCCACGCTAGATGCGCAGAATGGAGAGATCTTAGTGGAAGAACGCGCAACGCACGCGTCACTTCGGCGCAGTCACCACTGGGCCGGCCTATCCTGCCTTGTATACGACGTACATTGGGATGCGGGTGCCGGTTGGCTGAGCTTGTCGTTCGAGCGACCAACGCTGTGTTTCTTGGTCGAAGAGGTCGGGGGTCGCGCCGAGCTGCGGGCTCGACCGGACACTCCTGCTGAAGGGGAGTACTTCGGAACGGACCACCTCACCCTCCTCGCCGCCGCTGATCCGATCACCCTGTATTCGACATCACTACGATCCGCGAAGTTCGCCTGCTTCGTGCTTCATCCGCAAGAAGCAGGCTGTTTGACCGTCGAACAGGCTGAGTTGGTTAGCCGCGCGCCGAGCCGCCTCATGTTCAAAGACAACCGGCTGCACACTTGCGCGCAAATGCTGAGCACCTATGAAGGCGACGACGAACGCGATGCATACGGGCTCGGATTGAGGCACGCGTTGTTTGCCGCCCTGGTGGGGTTGGTGAGCGATCCCGTGCGGCCCTCGGCGGACCGGCTTACGGGCCGTCAGCTTGCCCGGGTCCTGACCCATATCGTCGAACACCTTCATCAGCGGGTCAGCAACGAGAGCCTCGCGCACCTCGCCGAGAGATCTCCCACGCAGTTCGGCCACGCCTTTCGTGAATCCACTGGACTTTCACCGCAAAGGTGGCAAATGGATGCCCGGGTACGCTTTGCGCAACGTTTGATGGTGGACAATCCCGCACTCTCTCTCTCGTTGATCGCCTTGCGATCGGGTTTCGCCGATCAAAGTCACTTTTCTCGTGCGTTCCTCGACATCTTGGGCACTACACCGACAGCGTGGCTTCATCAACGTCGCTGATTGCTATCATTCCAACCGGCAAGTTTTTTACCGACCATTGAATATCATGGCCGGCGGCTCAATGCCTTGATCGAATGCTTTGGCCGTACTCAAGAAGCCTCGGGTGCAATCCTCCGAGAGATACAGATCCATGGTGACGTCCAGCATCATCGCATCGGCTAACGGCACGCCTCCCGCTGACCAAGCCTTCAGCAGTGTCCGGGTCGCCGCATACGAGCGCGTAGGACCGGTTGCCAACTTCTGTGCAAGCTCCTTCGCAGCGGCAGCAACCTCTGTCTCGGCCACCACGTGACTGACAATCCCGAGTTGTCCGGCCAACGCACCCGTGATTGGCTCGCCCAACATGGCCCAGCGCGATGCCCAAGTACGCCCGGCACGCTCGGCTAGTCGCTGCAACGCGCCGGCAATCGGCAGCATGCCGGTAGTGACCTCCACGCAACGAAAAATCGCGTTCTCCGCCGCGACGATGAAGTCGCAATTCAAGGCCAGTTCAAAACCGCCGCCAAAGGTAATCCCCTGCACGGCGGCGATCGTTGGTATCCGCAGCGCTTCAAGCGCACGATAGGACTGGTTGACTTCGGCGACAAAGGTGCGAAACCAGTTGATATCCTTTCCGGACCACTCTCGAACCTCGCCGCCGAAGCTGAAATGAGGTCCCTCAGCTCGAACGAGGATTACGCGGACATCGCTCTCACTCGCCTCGTGGACGGCATCGGCGAGACATTCGCAAAATCGTTTATCAAGAAAGTTGTGTGGAGGATTGGCAAGCACGATGTGGCCAATGGCTCCGTCGCGATCGAATCGAATCGTTTTCATAACTGGCCCTTCCTTGCGGATTGCAACCGCGATTTATCGAATAATGGGTAATAGCAGGTGTGAGGGCCGCTCGGCGTCGTGGTAGACACGATGCGTGACCGTGCGGCTGCTACAGACATGGTATGGAATGTATTCCACGTTGGTCATGGCACCCGTGCCAGTCGGCACGTCCATGGATGTGATCTCCAGACAAATGCGGTGTCCGGCCTTGAATTGGTTGGCGGTCGCAAGGATTTGGATGCGATACTCCAATACTTCTCCGGGCGGTACGGGCTGGATCGCGGCGCGCGTAAGCTTATGGAACGGTTCCCAGGGTGTGGAGCGCTCTTCGTCCAGTGCGCGATACGAGGCCTTTAACCACCCGCGCGTGAGCTCTCGCTCCTGCAGATCGGACGGTATGGCACGTTCGCCTTCGCGTGCCGTGACCACGGATACATCCGGACCTACATCCTTGAGGACGACTATCCAATTGGTGTCGAGTTGATCGATGGCCGCGTAGAGCGTCAGACTGATCGGGCCGACGACCGTGAGATCCGAGGGGAAGGGCCCAGTCAGGTAACGCAATCGTTCGATCTTGGTTGTCTTCTTGAGAGGCATTTGGGTGAAAACATCCGGCTCGCGTGCCGCCGCCCCCACGTGATGGGCGGGTGACGGGGGCACTGTCGTTAAACCCTCCCAATCCCGCAAGTAGTATTTCACCCACTGCGTTTCGGCTAGTGGCCAGTTTTCTGCCGTACGCCACTCATTGGCACCCATCAGCCAGTAGCGCACTCGTGGCTCGTCCATGATGCCGGTGTCGACGTCCTTCAACCAATGGTCATACCAGCGCAGTATTTCATCGTGATATTGATGAAACGGCCTCTCAAGATGAGCAGGTCCCGTGAATAGCAACCTTGATGGCGCCTTGACGTTCTGAAAATAATGCTGTGCGCCGAGCCAGTGAAGCTTATAGGTGTAGGCGTAGGCGCCGGAGCCCGTATAGAAGGGAATCTTGATCTTCTGGTAGTGCTTCTCCGCGGCCTCGACCGTACCGTCCGCCTCCCAGGGCGCCACCATCGAGCGGTACATGATGAACGTGCGCTGGCCCTTCTGCGTCAGGATGTTGTACAGATTCATGTACATCTTGAAGTCCGGATTCTCCATCGCTGCGCTGAACAGCGCCTCCTCTTCGGGAGGCAATTCGCCAGGACTTCCGCGCGATTCGTGCACCGTGCTGAACACGTCGAGCAAATACGGGAACGTATGAAGTACCCCGCCGGGGTAGAAATCGCGAAACCCGAACATCCCTCCGTAGGCGCTGCAGGCATCGTAAGGAAAGATCGCTTTTAGCGCCGGGTGGCCTTGGGCTGCGGCTCGCCATTGCTCGCCGGCGTAGCCCGAAATGCCCACCATACCAACCTTGCCGTTGGACCAGGGTTGCTGCGTAATCCACTCGATCGTGTCGTAGTGGTCGGTATCTTCGTGGCCGTAGTGACCTTCGGACTTGGCTGATCCGCGCGGCTGCGCGATGACATGGACGTACCCGGCTGCGATAAAGCGTCGTGTGTCACCCGCCTCAATGGGCCCGAACCATAGGGGGACATTTGCCGGCTGCGGTGGCAACACGTCGGCGATATCAGGTCCCTGCATATCTTTGTTGTGGAGTGCCGCCGCATATAAGACGGGGAAACGCCCGGCTGGCTCCGGGCGATAGACATCCAATGCGAGACGTGTCCCATCTCGCATCGCGATCCGGACATCCCGCTCTTCGATCATGGTTGACTCTCCCTCACGTCAGGTCCAATGCCGACTGGTGAGTGAGATCGTGACGCGAGGCCGTGCGCGGAGGATTGACGAATTCCGCTGCGAATGGAACTCGTACGGAAACTTATGGCGTGCGTCCCTTAAGGTCGCGCTAGTTCAAATGCAAGCGTCTCCACGCATTGGGAGTCGCGCCGGTTGCGGTGCGAAACGCGCGATTGAAATGACTTTGCTCCGAGAAGCCGGTCTCCAGAGCAATGTCGACAAGATTGCGGCGTCGATCGGCAAGCATCGCTTTGGCGCACTCAATCCGCGTGTCTAAGAACCACTTATGCGGTGTCGTTCCCGTGGAGACCCTGAATGCGCGGCCGAACTGCGAGGAAGACAAGCCCGACAGCTTTGCGAGGTCCAACAACCGAATCGGTTGATCAACATTGTCGCGCATGAAGTCAGTGACCCGGGACAATTGACTCTTGGTTAACCCAAGTCGTCGATCGGACGCGCGCATTACGGCGTTGAGCTGCGACAAGCGCCCAATCATCGCCGTCACCAAGCTATCACCGAAAAGAACGAAAGCTGCCATCTCTTCCTCGCTGGCCGCCAGGAGGCGCGCCAGCGCCTGCAGAGGCTCGTCGACGAACACCAGCTGCGGATCGGCCAGTTGCGCCACCGGGAATTCGCCCCCGGTGACCTCCAATACCCGATCGACGTCGAGGATCAGACGCACCTCATCGAAGCCGGCCATCCCATCGGAGTAACCCCAGACCGGCAGGCCGGCCGGGATAAGACTCGTGTGACCGGTACGGGGACGACGCCCCACGTCCGCGGCGACGCGCCTGCCGACATCGATTTCCGAGCGGGCCTCGCAGTGGCCACCGGCCTCGTTCACGACAATGGACAATATCGGGCGATCGCTCAGCAGTTGATGCCATGCACAGCCCGGCAGCAGGTGCTGCTGGATGGAGTGCACAGCAATCCCGCTCCAGCAATGACTGCGGATGCGGGCGGTGCCCAAGTTATGCGGGTCGCGGCTGCCGAAATCCACCGGTTCTCCCCCTTCGTCTCGCGGGGCCGTCGTAGGGCCCAGATTTCTGTGAAGCCCCACGTGTAATGTTTCGCCCTCAAACGGACTTGTAGCGCAGAGACTGGACCCCGTCAACTGGGCAGCGAAACGCGTCTGCAGTTCCGCCCGTGCCGGCAAGGCTCGATTGATCAAAGACTTCCGAGGTCGATCCCAAACGCGCTGATCCCCATCAAGACTCGGCTACGGAGCGGATTTAGCGTCTCGCCCCATAAATAAACGCGGACGGTGCCGTGCCGGATCTCAGTTATGTTCATGGCCCTACTGGACGGCCTCTCGTGGGCCAGAGTATCGGGGCCTTTCTCGATGAAATCGCCGCTACCCATGGTGACCGCGACGCTCTGGTCTCGTTCGGCCAGAAGATCCGATGGACATATGCGCAACTGAAGGGCCACGCCGACCAGTTGGCTGCGGGACTCCTCGAGCTAGGCCTGGTTCCGGGGGATCGGTTAGGGATCTGGTCCCCCAACCGCGCGGAGTGGGCCGTAGTCCAATTCGCGGCCGCAAAGGCCGGGCTGATCCTCGTTAATATTAATCCAGCCTATCGAGTTTTCGAGCTCGAACACGTGCTTCGGACCGCGGCCTGCAAAGCGCTCGTCACAGCGGCGCATTTCAAATCGAGCCGCTATCTCGACATGATCGCTTCGCTCGTACCCGAATGGCCTCGCGGTGAGGTGCCGATCAGCTCCGAGCGTCTACCCGACTTGCGCCATGTCATTGTGTTGGATCAACTCGAGGAGGACGGTTACCTCACCTACCGCGACCTCCTTGCGCGCGGTGAGCGCGCAGGTCCCCACGCGATGACTGCGATTGCCGTGCAATGCGACGATCCGTGCAACATTCAGTTCACCAGCGGTACGACCGGGCTTCCGAAGGGAGTAACGCTCTCCCACCACAACCTGCTGAATAACGGGCTGCAACTTCGGCATGGTGATGGGAAATCTCGCCTGTCTCACCCACGCCGCCACCATGGTGTACCCCAGCGAGGCATTCGACGCGCTCGAGGTATTGCGTGCCATCGAGGAAGAGCGCTGCACCCACCTCTACGGTGTGCCCACCATGTTCATCTCCATCCTTGGTCACGAGCAGTTCCGCGCCTTTGATCTTGGCTCATTGCGAGGGGGAATCATGGCGGGGGCGCCCTGTCCGGTCGAAGTCATGAAGGCCGTGATGGCGGACATGAATATGCGGGAGGTCACCATTGCCTACGGGATGACCGAGACCAGTCCCGTCAGTTTTCAAACACGTCTCACCGACTCGCTCGCCGCACGCGTCGAGACGGTGGGCCGCGTCATGCCGCATACAGAAGTCAAGATCGTGGATGAGAGCGGGCGAATCGTGCCTCGCGGCGAGCGCGGCGAGCTGTGCACGCGCGGCTACTCCGTGATGATTGGTTACTGGGGCGATGAGGCAAGAACACGCGACGTATTGGACACGGCAGGGTGGATGCATTCCGGTGATCTCGCCACAATCGATGAGGAGGGCTACTGCCGCATTATCGGACGTCTTAAGGACTTGGTGATTCGAGGCGGAGAGAACATCTCTCCGCGGGAGGTTGAAGAGTATCTGTATCGCCATCCCGCGGTGCGCGACGTACAGATCACCGGTGTGCCCGACGCGAAATTTGGCGAGGAGCTCTGTGCGTGGATCATTTTGCGTCCCGATACTCGGGCGAGCGATGAGGATATCCGCGCGTTCTGCCGGGGGAAAATCGCGCACTTCAAGATTCCGCGCTATATCAAGTTTGTCGATTCCTTTCCGACGACTGCAACGGGCAAGGTTCAAAAATATCTTCTCCGGGAGCGGATCACCCGGGAGCTTGCGGTCAACACGGATCAGCCTCGGTGAAACCTCTGACCTTTCAATATGACGCACTGCCCGCGCGCGTGGTGTTCGGTGTCGGCGCCATTGCCCGACTCCCCGAGGAGGCCGCACGATTGCACCTGCACCGCGCTCTGATCATCAGCACCGCGGGACAGCGCAAACATGCGGAGCGCGCCAAAGAATTGCTCGGGCCGCTCGCCGCCGGGGTATTTGCAAACGCAGTCATGCATACTCCCGGTGAAGTCACCGAGGCCGCCATGGCGCAGGTTGCTGATCTGCGAGTGGACGGATTCGTTGCCGTCGGGGGCGGCTCCGCCATCGGTTTGAGCAAGGCTCTGGCTCTACGGACCGATCTACCGCAAATCGTGCTCCCGACAACTTATGCGGGTTCCGAAGCCACGCCCATATTGGGCGAAACCGTCGCAAACGTTAAGCACACGCAACGCTCGGAGAAAATTCTGCCAGAGACGATTCTCTACGACGTCGATCTCACGGTCGGGTTACCGGTGTCGGTATCCATGGCCTCGGGTCTGAATGCGATGGCGCACGCCGCGGAGGCTCTCTACGCACCCGATCGCAATCCCCTTACCAATCTGATGGCCGAGGCTGCCTTGAAAGCGCTCATCGATGCCTTGCCTCAGATACATGCTCGGGCCGATGACCTCGGGTCTGAATGCGATGGCGCACGCCGCGGAGGCTCTCTACGCACCCGATCGCAATCCCCTCACAAACCTAATGGCCGAGGCTGCCATGAACGCGCTCATCGACGCCCTGCCACAAATTCACAATCGTGCAGATG
>WNFF01008520.1_pt1 | contig 11842 bp, 10 predicted proteins | sample 5400441 | NCBI WGS metagenome assembly WNFF01 (sample SAMN13153345, study PRJNA577476) | soil metagenome | isolation source: 120 cm saprolite under Douglas fir tree site 2 hole 3 replicate 1 | place: USA:California | collected 2015-04-18
CTGCAAGCTTTTCACATGCCTGTCGAATTCTCGCCGCGTCTGCACCACGATTTCCGCTCCCGCAGAAGGCGTTGAAGCCCGTACATCCGCCACAAAGTCCGCAATCGTAAAATCCGTTTCGTGCCCAACGGCGGAAATCACGGGAATCTGGGACTCAAAAATCGCTCGCGCCACAATCTCTTCATTGAACGCCCACAAATCTTCCATCGAACCGCCGCCGCGTCCCACGATCAACACATCCACGGTTTTCTGCAAATTGAAAAACTTGATCGCCTTCACAATCTCCAGCGCAGCGCCTTCGCCTTGCACCCGCACCGGAAAAAGCGCCAGGCACACATTCGGAAATCGCCGCCGCAAAATCCGCACCACATCGCGCACCGCCGCGCCCGTCGGCGACGTTATCAACCCAATCCGGCTCGGCAGCACCGGCAACGGTTTTTTGTGTTTCGCATCGAACAGCCCTTCTGCTTCCAGTCGCTTTTTCAGCTGCTCGAACACCAATTGCAACGCGCCGCGCCCCGCGGGCTCCAGCGACTCCACATAAATCTGATATTCGCCGCGCGCCTCATACACGCTGATCGAACCGCGCACGCTGACCTTCAACCCGTCTTCCGGACGAATCTTCACGCCGCGCATCTGCTGCTTGAACCAGACGCAGCGCACCTGCGACTTCTCATCTTTCAGCGTGAAATAAAAATGCCCAGACTGTGCCGCTCTGCAATTCGAAATCTCGCCTTCCACCAGAATGTCCGTAAAATTTTTCGCTAACAGGTCGCGAATTCGGGCCGTTAGTTCGCTTACCGTCAGAGAACGCCGGTCCGGCTGCAAATTAAATGTCAGTTGACTCATCTTGGCTGAATCCCGTGTGCTCGCTAAAATATTCCATCGTTACAGGGTGTTGAAAATAGACAGTAGCACAGGCACTCTTGCCTGTGCGCCTTTGGTAGCGTAGGCAAAGTTGCCTGCGTGCCTTTTCCAACTCTTTATGAAGCGCGGACCAAGTAGGTGAATCCATTGCATCTCCGAATCCAAGCCGTGTGCCTCGCCTTGTTCTTCAATTGCCCTCTCACCGCGGCGCAGCTCTCTGTCGGCGGCAAGGTCGAAACCAAGAGAGTTTTGCCTTCCACAAAACACGTCATCGAAGAAGTCCACTCCTATCGCCTGGTCAACGAAGACCGCATCATGCGGGAGCTGCGCGAATTCCTCTCCATTCCCAACGTCGCCAGCGACACACCCAATATGGAAAAAAACGCCGCTCGCCTCAAAGAAATGCTCGAGGCACGCGGCATCGAAACCCATCTACTCTCAATCGAAGGTCGCGGTCCAGTAGTCTTCGGTAAACTCGAAACCGAAAACGCAAAACGCACGCTAATCTTTTACGCCCACTACGACGGGCAGCCAGTCGATCCTTCGGCGTGGACCGACAAGTCTCCATTCGAACCCGTACTACGCGACAAATCGACCGAAGCCGGCGGCAAACGTATTCCGTATCCTGACGCCGCCAGCGGCCCGGCAAATTCCTACCAGGACGACTGGCGCATTTACGCCCGCTCCGCCTCCGACGACAAATCCCCCATCGTCGCCATACTCGCCGCGCTCGACGCACTCCGCGCAAAAAATATTCCGCTCGCCGTAAACTTGAAATTCATCCTGGAAGGCGAAGAAGAAGCCGGCTCAGCTCACCTTCAGCAAACTCTGCAACTTCACAAAAATCTGCTGAATGCCGATCTGCTGATCACCGGAGACGGTCCCATTCATCCATCCGGCAAACCGCTGATTTTTTTCGGCAATCGCGGTGACGTCGGAATGGACATCACCGTCTACGGCCCAGTTCGCTCGCTACACAGCGGTCACTATGGCAACTGGGCGCCAAATCCTGCCATGGCCCTGTCGCAGCTTCTGGCTGCGATGACCGACGAAACAGGACGCTTGCGCATTCCCGGCTATTACGATGACGTCGTTCCGCTCAGCCAACGCGAACAAGCTGCGCTGACCGCCATGCCCGCCAACGACGCCGAACTTCAGCACGAACTGGGAATTGCCAAGCCTGATGGCGGCGGGAAAAAGTTAGCGGAACTACTGCAGGAACCATCGCTAAACATTCGCGGCATTCGTAGCGGCAGTGTCGGCGAACAAGCCACCAATATTATCCCCGACAAAGCCGAAGCTTCACTCGAAGCTCGCCTGGTCAAAGGCGAAGAGCCGCGCAAAAAATCCCAGCAAATCGCGGACTTCATTCGCCAACAAGGCTTCTTCATCGTCGACCACGATCCCACGCTCGAAGAACGCCGCGAGCACGTCCGCATCATCAAAGTGATCGATCGTGGCGGCTATCGCGCTTCCCGAACTCGCATGGACTTGCCCGCTTCAAAAGTGTTGGTCCGGGTCATGCAGCAAGCCACCAACAACCAAACCGTCGTCGCACCTATGCTCGGCGGCAGCGTCCCCATGTACATCTTCGAAGACCTCGGCCTCCCCTGGATCGGCGTCCCTATCGTCAACTACGACAACCACCAACACTCCTCCGACGAAAATCTCCGCCTCGGCAATCTCTGGCAAGGCATCGAAACCTACGCCGTGTTGTTGGCAGATTTAGATTGGTGACCGGGAAGCCCGACGTGAATCAAAGGTCCAGAAAGTTTTGCAAAAGATGTTTCCCTGAATCCGTCAGTACGGATTCGGGATGGAACTGAACGCCTTCGAGCTTATGCTTCTTATGCCGCATACCCATGATAATTCCGTCCGCCGTCTCAGCAGTAATTACCAACTCCCGCGGCAGCGACTTCCGTTCCACGATTAACGAGTGATAGCGCGTTGCGGTAAACGGCTTCGGCATTTTCCGGAAAACGCCTTTGCCGTCATGCTGAATTTCGCTGGTCTTGCCATGAAACAGCTTTGGCGCGCGTACAATTTTTCCCCCAAACGCCGCACCCAACGCCTGGTGCCCCAGGCAAACTCCCAGAATCGGAAATTTCCCTGCCAGGCGCTGAATCAACTCAATGGAAATCCCGGCGTCCTGCGGCGTGCATGGCCCCGGCGAAATCACGATCCGTTCCGGCTTCCGTCGCGCAATCTCTTCGACCGAAATTTTATCGTTGCGGTGCACTTCCACGTCGCAACCCAGTTCACCCAGATACTGCGCCAGGTTGTAAGTAAACGAATCGTAGTTGTCGAGTAGCAGGATCATGATGGACTTCCGTTGTGCGCGGCTTCCAAGGCCCGCAGCAAAGCCTTGGATTTATTCACCGATTCTTCGTATTCACCAAGCGGAGTCGAATCGGCAACTATCCCGCCTCCCGCCTGAATATGCGCCACTCCGTTTTTGATGACCATGGTGCGCAACGCGATGCACGAATCCAGATTGCCGGCAAAATCGAGATACAAGATTCCGCCGGCATAAATTCCTCGCCGCGTCTTTTCCAGTTCCTCGATAATTTCCATGGCGCGCACCTTTGGCGCACCGGAAACCGTACCCGCCGGGAAACAAGCCATCAGCGCATCGAAACAATCCACGTCGGGACGAAGCTGCCCGCGCAAACTGGAAACCAGATGCATCACGTGCGAGTAGCGCTCGACGGTCATCAACTTTTCGACGCGCATGATGTGTTCGGCTCGTTCTTTTTCATCGGCGAGCATTTCTATTTCCAAGCGCACATCTTCCGCTTCGTCTTTTCCCCGCCAGCGCGTTCCCGCAATCGGCCGGTAAAAAACATCGCGGCCCTGCACCTTTACCAGCATTTCCGGAGAACTGCCGACGACAGCGACGTCGTTCAATTGCAAAAAGAAGAGATACGGCGAAGGATTCAATGCGCGCAGTTCGCGATAAATTTGAAAAGCCTCAGCTTCCGTTTTCGCGGAAAATCGCTGGCTGATCACCACCTGAAAAATATCGCCGGCGCGAATATATTCTTTGGCTTTCTTCACCGCTGCAAGGTACGCCGGCTTTTTGAAATTGGAATTAATTTCGAGCGGAGCGATTTCCTTTGCGCCGGAATTCCGTTTGCGTTCTTCGGCAGCCACCGGCCGTTCCAGTAACTTTCGCGTTCGCTCGATTTCCTTCACTGCCGCATCGTATTTCTGTTGCAGCGATCCTTTTCCTTCCGTAAAAACATTGCGAACGATCCACAAACGATGCTGTACGTGGTCAAACGCGATTAGCCCTTGATAAAACATCAGCACCGCGTCAAACAAACCAATCTCGTCGCGCAATTTTTTCGGAATGCGCTCAATCAACCGCACCATGTCGTAACTGAAATAACCGATCGCGCCGGCAATCAGCGGCGGCAATCCTGGTAACCGCACCGGCCGGAATCGTTGAATGCGCTCGCGCAGAAACGAAACCGGATCTTTCTCTTCCCAGATCACACGATCCGGGCCTTCCAGGACACATGCTCCGTTCGCGTAGCGAAAGACCTCTTCTGGATGAGCGCCAGCAAAAGTGTAGCGCGCAATTTTCTCGCCGCCTTCCACTGACTCGAGCAGAAACGAATAGCGAGCACCTTGTGCGATGCGCAAATACGCGCTGACCGGAGTCAACAAGTCAGCGGAAAAAACATCGTAAACAGGAATGAGGTTTCCCTGTTTGGCGAGACGTGAAAATTCGGCGAAGGATGGCTGGATCATAGTGACAGTAGTCAGTTGTCAGTAATAAGTTTTCTTGAAGCCAGAATATTAGATTTACGGATCGTTAGGACCCTGCAATTATCCACTAATATTAGCTATCGCGCTTGGGCACGCCGCGTTTTCTCTAGTTTTTGACGTGAGATGTCTCATCCGCGCGAAGCTGTGACATAACCGCAAGCCGCATCGCAGCCTCTGGAGCCGCTTTTTCCATCCATAGTTCCCATTGCGCGAATCCCTGCGCCAAAAACATTTCCACGCCAGACACGGCGCGAATTCCTTTCGCTGCGGCAATCTTAAGAAGTTGCGTACGTAGCGGCCGGTAAATCAGATCCATTACGATCTTGCAGTTCAACTCGCGCATGGAAAGTGGCGAACTCCCGGCGTGGGGGTACATTCCAACCGGCGTGGCGTTAACGATCACTTCGAAGCAGGCTGAAGCCAAATATTTTCGCGCAATAACCTGGGCTCCGCACGCTTTTGCGAGTTCGCGCACGGCCGATTCGCGTCGCGCACAAATCAGCACTTCCGCACCGGCATTTGCGAGCGCAAAGGCCGCGGCACGCGCCGACCCTCCGGCGCCAAAAATCAAAACCCGGCTGTCGCGCAAACGGATCTTGCCTTCAAGCGCGCGCAACACTCCCACATAATCGGTATTCGAGCCCCGCAATCCGCCATCTTTGCCGACGACAACCGTATTTACCGCGGCGATTTTCTCGGCCATGGGTTCGCATTCGGCGAGATACTTCATAATTGTTTGCTTATGCGGAATCGTGACGCTGAATCCGCGAAGTCCGAATTCCGGTATCGCCTGCAGAAATTCTTTCAGATTTTGCACCAGGAACGGAAGATACGCCGCATCGCGTTTCGCAGCGACGAATCCGGTGTTATGGAGCAGCGGTGAGAGCGAGTGGCCGACAGGATTTCCAATCACACCATATATTTTGGTCTTGCGAGTGATGGCATCGGCGCGATACAGGCGCTTGAAATCATGCAGACTGACTTGTCCAGGAGCCGTCGCTTGCGCGACCGGCGCGTAGGCCAGCGCACTCCCTTCTCGCAGCGCCAGCAGGCGCGCCGGAAGTCCAATTTCCCCCATCGGCACAGAGACAGCGTCCTTCGAATCTTGCGCGAGACGTAGAAGGCGCAAACTGTCTGAAATCGTCAGCGCGCGCGCAGCGATCTTGATGGCATCCGCCTCGCCGCGGCGCGCATGGACCAACCGTCGCGGCAACGGCGGCGTCCGTTCGAAATCGTGAATGGACAACAGTATCTTCGCCGGGACCGGCAACGAGCGGGCAGTCTGGCCAGGCAGTTCACGCAGCGTTTCGATTTCGAGATCGCACCACTGGCAACCAGCCTCGCGCGCCTGTCCCAGCCAGTAGAGTTCGGCTTCCGCGCCACCCGCCAGTTTTCCTCCGCCCAGAATGCGGCGGCAGGTTGCAATTAGCGTTAGTTTTTTGCGTGAGTAGCGGCGAAGGGCAACGATTAGCTTGCTGCGCTCGCGATCGGAGCGCAGCCAGTCCAGCCGTAGTTCAATGGTTCGGGTGTAAAGGCGGGCGGTACGTAGCTGACGCATCGCTTCTCGCGCGGTGGGGGTAGCAACAACGGCACACAGGCGGTCCGGGAACGCTGCGCGTCGCTGTCCAAGGCTCGGCATATAGCTGAAAACAAAAGATATAGCACGGACGTATCAAACCTGTAAAGCACCCCAAGCCAATTTCTTGACGAGTACTGGAACGCGTTGCTATTTTCGGGTTGGATAGTCCCCGCACGGCCCTCTTCAGTCAAGGGTTTGTAAGTACAACCCCTGAAAAACCCGGGGCTCGTGTATTTGAAGGAGTGTCGAGATGCGCGCAAAGGTCTCAGGTTTGTGCCTTTCCCTGGTTTTCGGTGCAGCAGCTTGCATGGGCCAGGATACCCAGATTTCCAGCACGCAAGCGGTGCAGGCGCCCAATCATGCCTGGCCTACAACCGTTTACTGTTCAGGTTTCTACACGAATCAAAAAGTTTCCGATGACCTCAGGCTGGTGACTGGCGAGGAGTCTGCCTACAAGGTCACCTTCACCACTCCCGACGTCGTGTATTTGAGCAAAGGCATGAACCAGGGCGTCAAACCGGGTGACCGCTTCAACGTAGTGCGGGCGGAAGGCGATAAGAATCCGGTATTGTGGTTTAAATGGCAGGAAAAGCTGACGCGCGCCATGGGCAGCCATTATCTGGATCTTGGCCAATTGGAAGTGATCAAGGTAGAACCGAATATTGCAATCGCCAAAGTGGCGATCAGTTGCGATTTGATGCAGCGCGGGGACATCGTTCTGCCGTTTGCGGAACGCCCGGTTGGGCCGTACAAAGATGCCGCCGTTTTTGATTCGCTGGCTCCGGTCAGCGGAAAGCCGGTCGCGATGGTGGTTCGCGGACGGGATACGCAACAGATGGCCGGACGTTGGGATTCGATTTACGTCAACTTGGGCACCAGCCAGGGCGTGAAGGTCGGCGATTATTTCCGCATCTTCCGCTACCAGGGCACTGATTCGGACAGCATCCCTGCCGAAAAACATTCGCAGGACATGCTTTATGGATTTGGCAGTAACTCGAGGCACTATGCGTGGAACGATCTGCCGCGTGAAGTTCTCGGCGAGGGCATCGTGCTGAACGCCAGCCCGAATTCCGCGACGGTCCTGGTGACAACATTGAGGAAGGAGATTTATTCCGGAGATTATGTCGAGCTGGAATAACGACGCTGCATATCCTCGAAGACAGTTACATTATTCGCCCGCGAAGCACCGCTTCGCGGGTTTTTCTTTTCCGCGCGACGCGGCCGAAGTGTAAGAACGAAGGTTCCGGACGCGAGGCCGGATAATCCTAAGGGTAACCACGAATGCCGAGACGCCCGCGAAAACTTTCGTCCCTCGGCCTGATTTTGCTCCTCCTATTGCGATCGCTCCCGACGGGAAAGCCGTGGCTTACAACATCGCAGAAAACGGCGTCGGAAACGTCTGGCTGCAACCGCTGGATGGCTCGCCGGGCCGTCGATTGACTAATTTCAATTCGGATCGAAGTTTCACCTTTCAATTTTCGCCTGATGGCAAGTCGCTGGGCCTTGTACGCACGCACGTTGTCTCAGACGTGGTCTTGTTGCTCGACACCCACACGCAGGATCAATAACCACGCAGTAGAGCTGCCAGTTGGATTCAAGAAAGAAAAGAGTTGGACCGAGATTCATCCCGGCATCGCGCACCAGTGTCCAGGAGCCTCGATGAAGGCCGAAGTTGAGGCGCTACCCATCAGCAAGAAACGCTTGAATCTTCGCGAAAGATTTCGCAGGTGAAGGCGTAGATTTTGGTGTGCGGTGCGCGCCAGGCATCGCGCGGCAGGCCGGCTTTGTGGCAGGTTTCCTCAAGAAATTCCTCGCGGGAAAGCTTGTGTTCGGTGGCGACCTGCGGAAGCAACAAACCGCGGTGATTTTCTGTCGCGACTAGCAGGCCGTGCTTGCCGATTTGGATTTGCTGCAAAGCGATGGGGAAAAGCTCGGAAAGTATGGAGATTTCGATTTGCAGGCCGGGTAATTCTTCCGCACGCAGCGGAGGGAAGCGCGGATCGTGGAAGGCGGCGCTCTGCGCGCAATGAATGATGCTTTCGCGAAGTTGCCCTTGCGCTTCTATCACGCCAATGCAGCCGCGCAGCTTTCCGTAAACTTCGAGGGTTACGAAAAGTCCCTGGCGCAAGGAAAAACAGGAGGGCTCGGAAGCGGTTTGGCTCAACGGTCGGTCTTCGAGCGCGCTGACGATGGCGGCACGCGCCAGCGCAAGCATAGCCCGGCGATCCGGCGGGGAAAATTGATGATCAGGAAGGAACGACATCCTCGGACTTGGCGCGCGCTTCCATCATGCGTAATTTTCTGCGCTGGGTAATGCGGCTGTCGAGCTGGCTCCAGAAACGGAAAAAATATTGCGCAGCGGAAATTAAAGCGCTGGCCACCACCAGCCATAGCAGCACATACGCAATGGGCTTGAGGGAGGTATAACGAGAGCCGGCGATCAGGACGGCAACCGCGACGACCTGCAAAACCATTTTTGTTTTTCCCAGAGCGGAAGCGGAAATCGTGAAGCCTTCGGCGGAGGCGATGTTACGCAAACCGAGTACCGTAAATTCCCGGCCGATGATGATCACGACCATCCACGCGGGAACCAGATGCATGTCCACCAGCGCGATGAAGGCCGCGGAAATAAGCAGCTTGTCGGCTATGGGATCGAGCAAAATTCCCAGGGTCGTCACCTGCAGCCGGCGCCGGGCAAAGTAGCCATCGGCCCAATCCGTGGCTGCGGCGGCAAGCAGAATCAGCACGCCGAAAAACTCAAAACGCATGTGAAATCCCCATAGCTCGACGTTGGGGCTACGGGTGAGCAGTACAACAATGAGCAGGGGCACAAAAAAGATGCGCAGCAGCGTGAGTGAATTGGGAAGATTCATTGGCGCAAAGCGCCCGCAATCGCAAAATGGTTCGGATACGGCGCCGAAACGACTATAAGCTTCGAGTTGGTAGCCGTCAACGGCAGCGGGATGGCGATTTTTGGGGCTCTAGAGGTACTTGAGGGTTAACAGTAAATTGCCTGGGAAAAGTGCCAGTACGTATACCTTTTCGTAACAGGAATGCCCTATAGCTGTGCAAATTCGTAAAACAGTATAGCGTCGAAATTTAACGACAAAGTGCCATTCATCGCCTAGTAATCTAATGTAATATGTCTATTTGCAATAACTTACAGAGAGGAGCAGCACCATCTAAAAATATCCGCGGGACTGAGGATAACTTTTGGGGAAACCGGCCCGCAGCGATTTCCACAAGGATTTCCACCGTTCCGGGCAGGCTCTGGCGCACCGCAAAATGCTGCAAGACCATTGAAAAATCAGGGATTAGAGACAATTTCGCCTTGTTTACTCGAACGTTACCTCAGAGCGAAAGCCTGCCAGTTCATCGTGCGCTTCAGATCGCTCGCGGGCCTCGCAGCAGGCGTACCGGCAGGAAGAGAATCGCGCTCAACAGGGCAAAAACTCCGTGCACTGTGATGCCAATGATCCGGAATGGCAGGCTGATCAGCCATACAAATGGATAGGCGATCAGCGCCAGCAACGCAAGGGGCCAGCAAAGCACAAACAGGATGCACCACAGAAAGAATCCGGCCACGGGTCACCTCTCTTTCTTGTAAACGATGGCGGCCGCTAAAAAGTTCCGTTGACAGAGTAGTGCTGAAGCTTCAACCGGCGCGCCACGGAAACCGGGACATCGGCGTCGAGCAGCATATGCGAATCGTGCAACTCCGAATGAAACACATGACCGAGCGCGTGCACCAGGGCCAGCGTTCGTCCTTCGGTTAGTGGCAGGCGCAAGGAAAGTCTTTCCACCGGGTCGCCGGGGAGTGCTTGGTCGACGCGTTGCAGAAGTTCGTCAAGTCCTGCGCCGGTGAGCGCAGAAACCAGAATTGGGGGCTCGGTTCCTTCCGGCGGATGCGCGGCAGATTTTTGCCATTCGCTGCGCTCGTCCGGTGCAAGTAAATCCATCTTGTTCCAGACATGAAGTGTCGGACGTCCCGCGACGCCGAGCTCGCCAAGAATCTTGTTCACGGCTACATCCAGTTCCTGATTATGAGCGCTCGCGACATCACTGACATGCACGATCAGCGCGGCTTCCTGCACTTCCTCCAGCGTGGCGCGAAAAGCGTTCAACAAACCTTTCGGCAGGGCGCGAATAAATCCCACAGTGTCGGAGAGAAGTACGCGCCGGCCGGATGGTAAACGCAGCGCGCGAATCGTGGGGTCAAGGGTGGCGAACATGCGCGAAGAGACGAGAACTTCGGCACGGCTCAGCGCGTTAAACAACGTGGATTTGCCGGCGTTGGTGTAGCCGACAAGCGCGACCGTGCCCAGCGGCACGGAATTGCGCGCCTCGCGCCGCAACGCACGTTGTTTGCGTACGCCTTCAATATCTTTCTCGATTTTCGAAACTCTGTCGCGAATCCGGCGGCGATCTGTTTCCAGTTTTTTTTCGCCCGGCCCGCGAACTCCGATGCGGCCGCCACCACCACCCGCGCCGCCGGCTCCTCCGGCTCCTTTGCCGCCCTGGCGGGACAACGCAGTGCCCTTTCCAGTGAGCCGCGGAAGCATATAGTTCAATTGCGCCAGCTCGACTTGCAACTGGCCTTCGCGGCTGCGCGCATGCCGCGCGAAAATATCCAGGATCAGCTGAGTGCGATCGATGACGCGGCGCGCCGTGTGTTCTTCGATATTGCGTTGCTGCACCGGCGAAAGGTCGCTATCGAAAATAATCAGCGGAGCGTCTTTGGCATTGGCTTCAGCCAGAATTTCATCGAGCTTGCCACGGCCGACGAGCGTGGCAGGATCGGCTTTATCGCGTAGTTGGAAAAGAGTCCCGGCGATGGCTGCACCTGCGCTGCGCGCCAACTCAACCAACTCGACGAGAGATTCGCGTTCAGGTGTGCCAGCGGGAATTCCATGCACGCGTGGAGAACGTTTCCAGGCGACGCCGACGAGAAGAGCACGTTCAGTGGAGGGTATGGCTTGCGTGGTTTTCATCGTGCCAGGTTCGAAGCAAAGCCTGCCATTTTACAGGAGTAGGAAGTATCTCGGTGCATCTTGCCGAGTATACGCCTGATGCACGCGCGGCGGGAAATCGCACAGGCCACGGCACTGTGGGTCGTGGCTGTAGTTCTTATGCTTTTGCAGTTTCCATCGCCTGTCCGAAGACCATCAGGTTCCCATCCGGCGCCAGCACCAGCAATTCTCTTTGTCCGTAGGGCTGATTCACGGGGCCGTAAACATCGCGCGTGGGAAGCGTGTCCAGTTTCGGCTTCAGTTCCGCGTAGAGCTGATCGACGTCGCGAACATCAATATAGTAAGCGAAGCGTCGCGTACCGGGCGGCGCGGCATCGGCGCCCTTCTGCTCCAAGATTCGCATGCCCGCTGTCTCGCGGTGAATATACGCGTAATCACGGGCGCGAAATTGCGTTTCAAAACCGAGAACGTCGTTAAAGAAAATCAGGGCTTTTTCAAGATCTTCGACATGCATGAATGGCGTGATCTGAATAAAGTTGGACATCGCTGCGCTCCCAAACAGAAGTTAGCACAATCAAGAATCCGCTGAATCACGCATGAGTTGCGAGCTCAGCCAGTCGCGTGCCGCGGACTGGATGCCCTCGTTGTCGCC
>WNFF01018599.1_pt1 | contig 11841 bp, 8 predicted proteins | sample 5400441 | NCBI WGS metagenome assembly WNFF01 (sample SAMN13153345, study PRJNA577476) | soil metagenome | isolation source: 120 cm saprolite under Douglas fir tree site 2 hole 3 replicate 1 | place: USA:California | collected 2015-04-18
TTCTCGGAAGACACCATACCAGCTGCCATTTTTAGTTCGACAGTCTTCAAGTAGGGACCCGATTTATCGCGTCCGCGGGGTGGGGGAATTCCTTCATCCAGCACTCGCACGGCGTGCGGATGATCCAGTCCTTCCAGTACAACCTGCCATGCCCCAGTTTCACGGTCGATGACAATCACTGTTCCCTGGTGGAAGAGCGAGGCCAGAATCCTACCATCTGGCAATTCTGCTGCTGAGTTTACATGGGTAGTCTGGCTCAGCGTCCCATACTTGATCGTACGATGATCCGCTGATTTATCTAACACTCGAGGGCGACCAGAGGGCATCAACTCAAAACCGTGATCGGTAGCCCACCAGCTCCAGAGAATCTCCCCATCCCGGTTGAACTCCAACAAGAGGTCTAAGCCGGTGCTTGCTACAAGATAGCCTCGTTGAGTGCGGGATATTGAGTGCAGTGCATTGAAAAACGGAGAACTGATCACGTCTTGACGTATGTTACCCAAATCAGCATCAACTTCGTGGACACTCCCAAACGAAGTTACAAACACGCCTTTCTCGGAAGACACCATACCAGCTGCCATTTTTAGTTCGACAGTCTTCAAGTAGGGACCCGATTTATCGCGTCCGCGGGGTGGGGGAATTCCTTCATCCAGCACTCGCACGGCGTGCGGATGATCCAGTCCTTCCAGTAGAGCTTGCCTCCGCCCAATGCTCTTTGAGGACTGAATGTCTCGTTGAAATACAACTGACTAACAATTTCATTTGTCTACTCTTGAAACCTTTCTATCAACTGGTTTACGCCAGAGTATGTCGCCTCGAACCATGCCAGAGGGTCGCTTAGTGCGACAACCGCGCCGATCACCACCACTGCTGGTGACTTGATTCTGGCCGTTTTAGCATGCTCAGCGATGTTTACAAGCGTATCTTTAATCACACGTTGTTGTGGTACAGTCCCCTGTTGGATCACTGCTGCTGGCGTATCAGGGTGGAGACCGCCATGAAGCAAACGCTGCGCAATGTGTGGTAGCGTCCTCACCCCCATCAAAATGACAAGCGTACTATCCAGCCTGGCCAGCATCTCCCAGTTAACGCTGGAGGATGTATGCGCCGCGTCCTCATGTCCCGTCACTATCGTGACCGAAGAGGCGTAATCGCGATGGGTCACAGGGATCCCCGCATAAGCTGGTACAGCGATAGCTGAACTGACGCCGGGCACAACCTCGAACGGGATGCCAGCACGGGCTAGCGCCAGGGCTTCTTCACCACCGCGTCCAAAAAGAAATGGATCGCCGCCCTTCAGACGCACCACCTTGCGTCCCTGTCGTGCATGCGTGATGAGCAAGGCGTTAATTTCCTCCTGTTTCATGTAGGGGCGCTCGTAGGACCCCGATTTATCGTGGGTCGCCTCCGCCCTCGGTTCTTTACCAACGAACACTCGCTCGGCTTGCATGGGTGTTTCGTCAAGCAGAGATGGGTTAATCAGACGATCATAGACCACGACATCAGCCTTACGAATGCAGCGCAGGCCTTTGAGGGTGATCAAATCCGCATCACCGGGACCTGCTCCCACCAGGTAAACCCTGCCGTAGGGGCGCGAACTTGCCTCCGCCCTCGGCGCTTGGGATTCTGGAACCTTCTTGCTTCCTCTCGTTTGCTTATCTATCACTATTGACATGATTTTCCTCTGTAGAGCCCCGATTTATCGTGGGCTATTCCTGCGAGGACGCTTACCGGAACATCGATATTGTAATGCTGCAGGAGCGCTGCCGTTATTCCCGCAGCTTGTGAGATATTCCCTGTCATGAGTTGGGTGAGCACATCCGAAGCGAAGTAGTCGCTGAAGAAGTCATCACGCCGCTCATAGGAAACACCGTTTTTGCGCAGATAGCTCCGTGCTAGCGCTGCTAAGCGCAAATATGGACCATAGGCAGGAGGAAAGATTTCTTCCAGGCTGTGGCGTATCCGTTTGGCAAGGCTGGGGCTGGCTCCCTCTGTCGAAACTGCGATCGTCAGCTGCTCGCGCCGCAGGACGGAAGGCATAATGAATGAGCAATACTCTGGAACATCCACAATGTTCACCAGTTGCCCGCGTTCCTGAGTCTCAGCCCAGATGGCCTGTATGAGCTGTGGATCACTGGTTGCAGCAATGACCACAAAAGCGCCGGCTAAATCACCGGGCTCGTAAGCTTTCTGCTGCAGCGTGATGCTCCTCTGCTCGGCCTGCAGCAAAAAAAGTTCATCACACAACTCCTGGCTCAACACACGCACCTGAGCACCACTCGCAGACAGTGCTGCTGCCTTTTCTGCCGCTACACGGTCACCACCAACCACTATGGCCAAACGGCCGCGTATATCGAGCATAATGGGATAATAATTCGGCATGAAATTGTCTCCTCGATTGATCTGGATGTGCCGATCTCCTGTCAGGCATACACTTTTGTCTCTGCGTGGAGGTATTCCATGCCGACACGGTAGCAGAAATCGCCGAAGTTCTCGCCAGGTATCCGCTCATCTCGCCACAAAGCTAACAAAGGACGTACAGTCGCGGCCAGATCTTTCAGATGGACCGAGGCAGCATAGAGCGTATTTAAACGTGTATTGAGCATGTCACCACCAAGATAAATGTTGTAAACATCCTTTGTGCGACCGACGATACCGATATCTCCCATATAGGGACGCGCACACCCATTAGGGCAGCCCGTCATGCGTACGCTCAGAGGCTCATCAGCCAGGCCCATTGCTTGTAGGTCAGCCTCAATCTGTCGTATGATCGTGGGGAGTACTCGCTCAGCCTCGGCGAGTGCTAATCCACAGGTCGGTAGGGCCGGACATGCCATAGCGAAACGGCGCGTGCCTATCTCAGCGAGATTTGTAGGTATGCCATATGAGCTGAGCAAGTCCGTCAATGGACCTCGTTGTGCTTCGGCCACGTCAGTCAAGAGCATGTTCTGCTGCGGAGTCAGGCGAATACCCGGTCGAAATTCCTCGACGGCATGCCGTAAACCTGTCCGCAGGCGTGCAATATCGTTATCTATGACCCGCCCGTTCTCAACAAAGAGACCGAGAAACCAACGGCCATCGCCTTGAGCATGCCAGCCTAAGTGATCCTGGGCATCATGCCAGGTAAGTGCATGTGGGTCCTGCAGGCTGTGACCTAGTCTGCGCTCTAATTCAGCACGGAACCACGCAACGCCGCGTTCCTCCACGACATATTTCATGCGGGCATGCTTGCGATTCTGACGGTCGCCAAAATCGCGCTGGATCGTCACAATTGTCTCCACAACCGGCAAAACCTCATCGGCTGTAGCATAGCAGAGTGGTGTGGCCAGGCGTGGGAAGGTTGCAGTTTTGCCATGGGTCATACCCATACCGCCGCCGACCAGAATTGTAAAACCATCCAGTTCTTCGCCTTCGAGGCAAGCCACCAGGCCAATATCCTGCGTGTAAACGTCAATGCAGTTGTCGCCAGGAAACGCGACACCGATCTTGAATTTGCGTGGGAGATAGGTCGGACCATAAATTGGCTCGGTTTCATTTTCCTCGGGTAATTTCACAGTCTCTACCTGTTCGCCATCGATCCAGATCTCGTGATAGGCCTGGCTGCGTGGAGCAAGGTGCATTGCGATTTGATGAGCAATTTCTTGAACCTGTGCGTGTGCGCGATTGGCTACGGGCGCAGGGCAAGCCATCACGTTACGATTCACATCGCCACACGCTGCTAATGTAGATAGTAGGGCTTCATTGATAGCATGGATAGTCGGATGCAAATCATCTTTGATGACGCCATGGAGCTGGAAACCCTGGCGTGTCGTGATACGGAGTGTGCCGTTTGCATAGCATCCTGCCAGGTCATCTTCAACGAGATATTGCTCAGCAGTCAGCACACCACCAGGAATACGTGAGCGAACCATAAACTGATATGCCTTTTCCATACCGGCCGCCTTATTTGTCTGGCGTACATCGCGATTCTCCTGTTGGTAAATGCCATGGAACTTGATAAGTTGCACCTGTGCTTCGGAGAAGTGAGTGGCAGTTTGAGCCAGTTCTTCAGCTATCTGTCCACGCAGGTGATTGCTTTCGCTCTTGACACGCTCAACCTTGCTTCCCACACCTGTCCCTAAACCAATCAGATTATTCTCGGTCTCTTCATGATCGGACATGCTGGATTCCTTTCTCTGTCTCCCACGATAAATCGGGGAGCTACGGCATGTTCTTGGCGGATCACATTAGGGAGCTAGCCCGCCCACGATAAATCGGGGCTCTACCGAAGTCGCTATCTCACTTCATCGTGAATGCAGCATAAGACACCTACACCTGGTCGCAAGATAACTCGTCTCCGTGCTCCAGGCGTCAATGCCTTTTGGTTCTTGCGTGGGGATGACCATAGACTGTCTTGGCAGTCTCCTGGTGTTGAGGCTACGGTGCCTCTATATACATTGGGGCCTGTTGTATCACTCCTTCAGGATCAGCAGACACGATAGTATTGTCATCGCTCGTCCAATATTCTTACTCATGATGATGGCTCCGTAGTTTTTGAACATTGTTGACCTAGTTGATCTACAATAGCAACTATACTTTAAATATACAAGGAAGGAGGCGGTGGTGTCAACCCCTCGTATCTGACAAGGTTCCACCACAAACCGGATATTATTGGCGAAATGGCGTCCGTATCCGTAGGGGCGAGAGTGGCGGTGTAGTGCGGGGTGGGCCCGTGTGGAACCCTGTCTGGGGGACAGGTATGCCCGCGTACCTCGTCCTTGAATTCGCCAACAATATCTGACTTTTGGGTAGAACCTGTCTGGAATCCAGTCATAATTTGGAAGGAAGGTGATAGAATTAAGAAAGAGTAGATTACCTGGAAAAGCGCATCTATTTGATGTGCTTCTCTCGGGGCACTGCACTCGATGCCCGGACTGGATGGCTTCTGACACCAACACAGGTTATGCTATACTGATGAGAGAACCGAACAAAATGCACGATACCAAGAAACACCTGCCCCGTTTCACACAACGCGGGCGAATCATCCTGACGATTTTGCTCGTCGTCATTCTACTGTTGGCTAGCCTCCTCTATAGCCAGCGTCACCAGATTTATCTGCTCATTCGGTTCTGGAGCGTCCCAGCACCTCAGCCAGTACATATCACGCCGGTTACGCTCCCACCGAGCACTGCTACGCCTGCTCAGCTGACCAGTGCCGATTGGACCATGTACCACGAGAACAATGCTCGTACAGGGTTTGTAGCAGGCGTGCCTGATCCTACCCACCTCACGAGCCTCTGGAAGCATCCACTCGACGGAGCGGTCTATGCTGAGCCACTCGTGGTCGATGGACAGGTGATTGTGGCGACGGAAAACGATACCCTCTACGCACTTAATGCACGGACTGGGCAGGTACAATGGCACACCTCTGTGGGAACCCCGGTGCCGCTCTCAGATTTGCCGTGTGGCGATATTGATCCCCTGGGCATAACCGGCACGCCAGTCTACGATCCGCAGACGGGTTTGGTCTTCGCTGTAGCAGAGATTCAGGGACCTGCCCATGTGCTCGTCGGCGTGGATGTCAAAACAGGACACATCAAAGTCCGCCGCCTGGTGGATCCTCCCGGAATGGACCCACAAACACATCAGCAACGTGCTGCCCTGGCCCTCTCTGGGGGCAGCGTTTATATTGCTTTCGGTGGGCTATACGGCGACTGTGGCGACTACCATGGCTGGGTCGTTGCCTCGCACACCGATGGGACAGGAGCGCTGCTCGCGTACCAGGTTCCGACCACGCGTGAGGGAGGCATATGGGCTCCTCCTGGACCAGTCATAGACGCTCAAGGGAACCTCTACGTCGCAGTCGGCAATGGCGCAGCCACGCAAGGGGACTGGGATCACAGTGATTCCATCTTACGTCTGTCCCCCACGCTCCAGTTGGAAGATGGCTTTGCACCGCAGAGCTGGCAGAGCGATAATGCGTCAGATGCCGATCTCGGCTCGATGGGACCAGTCCTGCTGCCCAATGGTTTGATATATGCCGACGGGAAGTCAGGCCAGGGCTATGTCTTGCGGGCAGACCACCTGGGAGGAATAGGTGGACAAATCCAGACGATCGCTCTTTGCAGTGCCTACGGCGGAGCTGCTGTGAGTGGTCAGTCTCTCTTCATTCCCTGCCACGATGGCCTGCGACAGCTCCAGCTCGAAGCAGGAACGCACCTCGTCGTTGGATGGCATGCGCCTCAACAAGTGACCGGCTCACCAGTCATAGGAGGACAAACCGTCTATAGCCTCGATCCCGGTGACGGTGTGCTCTATGCCCTCAACGCCGCAACAGGTGAGGTGCGTGCCACGCTCTCCGTCGGCACAGCATCGCGTTTCGCGACGCCGACGCTCTCCCAGGGAAGCTTCTTCATCGGTGACGGGTATCGTCGCTGTGGGAATGGGTTGAGAATCAGATATTTGGAAGAGAACTCCAGGACAACCGAAGAAAATGCACGTGAGTTAATCAATGTAGGAAGGTGCAAGCGGCAGCGTAAACAGGATGCACGTTCCTTCACCCGGAGTGCTTTCGGCGTGGATGGTGCCACCGTGAGCCGTAATGATAGCCTTGACGATAGAAAGACCCAGGCCGCTGCCACCTGTTGAGCCAGAACGCGCGCGATCTGCACGATAAAAGCGGTCAAAAATGTAGGGGAGATCAGCAGGATCAATACCCGTCCCGGTATCACTTACCCAGACGACCAGGTTTTTCCCCTCGACTTGCGCTCCAATAGTCAGCGCACCACCCGAGGGGGTATGGTGCCGGGCATTGTCCAGCAGATTGAGCAGCACCTGTGTAATACGGTCACCATCCGCCAGCACCGGGGGCATCGTCGGAGCGATCTCATTGTGCAGGGAGATACCTGCCTGCTCACATTCCGGCCCAATCACCGCTAGCATTTCATCAACCAGCTCGTGCATATCAAGTGGGGCCAGGTCCAGCCGAACATGCTCGGACTCCAATGATGACATTTGCTGCATATCGCCAACCAGGCGACGTAAACGTTGCACCTCGCGACCTATGAGTTGGGCCGTCTCCTGGCGAGCTTTCGGCTCATTAATCACGTCGTCGGCCAGCGCCTCGCTCAAACCCTGAATAGCGGTTAGCGGTGTAATGAGGTCATGAGCAATATTGGCAATCAGGTCACGACGCACCTGTTCCTGGCGATGCAATTCAGTGATATCTGCTTCAATGGTATCGGCCATAGCATTAAAAGTCAGCGCCAACCTGCCTAATTCATCCTCAGACGCGGGAGGGGTGACGCGCTCACCGTAGTTGCCACGTTTCATCTCCTCGGCAGCAGCCGTGAGCGCCGTGAGCGGCCTGGTCAAGCTATGAGCCAGCATGAGACTAAAAATGAACACCACCAGTGCGACACCAAGACTGGTGATAAGGATGGCCTGATTGACACTGACCAGGAACTCGTTGGGGGAAAACCCTTGCGGGTATAACTCCGGTTCCCCAAGCAACATTGCCCCGATAATTTGCCCGTTATCGCGCACTGGCATAGCAACATACTGTCCTGAGAACGTTCCGCTGGCGGCACCTCCATGTAAATCTCCGTCCACTTCTTGTCCATGAAGCGCTTGTTGGAGGGCTTGCTGAACCACCGGAACATCGGGATTGCTCAGCTTGATATCCGCAGCCGAAGGGACAATATGCCCCTGGTCATTAGAATCTACCACCACCAGGAGATCCGGGCTATTCAGGCCTATATCCGCTAGAAAGTCCCAACTGTTTCCAGCGGCATTATAGAGCTTTACTAGCCTTTGTACCGAAAACGCGGCCCGTGTACGCAGCAAGTCTCTTTCACTACTGTAGAAGTAGTTTTGTACAACAAATGTGATGACTATGACCAATATGATGATAGCGCCCAGCGTTACCCCAAGGTAGCTGAGTATGAGCTGCACGCGCAAACTCATTGTTGGGCGCAAGCAACGTTTCATCAGCCATCTCCTGCAGGTTCAAATTTGTAGCCTACTCCCCAGACCGTTTTGATGTGCTGTGGAGCACCTACTACTGCCTCCATCTTTTTACGCAGGGTGCCAATATGTACGTCGACGGTACGTCCATCACCAAGATAGGTATAGCCCCAGACCTGATCCAGCAGCGTTTCACGAGTGAACACGCGATCCGGAGCCGAAGCAAGCGTCACGAGGAGATCAAACTCTTTGGCGGTTAAAGTCACTCGCAGCCCATTGACTTCGACGCGCCGAGCGGGGATGTTGATGTAGAGTCCATTGAAATGCAATTCCTCATCCGTCGTCTTTGCTTTGTCCACCCCCCCTGCCTCCCTGGTTTCAGTACCCATCATCGAGGACTGAGCGGTTCTGCGCAGGATGGCTTTTACTCGGCTCACGACTTCGCGAGGACTGAACGGCTTGACGAGGTAATCATCGGCACCCAGCTCCAGACCGGCGATACGGTCCTCTTCACCCTGGCGTGCCGTGAGCATAAGAATAGGAGTGTTGGCCCACGCACGAATGCGCCGACACACCTCCATACCATCAAGCGCCGGTAACATCAGATCAAGGATGACAAGGTCGGGGTGTTCGCGTGCGTGTAGTTCCAAGCCGGCCACACCATCGCTGGCCGTGAGCACCGTAAAACCCGCCTGCTCCAGGTAGAGCTGAATGACATGTGCGATATTCGTTTCATCTTCAATGATAAGAATTTTCATTCCTTTTTACCCTTATCTTATTCGCATCATAGCATACCGTTAAAAGATCAAGAAGACTGTAGCAAATTGTAAAATTTCTGTAAGACCCTGGTAAGACACAGACCAAAAATCCTTTTATATATTCTTACAAGATTTTTACACTTCTCTGCAAGTTCTTTGAAAATATTCAGGCACAATATTCATAACACATAGGTATTCTCCTTTAGAATAGAGCCTGGCATCTGCAAGAGGTGCCAGGCCCCTTGTACAATTAAGAAAGGCAAAGAGGTATATGCTCTATTCTGACACAAATTCTGAACCAACGGAACCCTTTCAGGCTCAGCGGGCCCATCGACAACAGTCGACGTATCCCTTGACAACGCCACCGACCCGGCCTACTCCCCCGCGTGGGCGTTTCCCATTGAGAGCAGTCGTTCTTGTGGCAGCGCTGCTCGTAGTTCTCAATATCGGCCTATTCGCAGGTTGGCAAATCGGTAGAAACGATCCTACTACAACTGCACTGACCAGTGCAACATTGCAGACGGGAACCGCGCCAACAGCTACTGTACCCGCGCTCACCGCAAACAACATAGAAACGGTGCGTGAAGCAGTCATCGCAAAGGTACGACCAGCAGTGGTGGAGGTAACCGTTACCACACTATCGGGCACTGCGCTTGGCTCGGGCGTCATCATTGACAGTCGCGGTTACATTGTGACAAATAACCACGTCGTCGATGGGGCAAACACAATACAGGTCGTACTTATTGACGGTAAGCAACTATCCGCGCAGTTGGCGGGAACAGCTCCTTCCGATGACCTGGCAATATTAAAGATTACCCCACCTGCAGGGGGTCTCACAGTAGCAAAACTGGGTGACTCATCGAAGCTGCAGGTAGGACAGGAAGTACTGGCCATTGGCAACCCATTGGGAATCACACAAACAGTCACCAATGGCATTATCAGCGCAGTTGGACGCACGGTCTCCGAAGGCCAGGGCGGTGCAACGCTGCCAAATACCATCCAGACAGATGCGCCTATTAACCCGGGTAATAGCGGTGGTGCGTTGGTAGACCTACAAGGAAACCTGGTTGGTATTCCAACGCTAGCGGCCATTGATCCCGAGTTCGGTGCTCCCGCTAGCGGCGTGGGGTTCGCTATCCCTTCGAACCGGGTCAAGCTCATAGCGGAGCAAATCATCGCTACAGGGAAAGTCACCCATACCGGACGAGCAGCCTTAGGTATCAGGGCTGCCGATGTCAACTCAACCACGGCTGCACAAGACAATCTATCCGTCGATCACGGTGCGCTGATAGTAAGCGTGAACTCCAATGGCGCTGCAGCTCAAGCAGGGTTGCAGGTTGGTGATGTCATCGTGCAGATCGACAACCAGGCTGTGAATGATACGTCTTCGCTTACCGATGCCCTTGCCAATAAAAACCCTGGTGATACGGTTTCAGTAAGGATCTACCGTGGTACTCAGCAACTCACAATTAATGTGAAGCTCGGAGAGTTACAGGCTGGATAAGTCCCTGTGAACCTCAAATCCTTTTTCATACCAGGCATCCATACCGCCTACAACGTTGCAAAGCTCGGTGAAGCGATGCCTTTGCAGTACTGAGCAGGCAAGCGTACTGCGCTGGCCGCTGGCACATATTACAGCAAGCGCAGCCAGCGGCCACGCACGATCAAGCTCTTGCAAACGCTGCTCGACAAAGTAGTAGGGGATATGGACAGCTCCCTTGATATGCCCTTCATCCCATTCGCCCTGGTCGCGCACATCTAGAACTGCGAAATCGCCGATGTGAGTGTGCAACTCTTCAACCGTAATCTGTTTTAGTTGCTGTACCGGCAACCCTGCCTTCTGCCATGCCGGCATACCGCCATCCAGGTAACCTACCAGCTGGTTATAGCCAACTACCGCCAGTTGTGTCACCGCCTCACGTAAATCACGCTCATTGTTCACAACCAGCAGCAGGCGACGTTCCGGGGAAACAATGAAGCCCACACGGATAGCAAAAGCGGAGCCGTGCAGGTAGACTTGCAACGCTGCTGGGACATGTCCCTCACCAAACTGCATCGGAGAACGAGTATCGATCACCAGCGCGCCCTGCTTCATCTCATGTTGAAAACGCTTGGCAGTGAGGGCTATAGGGGTCGACGATGGAGTATCGTGAGTATAATCACCCCGGTTACGCTCAACAATATTGAGCATGTTGGGAGGACGCTGCGGCAGATTCTCATTGATATCGTGAATGAAAACCTCCCGTGGGCGTGGTGTGACTGCAGGATTATGTTTACGCTCAAAGCCGATGGTCGAACTTGTTTTGGAGTTCATGCCACGCCCGCACAACGAGCCTGCGACATGGGCCGGATAGACCTCGACGCCATCTTCGAGCTGCAACAAGCGGTTGAAGATGCTATCGTAGAGCGCATCAGCCCCTTCCTCACCCTGTACGGCCAGATCGGGGCGTGCGACATCGCCGATAAAGAGGGAATCCCCCGTCAGCACCAGCCACGGGTCATCACAGCGGCTTGTGTCGGAGACGGCTAATGCGATATGCTCCGGGCGATGTCCAGGTGTATGGATGACACGCAACTTCACCACACCGCACCATATCTCATCGCCGTCTTTGAGCTTCTTATGGGGATATTCTGCTCCGGCCTGCTCATGCACGTAGATGGGCGCCCCTGTACGCCGCGTAAGCTCTCCGTGGCCGGAGACGTGGTCGGCATGGTTGTGGGTCTCGATCACTGCCACAATTCGCATGCCCCTGGCAGCAGCTAACTCCAGAATGTCGTCTACCATGTCCAGGCGAGGGTCCACGACTGCACAGACGGCTGCATTGGGGCAGCCGACAATGTAAGAGGCACATCCCAGGTCTTCTTTGACGAGCTGCTTGAAGTACATCGTTGTTCTCCTACCTTTCGAGCTAGATCAAACTGATTTGACCTATGGGTAGTCGTTGGGGTTCTCGACGCTGAGTCCCTCGGCAATTCAACGTTGATGAGATTAACAGCCTAGAAAGTAAGTTGCCATCAATAGTGACCGTTATCAGGTTGGCTATGAAGACGTCTCCTGATACGAGAATGATCTAATACAGTATATCATCTTCTGTCTGTTCTCAAGGTAAGATATTCCCATCTATCTGGTCCCCCTTTT
>WNFF01011823.1_pt1 | contig 11838 bp, 4 predicted proteins | sample 5400441 | NCBI WGS metagenome assembly WNFF01 (sample SAMN13153345, study PRJNA577476) | soil metagenome | isolation source: 120 cm saprolite under Douglas fir tree site 2 hole 3 replicate 1 | place: USA:California | collected 2015-04-18
CCAAATAGGGGGCCGCCGATGGAACCCCCGAATGTGTTTGCACTTTTGGCAGGCTTGGTCACCTGGGGCACGGTAAATCGCGTAGCATCCAGGGCTGCGTTCTGAAAATACTCAAATGCGGATCCATGAAATACATTTGTACCCGACTTACTGGTAGTGGTAATGTCCGCCGCCCCGCCATACTCCGCGCCGCCCCCAGCGCCTTGCACCTTCATTTCCGAAATGCTCTCCGCTGAGGGGAACATCTCCCTTTGAGGGCCGGAAAACCGGACACTCTGTGTATTGATACCATCGATCGTGTATTCGACTTGATTGGTCCCTGTTCCCTGGACGGAGATATTGCCATCGTCGTCGCCCGTCACTCCGGGGAGAAAAGCCAACAAGTTATATGGGCTTGTGCTGCCCGCCCCGCGATAGTTGGCCGGCAGATCCAGAACTTCCACGCTAGAAAAACTCGCTGAGATGGCCTGAGACTCTGTGTTGATCAGTTCGGGGTGGGCCTCAACCGTGATCTTTTCCTCGGTCCCTCCCATCGTCAGTTTCAAATCGGCCCGTACGGTCTGTCGCGCCGTCAGGCGAACGTCGTTCAGGACTATCTCTCGGAAGCCGGGCGCCTTGACCGAGATTGTGTACAGACCCTCCTTCATGTTTTCCGCCAGGTAATTTCCCTGCGCGTCACTGCGCACGTCGCGGGAGGCGTTCTCGCCCTGGTTTGTCACAGTTACGACCACGTTGGGCATGACCGCGCCAGACGGGTCGGTAACCGTGCCCAGGATCGTTCCGAAGATGGTTTGTGCGAGGCCGGGCGTTGCTAAGCACAGAGCGCTCACAACGACGCTCAAAACGATAACCAAAGGCCTGACTCTCATGGCGAATTCCTCTGTTTTGAAATGGTCACAGTCCTCCGCTTTATCGCAGGTACGGGAGGAGGCCGGGGACAGCTTGTAAGAATTGGCGAAGGGTATGTCACAATCGATGTCGAGTCAAGTCGAAAAACGGGTACCTATACGTCTGTATAGGCTGGATGTAAACTGACGTTTCTCACGTTGGCAACGAGCCACACAATGTGCCAAAGCTTGCAACGTTCCGCCAGACTCCAAGTTCGGAGGGTGTTTTCGACGGCCGTTCACGCACCTGTTCTTCGGTGTTTCCTGTGCATGATGTTGCTGTTGCAGTGCGGCTGGGCTGCTGCCTCGCCACCTGCGAAGGCCGCTGCTTCGCCGCGTCCCAATATTGTGCTGATCACCCTGGATACCACTCGTGCCGATCGCATGGGGTTCCTCGGATCGGAACGCCGTCTTACGCCGAATCTGGATGCACTGGCCGGCCAGGCCGTCGTCTTTTCTCGCGCCTATGCTCAGGTGCCTCTGACTACCCCCTCGCACGCTGTCATCCTCACCGACAGAAACGGATACAGAACAGCTGCATTTGTGGGAGCACTGGTGCTCGACCCGAAGAAACTGGCGCCGGGTTTCGAACGCGGTTTTGATATTTATGACGCAGGATTTCATCGCCGACGCGCAGGCGAGGACCATTACAACAGCCTTGAGAGACGTGGAGAAGAAGTGGTGAGTCGGGCTCTAGCTTGGCTGGGCAAACGGCCTGCTGGACCGTTTTTTCTGTGGGTCCACCTCTACGATCCTCATGATCCCTACAGTCCGCCAGAGCCATACAAGACGCGCTATCACGACGAGCCTTACGACGGAGAGATTGCGTACACAGACTCAGCCGTAGGAAAGCTAGTCTCTGCCTTGCGGACGCGGGGCTTGGTTGATTCTGCTCTGATTGCCATCATGGCCGATCACGGCGAGGCGTTCGGGGAACATGGGGAGAACCATCACGGCATATTTCTCTACGATGAAACTATTCACGTGCCGTTGCTGGTCAAGCTTCCTCTGCAACACTCCGCGATGAAAGTTGCAACCCGGGTTGGACTGGTGGACGTCGCGCCCACAATCCTGCGGTCCGCGCATCTGCCAGTTCCCGCCGCCATGCAGGGCGAGTCTCTCTTGAGCTTCATGAAATTGGAGCCGACACGCGCGTCTATGCCGTCCAACGATTCCAATTTGCAACGCCCCGTTTATGCGGAGAGCGGGTATGGTCACCTTTCTTTTGGCTGGAGTAAATTGCAGGCGTGGCGGACCGGTAAGTACCTATATGTAGAGGCGCCAGAACGCGAGCTATACGACCAGTCGGTGGACCTGCTGGCGGCGCATAACCTGGCTGCCGATTCCAAGGCCGTCGTGGACACTGCGGCAGCTCAGGTCGCGGACTTCTACCGGAAGACAAAAGGAAGTGCGACTGAGAAAACAAAGTTGGACCTTGACCAAACTGAAAGTCTGCACGCCCTTGGCTACTTGAGTTCTGATTCTGGCATTTCCAGCGATGCAGACAATGAGGGTGGGCCAGATCCCAAACAGAAAATCGGTATCGCAAATCTTCTATATCAGGCGCTGGTTGCGGTGGAGAATGAGCAATATCAGGAGGCCGTTCCAGTGTTGGAGCAGGTATTAAAGCAAGAACCAAATACTCCCATAGCCTTTCTGCAACTCGGCCGAGCGTACATGTCGCTAAAGGAGTACTCGAAGGCGGTAACGCCATTACGGAACCTGGTTGAGAAGAAGCCGGATGATGCTTTCGCTCGCTATGAACTGGGATGCGCATTGGTAAAAACCGGAAACTGGGCGGAGGCCGTGCCGCATTTTGAAGCCGCCATCTCCCAGATGACAAGCTCGGCAATAATGCACTTTTATCTAGCTCTCGTGTATGAGCGAACGTCGCGCGTTCCCGAGGCGACGAAAGAGTTCCAGAACGCCCTGCGTCTGGACCCTAACAACTTCCCCGCTAACCTGCTTCTGGGCCGGCTGTTTGTCACACAGCAGCGAGCAACGGATGCCCTGCCGTACCTGCGTAGAGCAATCAAGCTTCGTCCTGACTCGATTGACGCACACGGCTTCCTGGCGGACGTTTATACGGAGTTGGGACAACCAGCGAATGCCCAGCGTGAGTTCGCGGAAGCCGAGCGTATTAGGTTACAAGGTGGTTCCAGACTTGGGACACCGAAACAGGACCCTGAGGACGTCCCCGAGCAACGGTGAATCGCTGTTGTAAACATACGAATGGTTGGTGTAATCGTCGATTGGTGTAATCACTATTTCTGCGCGTCCCAGTAACCACCGGACCATTTTCGAGCCTATACTGCTTCCGTTCATGGCAGACGGGAGCGTCAGGCAGCGAATTGAAGTATCGAGCAGAAGTGAACAGTGTCCGTTACTCTGCTCTGACCATTAACACTGCCAGGAATAGCGCGCAGAAGAATTGACTGCGATAGAAAGGATTGCAAGAGTAATCCCATGTTGGGAGTCTCCAAGGTTTCGCGTCGGAAGTTTATTGAGTCGGCTGCGATGGTCGCAGCTGGAGCTGCGGCTCAGGACCTGTGGCTCCAGCAAGCGCTAGCGGCCGCTCCCGAGACGCCACTGCAGCAGTTTGGTTACGGCGATGTAGATCTGGCCGGCGCGCTGCATGAAAAGCAGCTTGATGAGAATCTCTTTCTGCTGATGGGACTGAACGAAGACAGTCTGCTGAAGCCTTTTCGCGAGATGATTGGACAGCCGGCCCCTGGTGAAGACCTCGGCGGTTGGTATCACTACGATCCGAAATACGACTATCACACTTTTGACGTGGGCTTTGCGCCAGGCGCAACCTTCGGCCAGTGGGTCTCCGCACTCGCGCGGATGTACGCGATTAAGGGAACACGAGAGATTCGTGAGAGAGTGCTGCGGCTGAACCACTTGTATGCGCAGACCATCGACGGCAAGTTCTATGAGAACAATCGTTTTCCTGCGTACTGCTTCGACAAGCTGGTGTGCGGCCTGATCGATGCGCATGAGTTCGCCGGAGACCCCGATGCCTTTGCGATTCTGGAGCGAACCACTGATACAGCGCTGCCGCACCTCCCGGGAAGAGCGATCGAGCACGGACGCAGTTGGCGGCCGAACACAGATGAGTCCTACACCTGGGATGAGTCGTTCACCAATCCGGAGAATTTGTTTTTGGCTTATCAGCGCGGAGCCGGGGAACGCTATCGGGCGCTTGGGACCGCGTACCTCGACGATGAATATTTCGCTCCTTTGAGCGAAGGCAGGAATGTGTTTGCCGGCCGGCATGCTTACAGCCACGTGAATGCATTAAGTTCAGCCATGCACGCATATTTGACACTGGGAAGTGAAAAACATCTGCGAGCCGCCAAGAATGCGTTTGCGATGCTGACGGAGCAAAGCTTTGCCACCGGTGGCTGGGGTCCGGATGAAATGCTGCGCGCACCAGGAAGTAACGACGTCAACGCGAGTCTAACCAACAGTCATAGCAGTTTTGAAACCCCGTGCGGCTCGTATGCTCACTTTAAGCTGACGCGTTACCTGCTGCGCGTAACCCGCGACGCCCGCTACGGCGACAGTATGGAGCGCGTAATGTACAACACCATCCTGGGCGCAAAGCCAATGCATGCCGACGGCCGCACCTTTTACTATGCGGACTACAACGCCCGGGGACGGAAGGTGTATTCGAACCACCGCTGGCCCTGTTGCTCAGGTACGATGCCGCAAGTGGCGGCGGATTATCGGATCAACACTTACTTCCGCGATCCGCGGGGCGTTTATGTCAACCTGTTCATTACATCCACGGCGCGATGGACGCAGGACGGAGCTCAGGTTGCATTGACACAAAAGAGCTTGTACCCGTTCGACAGTTCGGTGCGATTCGAGGTGCAAGTCTCGAAGGCGACCGAGTTTGCGGTGAATGTCCGGATTCCAGCGTGGGCGACGGGCGCTTCGATTGTCGTGAATGGACGCAGAGTGGATGCGGTGACGACTCCGGGAAGCTTTGCCGCGATTCGCAGGTTGTGGAAATCAGAAGATCGCATGGAAGTGGATTTGCCGCTGACGATGCGGCTGGAATCAGTTGATACGCGGCATCCTGACACGGTCGCTCTCCTCTCGGGCCCGCTGGTGTTATTTGCCATCACAGACGCGCAGCCACCGGTGACACGAGCACAATTGCTGTCCGCCAAGAAGAAAGGTCCGCAAGCCTGGGGAGTCTCAACTGCACGCGGAACCATCATCCTATTGCCGTTTACCGCCATTGAAGACGAGCAGTACTCGACGTATCTGCGGGTTTCATAGAGGCGTATCCCGCCCTGGTTGTTGCGCCTCTAACGGGTTACCCGCGACTTTCTTTTGCCTTTACCAGCACGCGCGGGCGGAGTATACCCTGCGCAAGGCCGACTCCGGCTGTGGAGTTTTGACTATTGACAAGCCAGACAAATGCATATTTCATACCACGAACCGTTGATTAAACCGGTTTAGTAGAGACTCCGCCATGCCCTACAACTGTCTGAGCTTTCTGTGCTCGCACCGCTTTCTCCCACTTCCTGCCGAGACTTATTTGGTCGCCCCGACTATGGGAGTTCAATCGTGAAAGTGCCGCGCAGATTCCTTCGTTTCCTACTTTTGACGTGCTCTGGGTTTCCGCTCGCGCTAGCCGTGGCGCAAATGCATCCAGCGGCTTCACCGGATTCGAACCCCACGGCATTACGGGCCAGCCTCGAAGCACCAGGCCTCGATTCCAAAGTAGAAAATTTGTTACGAAAGATGACCCTCGAAGAGAAGGTCGGCCAGTTAGTCCAGTACTCGGCCGGTCAACCTACCGGCCCCGGAACTGGACGAACCGATTACAACGACATGATCGGCAAGGGCCAGATCGGAGCCCTCTTCAACATTTCGACTGCACGCGAGGTGAATGCGTACCAGCAGATCGCCGTCGAAAGGTCACGTCTGCACATTCCCCTGCTCTTCGGTTTGGATGTTATTCACGGTTTCCGCACCGAGTTTCCGATCCCGCTAGGCCTCGCCTCGACTTGGGATCCTGTCCTCGTTGAGAAGGCGGCCCGCGTTGCCGCGCGCGAAGCTTCGGCGAGCGGAATTCGCTGGACCTTCTCGCCCATGGTGGATATTGCACGCGACGCGCGCTGGGGCCGGATGGCGGAGGGGGCCGGGGAGGATCCATTTCTTGGATCTGCCATGGCAGCCGCCTATGTTCGCGGATACCAGGGCTCGCGCCTCGATGCGCCTGACAGCATAGCCGCTTGCGCCAAACACTACGTCGGTTACGGCGCAGCCGAAGGCGGCCGCGATTACAACACAACTGAAATTTCCGAACCCACACTTCGCCAGATCTATCTTCCGCCATTTCACTCGGCAGTGAATGCGGGAACCGCCTCCATCATGAGCGCCTTCAACTCGCTGAACGGCGTGCCTGCCTCCGCGAATCCTTTCACGTTGAAACAGATCTTGCGCAAAGAATGGAGCTTTAAAGGCATTGTCGACAGCGATTGGACTTCAATCGCTGAACTGATTCCTCATGGCATCGCAAACGATGGCGCTACGGCCGCACGGAAAGCACTTCTGGCCGGTGTCGACATGGACATGGTCAGCAGCCTTTACCACGATCATCTTGAGCATCTCGTACAGACGGGGCAGGTCACGCCAGCAGCACTCAATGAAGCGGTACGGCACGTCCTGCGCGTGAAGTTCGCACTGGGTCTCTTTGAGCACCCCTATGTGGATGAAACCGGGGAAAAGGTCGCGATGCTTCGCCCTGAGTATCTGGAGCTTGCCCGAACGGCCGCCGAGCGATCTTTTGTCCTGCTCAAGAACTCCCCGGAGCCTGATGGTGTGGCGCTGCTTCCTCTGTCGGCAAGCGTGCGCAAAGTTGCTGTGATCGGTCCGCTGGCGGACGACTCCGCCAACATGCTGGGATCATGGGCAGGCCTGGGTCGCGGCGAAGATGTGGCCTCGTTCCACGCTGGCCTGGTCAGCCACCTGGGAGAAGAAAATGTTTTGCACTCGAAAGGCACCGGAATCACAGCAGGCTCCGATCAAGAGATGGCGGACGCGGTCGCCACCGCGCAAAGGGCTGATCTAGTGATTCTCACGCTTGGGGAGGACGCTTCCGCGATGACAGGAGAAGCGGCCTCGCGATCGAACCTTGGCCTCCCCGGCAGGCAACAGGAGCTATTGGAAAAAATTGCCACGACTAGGAAGCCTGTGGTCCTTGTTATTTTCAGCGGACGCCCCCTGACACTGCCGTGGGCATTTGAGCATGTTCCGGCAGTTCTCGCAGCCTGGTTTCCGGGCGTCCAGGCAGGCCCGGCATTGGTACGGACCTTGTTTGGAGAATCGAATCCCAGTGGCAAGTTGGTTGTAAGCTGGCCGCGGAGCGTTGGCCAAGAGCCACTTTACTATAACGCACTGAATACTGGCCGTCCGACCGACAAGACAGGAGCGGATGATAAATATGTATCCCGCTACCTTGACGAGCAAAACAGTCCCCAGTTCCCTTTTGGCTATGGTTTGTCTTATACGGACTTTCGCTACGGTCCAACAGAGATCAGTACTAAACAGTTGAAGGCATCCACTCTGAACACAGGTCTTCACGCCACTAAGGGCTCGGCTCTCAATGTGACTGCGTCGGTTACGAACAGTGGGCAGCGTGCAGGCGAAGAAGTTGTCCAACTGTATATGCGACTCCAGGGAACTAGCGTGGCTCAGCCGGTGCGGGCTTTGAAAGGCTTCGAACGTGTGACCCTCGCGCCGGGTGAAACGAAGAAAGTAAGCTTCACGCTCAGCCCGGATTCGTTCGCAATCTGGAATGATCAGAATCAGCTTGCAGCCGAAGCTGCACGCGTCACCCTATGGGTGAGCCCCGACTCGGCACACGGATCAGCGACCGAGCTTGAGATTGTCCCGTAATCGGGGGGAAACGATGGCTCGAGAGAAATCCCTTACCCGGAGAGATTTGCTCCATATGGGTATGCTGGCGCCGCTTGCGGCTTGGTTAAGTTGCGAAAACGCAACCCCTCCCTCCGCCACGGCTGCTACATCTTTAACCATCGGAAGCGATCAAGAGTTCCTGGACGAGGTTCAGCGCTCCAGTTTTGAATTCTTGTGGCAGGAGCCAGTCCGCAACCTGTCAGGGGCTTCAGCAACGCCGTGGACAAATAACGCAGTGCGTGCGGGAAACTCAAAATTTGAATCTAGGATATTTTCTATGGCGCAACGGAAATTTTCGATATTGGGTGGCGGCAGTTTGCTTTTGCTCTCGGCCCTGTTCGCTACTCCAGCTTCTCTTGCAAATACGCAGTACTATCGGCACACTTTCTTCGACAATAGTCTGACGACGGATTCCTACTTTTACAGTTCTGGCCGCGCTTCCGCGCCAAGTTCCGTCGAGCTGCAGAAAGGCAAGCTGCCGATTGAGAATAAAGTTTTCCTCACGCCTCCTAATGCCCTACGACTGGGGTGGCAGTCGCAACCGGGCGGCGGCTGGGAAGCTGAGGTGCACATCGTCAATTTTCGCAATCGTCTTCCTGAGCTTTCCGGCAGCAATCTTTATCTCTGGTGTTACGCACCTCAGGCGATAGCAGCCGCAGACCTCCCGCTGGTTGTACTCTCCAATGCTCGAGAGGGCCTTCAGGTTGTGGACGCCGGGCGCTGGATTCAGGTCCGGATTCCATTTTCTGAACTTCGGACCGCATCCATTTACGACTTCCATCCGCAGCAATTGCAGAACATCGTCTTTCTTCAAGGGCGCGCAGATGGAGTTCGGCGAACCCTGCTCGTGGATGAAATCCGGATTGACGACGACATCGATGATGCGAACCGGCGATCTGCTTCGGTTCCGCTTCCGGCTCCCCGCAATGTCCGTGCGGTCGGCTATGACCGGCACGTTGAAGTGCGATGGGACGCGGTGGAGCACCCCGGGCTCTCCAGGTACGTTATTTATCGCTCGCTGGACGGCAAGGATTTTGCACCCATCGGAGTTCAGCTCCCCGGCACTAATCGCTACTCGGATTTTCTCGGGAAGTCTGGAATGACAGCGCAATACAAAGTGGCGGCGTCCGATCGGAGCTACGGGAAATCGCCGCTTTCCGCGGCAGCATCCGCCACTACGCTGGAACTGACGGACGAAGAGTTGCTCACCATGCTACAGGAAGCGTGTTTCCGCTATTACTGGGAAGGCGCTGACTCGGCGTCCGGGATGGCCCACGAAAATATCCCAGGAGACGACAGAATCGTGGCCACTGGTGCGAGCGGTTTTGGGATTATGGCGCTGATTGTGGGTGTGGATCGAGGCTTTATCTCTCGCGAACAGGGCGTTGAGCGACTCCACAAGATCGTGAGTTTTCTTGAAAGGGCGCAACGCTACCACGGTGCCTGGTCGCACTACATGGACGGAGGCACGGGGAACACCATGGCCGTGTTCGGCATGTTCGACGACGGCGGCGATCTGGTGGAAACGTCGTTTCTAATGCAGGGCCTCTTAGCTGCCCGTCAGTACTTTCACGGTTCGAACGAAAACGAGCAGTCTCTGTACCGCCAGATTTCACAGCTCTGGGAGACGGTGGAATGGGACTGGTATCGCGAGGATCCGGAAAGCGGAAACCTTTACTGGCACTGGTCTCCGCGGTGGTCGTGGCAGATCCATCATCCTCTTGTCGGTTTCAACGAGGTGATGATCACGTACTTGCTCGGCATCGCCTCACCAACGCATGCGGTTCCCGCGAGCTTTTACTACACCGGCTGGGCAAGTCAATCTGAACGAGCGATTAGCTACCGCAGAGGGTGGTCGGGAAGCACTGACGGAGACCATTATGCGAATGGCCACACCTATTTCGGGATCAAGCTCGATGTTGGCGTTGGCTCGGGCGGTCCTCTGTTCTTCACGCATTATTCCTATATGGGTTTCGATCCGCATAGTCTTCGCGACCGTTACACCTCCTCGTATTTTGAAAATAATCGCAGCATCGCCTTGATCAATCGGGCCTACTGCATCGAAAATCCTCATCACTTCGAAGGCTATGGTCCCAGCGCCTGGGGCTTGACCGCGAGCGACGGCCCCGGCGGCTACGTCGCGCACGCGCCCGATGAGGCCAACAGCACCGGCACTCTTACGCCCACGGGGGCTCTCGCTTCTTTTCCCTATACACCCAAAGAATCCATGGAGGCCTTTAAGCACTACTATCGTGATCTCGGTAGCAGGATGTGGGATATTTATGGGCCGCGCGATGCGTTTAATCCCAGCCAGAACTGGATTTCCCCGAGCTACATGGGACTCAATCAGGCGCCGATCGTTGTTATGATCGAAAATTACCGGACCGGCCTGGTCTGGAAGTACTTCCAGTCGAATCCTGAGATCCAGGTAATGCTCGGTCGTATTGCTGCGGAAACCGGCAAGCAGCCATGAAGCTTTGGAAGACGCTTCCGAACGGCACTGAACACAGAACTTGGGCTTACAGGCGCATGGCTTCGAAAATCAGGTTGGGTTGTGTTCGCCCCGGCGGAAATTTTCGAGCATGTGCTCACACGTCCTCAGAGTGAACGCCAGGATGCTAATGGTGGTGGTCTTGTCCGTGCAGTTCAGGAATACGCTCGCGTCGCAAACATACAGGTTGGGCACGTCATGGGTCTGGCCGAAGCGGTTCGTCACGGCATGTTTTGGATCATTCCCCATGCGGCAGGTTCCGGTCTCGTGCAAGCTCCAACCCGGAATGAGGGGCTCGTCTGCCGAGCCCTCGTATACTCCGCCAGCCGAGCGAATCACCTCCGCGCACACTTCCTTCGAATGCTCCCACATCTTCAACACGTTTTCGTCCCACTGGAAATGAATGCGCGCGGCCGGAATTCCATACGCGTCCTTCACCCGGGGATCGATGTCCACGAAGTTGGTATCCGACCGCAGCGAAGGCGCCTGGACCGTGAAACTTATCGGCGTCGGATACCGCCGCTTAACCTCACGTTTGTACGACGAGCCAAAACCCTCCGCCTGGGTTGCGTACCATGGATATTCCGAGCAGCCGCCTCCGGGATACACTGAATAGCCTCGAATAAACTTTTCTTCCCGCGGATTCTTCAGGTTTTGCCAGCGCGGCATCCACACGATCGTATTGTCTCCGACACTATCTGGGAAACTGGGTTGTCCCAGCAGTTGCGGCAAATATCCGCGGGCCGACTCTCCGTAAAGATGATCGCAGAGGTTTTTCCCCAGTTGCCCACTGGAATTGGCAATCCCGTCCGGCCAATGCCGCGATTTCGAATTGAGCATGATGCGCGTCGACTCTACGCATGATGCGGCCACAACCACCGCCCGCCCGTACACTTCCACTTCCTGCTTTGTTTTGCGGTCGATGTAGGCCACGCCTTTCGCCATTCCGTTGTTATCTACCAGAATGTTCTTGGCCAGCGCATCCGTCCGTAGCTCCAGGTTATTCGTTGCCTCCGCCTTGGGCAGAAAACGCCATGGAGTCGAGAAGAACGATCCTGTATCGCATCCCGTCGTGCAGGCGCCACAGTAGTGGCACGCCGGATGTCCCTCATGTCTCTCCGTCAACTGCGCGATGCGGTCCGGCAGATATGGCACACCGATCTTCTCCGCACCTTTTTGCAAGATGTGATCCAGGCAGCGGAAATTGAACGGGGGCAGATACTCACCATCGGGGTTGCTGGGCCGATTCTGTACCGTGCTGGCCACGCCGATCATCCGCTCTACGCGGATATAATAAGGAGAGATCTCCTCATACGCGAGTGGCCAGTCCACGTCGTTGCCGTCATGCGACGCGGCACGGAAATCGATATCGCCGAACCGGGCCGATGACCTGCCCCAGAAATTTGTTTTGCCACCCACCGCGAAACACCGCGGCCACATCCACACTGTGCCCGGTGCTGTAGTGAAAGTAATCTCGTGCTCCCAGACGCCTTCTACCCATTCGTTGTCCATGTACCC
>WNFF01007524.1_pt1 | contig 11837 bp, 10 predicted proteins | sample 5400441 | NCBI WGS metagenome assembly WNFF01 (sample SAMN13153345, study PRJNA577476) | soil metagenome | isolation source: 120 cm saprolite under Douglas fir tree site 2 hole 3 replicate 1 | place: USA:California | collected 2015-04-18
GGGCTGCCGAAAGCCGCCACCACGACAGGTTTGCGCGCGGCGAGCAATTCATTCACCAGAGCGGCCTGACCTTCAGGCAGCCCGACGGTGCCTTTGCGGTCCGCTACGCGCACAAACAGCGCCGCGATCGCCACGTCGTAGCTATCCGGCGGTGGCAGCTTGACCGTTTCAACTTTGACGAACCTCGTGTCCGTGCGCACCACTTCCAGCGAATCCACCCGCCAGCGGCTCTCGCGCTCGAGGTCTTCGCCGGGATAGGGATCTGAGTCGCCGGAGATCACCACCAGAAGAACCCGCATGGGCCGTGTGGCGTCGAGCGGAAGCGCGTGAGGTGTGTCGCGCAGCAAAGTCACGCTGCGATCGGCGATGTCCTGCGCCTGGCGGAGAAACTCCGGCCGGCCGAACTGCGTGGGCGTCACCGCTTCGTCGATGCGCGACTTCGGGATGCGGCCTGAAGCGACTGCCTCAGCGAGCGCCACAAGCGCCGCCTCTGGTGCGGGAGGCACTAGCAGCACGTCGACGCCAGCCAGGATTGACCGCACCGCTACCTCGGCGGGCGGATAACGCACCGTGACCCCGCCCATGTCCAGCGCGTCAGTCACCACGACGCCTTCGAAGCCCATCTGCCGGCGCAGCAACTCGGTGAGAATCTTGGGCGAAAGCGTCGCCGGAACATCCGGATCGGGCTCGATCGCCGGCACCGCGAGATGCCCGGTCATGATCGTGCTCACCCCAGCGGCAATGGCCGCCCGGAAGGGCGCCAGCTCGACCCGCTCGAGCCGGGCGCGATCCCCGCGGACGGTGGGCAGATCGAGGTGTGAATCCGTGCGCGGTGGCCAGCGCGCCATTCTCTTCCACGCCGCGCACAAACGCAGCGACAAACTCGGCCACGCGCGCGGGATCTTCGCCAAACGACCGCGTATTGATAATGGGGTTATCGGGGTTACTGTTGACGTCGGCCACCGGAGCGAACACCCAATGAACTCCCGCGGCGCGCGCTTCGATCGCGGTGATCCGTCCCACCGTGTAGGCATCTTGCGGCGAACCGGTGGCCGCTACAGCCATCGCGAGGGGAAAAGACGTGCCTTCGTCCAAGCGCATGGCCGTACCGCGCTCGAAATCCGCTCCGATCAGCAGCGGAATCTTGGCGTGACTCTGCAGGTGGTTCGCCAGCACCGCGGTGGGGTAGACCTGGCTGCGCTCGATCCCCAGCGGCGCCCCGCGCGTCTGCACGACAAAGCCGCCGAGGTGGTTTTGCTCCACCTGCCGCAGCAGATCCTTGTATCCCGGGCTCTCGGCGGCGAGAAATCCTCCGTAGTAGAACACCATCACGAGTTGCCCGAGTTTTTCCTCGAGCGTCATACTCTTCAGTGTTTGCGCGACCCATTTCTCGCCGTCGGCGGAAAGTTTCGTCGGGGAAAGCGCGGCTCTCGCAGTGGAAGGTTTCGCGGTGCGGCTGGTTTGCGCCATCAATAGGAGAGCGGTCAGCAGGAGGAGCCAGCGGTTAGCCATCAGGGTCGGCTTCGGCTGCCGAGGTTGACGCCTGCATGCCGTGGCTGTATATAGCACACGGCTTGCAGCGACACAACCAACTGATCATCCCGACGGTAACCACAGATAAACACGGATGAATACAACCACAGATAGATGCTGATGAACACGGATAAAAGGAGAATCCAAGAGCTTTTTTCCTGTGGTTTGTTTCTCTTATCTGTGTTGATCTGCGTTCATCTGTGGTTCCCTCCGGTTCCCGCTTCTGCGCAGCAGGCTCCCCACAAATCGCCGCCTGCAGCCGCGTCGTCGATCCCGGGCCTGAGCCCTGCACTCGATGCCCTGGTCGAGAAAGCCGTCGCTGCCGGTGAAATCCCGGGCGCCGTGTTGCTGGTGAACCATCGCGGACGCGTTCTCCATCGCAAGGCTTATGGCTCGCGGGCGCTGTTGCCAAAGCGTGAACCGATGACGGTGGACACGATTTTTGACCTAGCCTCGCTCACCAAGGTCATTGCCACCACCTCCGCGGTGATGAAGCTGGTCGAGCAGGGCAAAATTCGCCTCAACGATCCAGTGGCGCGGTACATTCCTGAATTCGCGGGGCCGGGTGATCAGGGGGAAACCCGCGGCGGCAAGAAGGAGGGCAAGGACCAGGTCACCCTTCGCCACCTGCTGACGCATACTGCGGGCTTGGCGCCGGTTCCGCGCGTGCCAGAGGGAACCACCGGCGCGGAGCCGGTGTTCAACGCGATTTACGAGGAACCACTGGTTTCGCCCCCGGGCGCGCGGTTTCTGTATAGCGATAGCGGCTTCATCCTGCTCGGCGACCTAGTCCGCCGGGTAAGCGGCGTTCCGCTAGACGAGTTCGTCACACGAGAAACTTTCGCGCCACTGGGCATGGGCCGGACCCGCTTCCGCCCGCCGGCCGAATGGATTCCCCGGATCGCTCCGACTGAAGAATTGGACTTGCCCGAAGCAGCGAAGACCGGCTCAGCCAAGGGGCAGGTCTTGCGCGGAGTGGTGCACGACCCGCGCTCTCGCATGATGGGCGGCGTCGCCGGTCACGCCGGCTTGTTTTCCACCGCCGATGACTTGACCATCTTCTGCCGCATGATATTGGCCGGAGGCGTGGGGCCGAATGGCAAACGCATCTTCGCCGCCGCCACTGTGCAAAAGATGACCACGCCGCAGAGCCCGCCGTGGAGCCCCACGGTGCGCGGTCTGGGTTGGGACATTGACTCAATATATTCGGCGCCGCGTGGAGAGCTCTTTCCGCTGGGGTCATTTGGCCACACTGGCTTTACCGGTACCTCAGTCTGGATCGATCCTTCGAGCCAGACGTTCATCATCCTGCTGACCAATAGCGTTCATCCCTACGTGCGTTCCCCCATCTCGAGCCTGCGCTCGCGAGTGGCTACGGCAGTTGCTGCCGGCCTAAATGTAGCGGCGCGCTTCAGCCGGCCACCTCCGGTTTCACCCGATGGCGGGCCAAAGCCTGCCGCCATGCAAACGGATACCTCGCTGATCGAGCGCAGCGTCGGGGTTGGGCGTGAGCCGGCGCGCAACGCGCACACCAAGACTGGCATCGACGTGCTGGCGGAAGAAGAGTTCGCGCCGCTGCGAGGTAAGCGCGTGGGGCTGATCACCAATCAAACAGGGCTTGACCGGGATGGCCGCAGCACCATTCAGCTACTGGCCCATGCGGATCGAGTCAAGCTCGTCGCGTTGTTCAGCCCCGAGCACGGGATTGCCGGCCGCGCGGAGGATAAGGTCTCCTCCTCGACGGATCCCGCGACCGGCCTGCCCATTTACAGCCTCTACGGCGACACTCGCCGGCCCGCCGACGAAATGCTGCGGGGTATCGACGCGCTCGTTTTCGATATTCAAGATGCCGGCGTGCGCTTCTATACCTATATCACCACGATGGGCTATGCGATGGAGGAATCCGCGAAGTCCAAGATCACCTTCTATGTGCTCGACCGGCCGAACCCATTGGGCGGCCAGACCATCGAAGGCCCGATGCTCGACCGCGACCGGCTGAATTTCGTCGGGTATTTCCCCATGCCGGTGCGTTACGCGATGACGTTGGGAGAGCTGGCGCGAATGTTCAATGCCGAAAACAAGATTGGATGCGACTTGCATGTGATCGCGATGAAGGGCTGGCGCCGCAGCGACTGGTATGAAGCCACCGGCCTGCTTTGGGTGGCGCCATCGCCCAATCTGCGCTCGCTCAATGCAGCTCTGCTCTATCCCGGCATCGAGATCCTGCAAAGCGCCGACGTTTCGGTCGGCCGCGGAACTGACACACCCTTTGAGCTGTTGGGCGCCCCGTGGATCCATGCCACCCAGCTTGCCGATTACCTGAATAGCCGCTTTGTCCCCGGCGTGCGCTTTGTCCCCACGCGGTTCACGCCCCGCGCGAGCCCGCACAAGGACCTGCTCTGCCAAGGCGTTGCGCTGATCATTACCGATCGTGCCTCGCTGCACTCGATGTTGATGGGTTTGGAGATTGCTGCAGCGCTGGCGAAACTGTATCCCGATAAGTTCGATCTCCAGCGTACCATCGCGCTAGTGGGTTCCGCGACCACGATTGCCCGGTTAAAGAAGGGCGACGAGCCCCCCGTCATTGTCGCGGACTGGACGGAAGAGATCGAGGCCTTCAAGAGGATCCGCGCCAAATACCTGCTGTACCCCTGAGCCAGAACTCCGTGACGCGGCCCGCTCCGGCCTGGCCGGGACGCACAAACCGTGCTTCAGCGTGCCAGGTTAGAGCCTGTGTCTCGCCGCCGGTTTGCAGGACGCTGCGACGCGCCGCGAGCCGCCAATGCCGGATCGCAGCCCGGCGCTACGCCAACCCTTGCTGTCGTGGTAGATTGCGGGCTATGCGGATCTGCTCGCTGCTGCCTTCGGCCACAGAGATTCTCTTCGCTTTGGGTCTGGGCGAGGAAGTGGTCGGCGTTACTCACGAGTGTGATTTCCCGGGCGAGGCGCGCTCAAAACGAATTCTAGTCCGCTCGCGCCTGGCCCACGCCGCCACCGCGGCGGAAATTGATCGCCAGGTGCGTGACTTCCTCACCCGCGGCGAGAGCCTTTACAGCGTGGATGTCGAGGCGCTTCGCAGCATCGAGCCAGATCTCATCATCACCCAAGACCTCTGCCAGGTCTGCGCAGCTTCGCCGGACGACCTGGCTGCGGCGCTTGTGAGCTTGCCGCGGCGGCCGCGCGTGCTTTCGCTCAACCCGCTCAGCCTCGCCGACGTTTGGCGCGACATCATCGTCGTGGGCGAAGCCACCGGCCGCGCCGACCAGGCGCATGAGCTTGTCATCGATCTGAAGCGCCGGGTGGCGGCGGTTGAGCGAGCGATGGCTGGCGTGAGTACGCGACCCCGGGTGGTGTGTCTCGAGTGGCTCGATCCACTCTACGTCGCGGGGCATTGGGTGCCGGAGATGGTTGCCATCGCCGGTGGGAGCGACGTTTTGGGCCAGCCGGGCGAGCGGGCGTTCCGCGTCAGTTGGGAGCAAGTCCTCGCGGCGCAGGCCGAGGTGGTGCTGGTCATGCCGTGTGGCTATGCCCTGGAACAGAGCACCGCAGAGTTTGCTCGCACGCCGCTTCCCCGCGGCTGGGAGGACCTGCCCGCGGCGCAGCAACGCCGGATCTTAGCGGTGGATGCTTCGAGTTATTTCTCGCGGCCCGGGCCGCGTTTGTCGACCGGCGTGGAAATCCTCGCCCAAGCGTTTCATCCACAGTGCGCACCGGTCGCAGCGCCGCACGATGCTCTCGCCGCAGTTGCGGGCGGAGTGCGCTGCTAGCAGATGGCTACGGAAGAGGCCAGTGTAGGGGCAAGGCATGCCTTGCCCTACCAAGCCAATCCTCTGTGCTCCTAGCGGATGACTGGACGCTGGCTACCAGCCGCTCCTCTCCGCCAATGGCGGTAAAAGACCAGTCCGAAGAGGATCAAGGCGAGGCCGAGTGACGACCGGATTGGCTGCGCGAGCCACAGGTTGACTGTCAACGCCATGGCGCCGATCACGAAAGCAGCCGGGACCCATGGGTAGCCCCAGCAGCGGTACGGTCTCGGCAAATCTGGTTCGCTGCGACGCATCCGAAACATCGCCACCACAGCCAAGCCGTAGAAAATCCAGGCGGCGAAAATGAACAGCGAGGTAAGCTCCTCGAACGTGCCGGTGAGCACCATTAGACTGGTCAAAATCCCCTGGAAGATCAATGCACCGCCGGGCGTGCGAAACTTTGGGTGGATGGTCGCGGCCACGTGGAAGAAGATGCCGTCGCGCGCCATGGCGTAAGGCACGCGCGCCCCGCTGAGGAGGGAGGAATTAAGCGAGCCGAGCGCCGCGATGACCATCGCCAGAGTCATCCATTGCGCCGCGCTGCTTCCGGCGAACCTTTCAACCACGTCTGAGGCCACATGCGTGGAACCTGCCAAGGTATCAAAGGGCAGCACGTAGAAGCATGCGGCGCTGAAAAGCAGATAGATCGCGCCCACCAGCGCCACACCGCCCACCAACGCGCGCGGGAAGTTCCGCTGCGGCTCCTGCACTTCGGAGCCGACGAGGTTCAGGTCTTCCCAGCCGTCATAGGCCCACAGCCCAGCGGCCAGCGCTGCCAGGAAGGCGCCGATGGTTCCCAGTCCCAGCGCGGGTGGGACCATGGGCTGGAAATTGGCTTTGTCTCCGTGCCCGAGCGCAAATCCGAAAATCACTACGGCGAGCACCGAGGCGATCTTGATCAGCGTCAGCGCCACCTGCACTTGTCCGCCCAGCCGCACGCCCAAGTAGTTGATGAACGTGATCACAGCAATGGCGACCACGGCCAACGGCTGCGCCCAGCTAAACGCAAGATCGTAGGGCTTGCCCATCCAGGGCAGGGAGACATGCCAGGTGAAAAATGGCACGGCCACCGCTGGGAAGAGAAATCCCCAGAACCGCAGCAGTCCGGCAGCGATCGAAGCGGCTGAAGCGGGACGCCCCACGATCGAATGCATCCAGCCGAAGAGAAAACCCCACGCCGGGCCGAAGCCGCGTCGCAAGTAGGCATATTCCCCGCCGGCTTCGGGAATCGAGGCGCCCAACTCGGCGAAGGAAAGGGCCCCGAACAAAGAGAGCACGCCGCCGACAACCCAAGCGGCAAACACCACGGCGACCGAGCCGCCGCTACTGGCCATTTCGGCAGGCTTCAGAAAAATACCGGTGCCGATCATCGTGCCGACGACAATGGCTGCCGCCGCCCACGGTCCCAGGCCGCGCACCAGTTCCAGTCGTTTGGCCGGCATCTCTGCGTTGATCGTTTTCTGTGTCAGCTTCTCTGCCCTCTCCGATGCGAGTTGAAAGTCGAAAGTGGAGAGTCTAAACTCGAGATCTCGAGTTTAGACTTTAAGATCTGAAGCTGAATACCCACAGTCCGATAGCTGAAATCTAGAATCTGAAATTTGAGATCTAAAATCCAAGATTTCATCAGTGTTCATCAGTGTTCATCAGTGTTCATCAGTGGTTGCATTTTCCTTCCACTATTGAGCAGGCTGGCGAGAGACCCGGCCAAGAAGGTCGTGGTCGCGCCCACCAGCACGTACCAAGTCCATGCCAGGTGCGTCTCGAATTTCGCATAGAGCAGAACGCCGAGACCCGCGAGCATGCCCGCCAGCGCTCCATTCGGCGTGGCGCGTGGGTTCAGAAAGCCCAGCAAGAATAGACCCAGCAGGCTACCGAAAGTAATCGAAGCAATCGTCAGACCAGACTCGAGTACCGGACCCCAGCGCACCATCCCGAGCGCGAGCACGACGAAGCCCCAGGCCAGCGTCATCCAGCGGGAAAGCCGCAGGGTGCGCGCGGGGTGTTCCTCGCGCCCGCGCAGGCGATAGAAATCGACCACACTCGAGGCGGCCATTGAGTTCAGCGAGCCGCTGGCATTGGACATGGCCACGGCGGCGATGGCAGCGAGCACGAGGCCTTTCAAGCCTGCAGGCATCTCGCGCACCACAAATTCGGGGAAGATACGGTCCGGGTCGCCGCCGGGGCCGATGAGGGGAGTGTGCTGGTGAAACGTGTAGAGCATCACGCCCAGCACCAGGAAGAGTGAGAACTGCACCAGGATGATGCCTCCGCTGGCGAGCAGCGCCACCTTGCCCTGGAGTTCGGAGCGCGCCGCCAGGATACGCTGCACGATGGACTGGTCGGTGCCGTGGCTGGCCATGGTAAGAAATGTTCCCCCGATCAGACCAGACCAGAAGGTGTACGTCTGGGTAAGCGTCTGCGGGTAGCTGAATGTGAAGTCGAAGACGCGGAATTTGTCGCCGGAGGCTGCAGCCACCTGCGTCACTTCAGCCCAGCCGCCGGGGATGCTGCCGAGCAGCAATACAAATGCTGCGGCCGAGCCGATGAGATAGAGTACAAGCTGGATCACGTCGGTCCAGATGACTGCTTTCATTCCGCCCTCGAAGGTGTAGAGCAGCGTCAACCCCATCACCAGCACCACCGAGAGACGCGTATCGGTGCCAAACGCTACGCTGACGACCTTCGCGATCGCTGCGATGCGAACACCTTCGGCCAGCGCGCGGGTTATTAGAAACGTCGTCGCGGCGATTGACTTCATCCGAGGGCCAAATCGCTTTTCGATGAGCTGGTAGGCCGTGTAGAATTCTCCGCGGAAATACTGGGGCAGAAACACCAGCGTGAGAACTACGCGGCCCACGAGGTAGCCGAACACCAGTTGCAGGAAGCCGAGGTTGCCGGAAAAGGCCAGCGCCGGCGTGCCGATGATCGTCAGGGTGGAGGTTTCGGTGGCCACAATGGAGAAAGCGAGCGCCCACCACGGCGCGGAGCGGCCGCCGAGGAAATAGTCACGGATGTCCTGCTGCCCCCGGCGGAAGTGGATGCCGAACAGGGTGATGCCAATCAGGTAGGCCGCCAGGATGGCGAGATCCAGTGGACCGAGTCGCATCGCCCCGCGCTTGGGAAAGTCGCGTGATAGTAGTCAGGGCGGTGCGCCGGCGTCAAGCGCGCTTGTGCGGGGATTTAGAGTGAGGGCAGAGAGCTGCCAGCTTTAGCTCCAGTTTTCAGCCGTCAGCAGACGTTCGCGAGAGGAGTTCGCAATTTGAGCGGAGGGCTAAGACCTGCTCGCGAACGCCTGATAGTATTCGACCCAAAGCAAACAAACGATGACTTATTCCCTCGGTTTGGACGGCGGCGGCACCAAGACCGAATGCGTTGTGCTCGATGCCAACGGCCAAGTGGCAGGCCAAGGCGTGGCCGGGCCATCGAATCCGCTGCGCGTCGGATTCGCCGCCGCCGCCGGTGCACTTACGCTGGCCGCCAGGGCGGCGCTCACCAGCGCAGGCGCGCAGATGACGCAGGTTACCGCAGTCTGCGCGGGCTTGGCCGGCGCGGGGCGGCCGAGTGTCGCGAACCGCGTCTTGGCTTTCCTCACGGCGGAATTTCCGCAGGCTTTTGTGCATGCCACCACCGATCTGGAAATCGCTCTTGAGGCTGCTGTGGGTGGGGGTCCTGGGGTGGTGCTGATCGCGGGCACCGGCTCTTCCGCCTATGGGCGCAATGCGGAGGGAAAAACTGCGCGCGCTGGCGGCTGCGGCCCGTGGCTGGGCGACGAGGGCAGCGCGTTTGACGTTGGGCGACGAGCCCTGGCTGCCGCAGCCGTCGCGCGGGACGAGGGCGAGCCTCCGACGCGGCTAGCGGAGAGAATCTTTGCGGCCCTCGCATGTTCCGACTGGGACGACCTAACCGAGCGCATCGCGCGGAACACGGACGAGGTATTCCCGGCCATTTTTCCGGTGGTCATCGAGGCGGCGGAGGCCGGCGACCGCGTCGCGCGCGATATCCTTCTGCACGCGGCCACTGCGCTCGCCAGCCTGGCTGATATCGTCATCCGGCGGCTCGGTCTTGCGGACGGCGAGTTCGCTCTAGCTACCTCCGGCGGGGCTCTGGGACGTACCGCGCTGCTTGACTGGCCCCTCGAGCGGTCTCTCTTGCACTTCGCTCCCCGGGCCAGGATTGGGCCGCTTCGTGTCTCACCCGCCATCGGCGCTGCTCGGCTGGCCAAACGTCTCGCAGCGTCCCACCCGGCCAATGACTCACGCAGCGCGACGCGAGCGAGCAGATCCTTACGGCCTTGCTCGAAAATCCGCATCTGGATCAGGCCCACCTCTGCCTGCTCCTCGAGCGCGAGGATCTACCGCAGACGATTCTCGAGCGCATTGCGCGGCGCAGACAGTGGTTGTCCCACTACCCGGTGAAGCGTCGCGTGGCATTTCATCCCCACACGCCGCGGCTGGTGGCCATGCGCCTGGCGCGCGAGCTTTTCCTGATGGATCTGGTGCAGCTCAGCCTGTTCCCGTCGGTTCCGGCGGAGCTGCGGCGACTGGCCGAAGAGTTGATCTTGGGGCGGCTGCCACAACTGCCGCTGGGACAGAAGCTGACCCTGGCTCGCCGCGGCTCGGCGCGAGTAGCTGGTGGCCTGGTAGCCGAAGGGCACCTTCAAGTCGTGCGCATCGCGCTCGATAACCCGCTGCTGACGGAGTCGCAGGTGCTCAAGGTGCTCTCGCAAGACAAATTGTCCGCCACGGTGGTGGCCGCGATTGCCAGTCACCGGAAGTGGTCGTACCTTTACAATGTTCGCGTGGCTCTGGTGCGTCATCCGCAAACTCCGCTACAACGGGTGCTCGCGTTCTTGCCGGACTTGACCCTGCGCGATCTGAGCGAACTCTGCGAGGCCTCCACGCTGACCGAGAACCTCCGGCAGTATCTCCGCCATGAGATTACTCGCCGCGCGGAAAGGCGGAGCGCGAGGAACACCACCGAGGGAAGTCATCTGGGGTAAGCTACAATAAGCACCGGGCTGAGCGTGGGGACTTGAATGCCTAAGAAATGGAAATGGCTCGTTGGGTTGAGCGTAGCGTTCTTGTTTGGCGTGATCGCCTACTCTTTATTCCAGACAAGCCAATACCGCTATGAAGTTTGCGTCAGCTTCCGCGGGCGCAGCCATTGCGCCACCGCCGCGGGACGCACTGCGGAAGAAGCCATTCACAGCGCGCACGAGATCGACTGCGCCATGCTCTCCGTGGATCGGGACGATAACATCGTTTGCATGGATGTTCGGCCCTCCAGTGTCCGCGCCCTCTCCGGCAAATAGCCATCTTTCGACGGGAATCTGCTGCCGCCTGGAAATCTATCTTCGAGCCACGGCTTCGGGTACGGGCGTGCCGAGGATTCGCAGGTAGGTCATCAGTTGGGCGCGATGATGGATCTCGTGTTCATTGATGCCGAGCAGGATCACCGCCACCTTGCGGCGGAACGCCAACTCCTCGTGGACGCGCACTTCGTCCCAGCGCTCAGGAGGAAAGTTCGCGACTGCGGCGAGTGTTTCGCTGTGTACGCGCTCCAGTTGGTCGAGCTCTTCCTCGAGTGAGCCGGGAGTGCCGAGCACTGCGCGCAGTCCCAGCGGAATGCGCTTCTCGTAGTAGCTAAAGTCGCCCTTGAGCGCCACTCGCCGGACTCCTTCGTCGGAGTGCCACAGGTGTCGCAGCATCTCGCCTACGCTGAGCGCGTCTTTCTCCGGCCGCCAGTTCATATGTTCAGTGCGGATCAGCTGGGTCACCTGACGCGTGCGCCCGCGAATGGCTTCTTTCTGCTTGAGGAAGAATTCTTTAAGATCCATGGGCCGCATTATACGCCTCCGGCGCCAACCGGTTGTCAGCTCGTCTACATCTCACCTAGAGGAGCTTTGTGCCCTGACCTCATCTGTCATATCTGTGTTCATCAGTGTTCATCTGTGGTTGCAAGTGGTTTTGTGAGGTGAGTATCGCTAGGTGCCGCTAGTCACTGCGCACGCTGTGCCGCAGCGTTCTTGACAGGGGCAGCAGCGCCGCATAGCATCGCCCAGAGACGCGACGCGCATGTCCAAACGGCAGGAATCGGGGTCAGCCACACAGACCGAGCGGCGCAGGTCGACCCGGTATCCGTTCGGTGCGGTCTTGAAGATGGAGTGGGGATCCGCTGTGATCCGGGGCAGCGTCATCGACATCAGTGCCGAAGGGATGCGCATCGAGATAGCCGACCCGCTGTGGGTCGGCGCCAGATTCTCGGCCGTGCTGGCGCTGGAGCCCCCGCTGCGTATGGAATGCGTGGTGCGGCGGGTCGAGCCGGGGAGGGGAATGGGGGTTTCTCTGGTCACGCCGGAAGCCGAGGACCGTGCCCGGCTTGCGGCACTCCTCGACGCGTTGGGAAAGAAATGACGCGCTGCCTGGACTGCGGAGCCGAGCGCTCGGCTGACCAGTGTTCCGCATGTGGCTTGACTTCGGCCGCGGCGGAAGTCCTGCT
>WNFF01004437.1_pt1 | contig 11836 bp, 13 predicted proteins | sample 5400441 | NCBI WGS metagenome assembly WNFF01 (sample SAMN13153345, study PRJNA577476) | soil metagenome | isolation source: 120 cm saprolite under Douglas fir tree site 2 hole 3 replicate 1 | place: USA:California | collected 2015-04-18
CGCCTTCGAATCAAGCCGGCACGCGCTTCATCACCCCGGAACTTCTCGAAGACGTGCTGCAAAGGAAACTCCTCCGCTACGACAAAGCCGGCGAGGAGCACTTCAACCTCATCTCCGCTTTACACAAATCCGTCCGCAACTCCGACCCCGACGCCGCGCTCTACTGGCTCGCCCGCATGCTTGAATCCGGCGAAGATCCGCTCTATCTCGCCCGCCGCATGGTGCGCATGGCCAGCGAAGACATCGGCCTCGCCGAACCCGGCGCCCTAGCCGTCACGTTAGCCGCCAAAGACGCTTTCGATTTCCTCGGCGCCCCCGAAGGCCATCTAGCCCTCGCCCAAGCCGCCGTGTATCTCTCACTCGCGCCAAAATCCAATGCCGTTTACACTGCCTACGGCGAGGTCATCGATGACGTTCATAAAACCGAAGCCGAACCCGTGCCTCTCCACATCCGCAACGCCGTCACCGGCCTCATGAAAAACATCGGCTACGGCCAAGGCTACAAATACGCCCACAATTTCGATGATAAAGTCACCGACATGACCTGCCTCCCCGACAACCTCGCCGGCCGCACCTACTACGCTAAAATCGAAGTCGGCTCCCGGTACCTGAGGTGCGTCTATGAAATCATTCTGGCTATTGTTCGTGTGTTTTGCTCTGCTTCTTTCGTCTCCCGGGCAGACAAAAAACGAACGTCCCAAAATCACGGGAATCGATCGCGTGGTCATCTACGTCTCCGACCTGAAGACGGCCCGTGATTTTTATGAGACCAAACTTGGACTAAACGAAAACGGCGGGGGATGCGATGATCAGCGTATTCCAAACTGCTTCACGGTCAATTGGGCTACAGGGCAACGCGTCATCTTGAAGCCCTCAAGCTCTTGTCCGAAAAACGATTGCCTTGATGAAGTGATTTTTCAGACCGCCGATGCCCGCGAGCTCCGACACTTCCTTGTCACGCGAGGCCTAAAAGCTGGTCCATTGCAGAAGAACGACAACATTTCGCTGTCATTCGAGACCCAAGACCCAGAGGGCAATCGCGTAGGCTTTACTCAGAAAGTTGGGTTTCCGATCAACGATCCAGGACCCGGAATCAAAGTCAGTTACGGGCGCATAATCCACGCCGGTTTCGTCGTCCATGATCGCGAGGTTGAAGACCGCTTCTACAAAGACATTCTTGGCTTTCACGTCTACTGGCACGGTGGAAGGAAAGACGACGAAACCAGCTGGGTCGACGTGCAAGTCCCCGACGGCACGGACTGGATCGAATACATGCTCAATGTCCCCGCCAACGCAGACCATCACACGCTCGGCGTAATGAACCACATCGCTCTGGGCATCCCAGACATCCACGCCGCAGAAGCGCAACTTCGCAAGAACGGTTGGACCGGCACCGAGCAACCGAAGATCGGCCGCGATGGCAAATGGCAACTCAATCTCTACGACCCCGACGACACCCGCGTCGAATTCATGGAATTCGCGCCCACACAAAAGCCCTGCTGCTCGGAATTTACCGGCCCGCACCCCGGCCCCAAGCAATGACCTGTCCCTGTTCTCTCAGCCGATTCCGCTGGCTCCGCAGTCTGTGTTCGCTGGTATGTGCGCTCGTGGGCTGTTGTTCTTTGCCGTCCGTCAAAGCCCAGAATCTCGACAAACCGCTCCAATCCATCGAAGAAGAAATCACCGCCTTCGCCTACGCCCCCGACGGCCGCATCGTCTATTCCGTCTATCGCAAACTCAAAACAAAGGCCTACGACCTCGAGCACGACGACATCTGGCTCCAGGAATCCAATGGCAAGCGCCGCCGTCTCCTCGAAGGTCAAAAATATGCGCGCGGCGCGCAACCTTTCAGCTATCTCATCGACTCCTTCCGCTGGTCCCCCAACGGCCGCTTCATCCTAGCGCAGCTTCTCACCACCACCGTCGTCGACGACTCCGGCAAAACCGAGGACTCTTTCCAGACTCTTCTCCTCGATGACTCCGGCCACGAAATCCGCATCAACAAAGGCGACAACGTAATACTCGACGCCGCCAACGCCACCTGGCTCCCCGACAACACCACCATCGCCTATCTCTCCGAGTTCATGAAGCCCCATGTGCTCTTCTCCCTGAAATCCACCCGCATCGATATCGGCCCCCTCAAATCTCCTCAAGATGGTCGCACTTTCCGCGACGTCTCTCCCATTCCGGGAACGGTTTCCATCGTGGCTGTCGAGCAAGATCGCAACCTGACCGGCCCCAATCGTCTCCAGCGCCTCGATCTCTTCACCGATAACGACAAGGAGCTCGCCACCCTCGAGGGCTACGAAGGAGGCCTAAGCGTCTCCCCTAGCGGCAAAAAAGTTGCCTATTTCATTGACAAGGAAATCCTCGAACTCCGCGATCTAACTTCGCCGAATCGCGTAGCGCGTCTTCGCATCGGCCTCGGCGTCTTTCGTTGGGCGCCCGACGAATCCCGCATCCTCCTCAAGCGCGCCCTCGAAAAAAAATCCGGCGATCTAGTCTGGATCGACCTCCCTCCCCTGGCGCCGATCTCCGCGAACCAAGAAATTCCCATCACTCAGCCCACACCTATCCCCATCCTGCACAGCCTCACCTTCCGCGATTTCGCCATCACCCCCGACGGCCGCTCCATCGCCGTAATCATCCCCGGCAAACGCAGCCTCCTAGTCTTCCCCCTCCCCCGCTGACTCCTCGTTTATCTCTCTTCTCTGTGCCCTCTGCGTTGAGTATCCGTCTCCCTGAAAAGAGAAACCCGCGCAAAACAGCCGCGGGCCGCCTGCAAACGCGAATTGTCACTCCCCTATCGCTTCAGCTCTCCAACTCTCCTCCGATGCTCCACCAAAATGCAAGCATCCTCAATCACCACCAGCCCCGCCGCAAGCGCCTTTTCCGCCGCCGCTTCGTTCTCAATTCCCGACTGCATCCAAACCACTTTCGCACCGATTCGAATCGCGCTCTCCACTACCGGCGGCACCTCTTCCGCCCGCCGGAACACGTTCACGATTTCAAGTTTCTCCGGCACATCTTCCAGCCGCGCATAACTCTTCTCCCCCAGCACTTCCGTTTCGTTCGGATTCACCGGAATGATCCGGTATCCCGCCTCTTGCATATATTCCGTAACGCCAAAACTAGGCCGCATCGGATTCGATGACAATCCGACCACCGCAATGGTCTTGTATTTTTTTAGGAGTTCAAGAATCGCGTCAGCCCCGGGTCGCGCGAAAAAGTTCCCGCCAGGTGGTAGCAGCACTCTCATCGCGCCGCGAGTTCACTTTTGCCCGCGCGCTTCAGGATCACCCGCGCCATGGCCGACAAGCACTTGTCATTCTCTTCCGCCGTCCCCACCGAAATGCGCATCGCTTCCGGAAATCCCATCCATCCTAGCGGCCTCACAATCACGCCCAGGTGCAGCAGCTCATCGCTCAAAGCCTTCGCCTCCGGCCCCACCGCCATAAACACAAAATTCGCCTCGCTCGCCACCGGCCGGAATCCCAGCTTCGCCAATCCCTCGCTCAGCCGTTTCCGCTCCGCCGCATTCGTCTCGATGCACCGCGTCACGTGCTCTTTGTCATCCAGCGCCGCCAGCGCCGCCGCCTGCGCCACTCCCGAAGTATTAAATGGCGTGCGCAATTTATTCATCGCCGCCAGCAGCGCCGGCCGACCGATGGCATACCCAATCCGCAAACCCGCCAGCCCGTACACCTTCGAAAACGTTCGCAGGATCAGCAGATTCTTTCGCCTGCGGTACGCCTCTTCGGAATCGCGCAGCCCCATGCTCACCGCATAATGGATATACGCCTCATCCAGCACCACCAGCACGCCGTCCGGAACCGCGGCGAGAAATTCGTCAAACTCTTGTCTCCCAAACGCGCTTCCCGTCGGATTGTTCGGATTCGCCAGGTAGATCACCGCTGTTTTCGGCGTGATAGCCTTCGCCATCGCCACCAAGTCAAATGCGAAATCCCGTTGCGGCGCAAGCACCAACTGCGCGCCGCTCGCGCGAATCGCCACTGAAAACGGCGCGTAGGTCCCTTCCGACGTCAGCCCCTGCAACCCCGCGCGCAACAACACTCGTGCCGCCAGATCAATGATCTCGCTCGACCCCAGCCCGACAAAAATTTCTTCGGGAGAAACTCCCCGCCGTTCCGCCAGCGTCTGCCGCAGCAAGTGCGTCCCGCCATCCGGATAGCGGTTCGAATCCCCCAGCGCTGCCCGCGCCGCCGCAATCGCCATCGGCGAAGGCCCCAGCGGGTTCTCATTCGAAGCGAGCTTCACCGCATGAATCTTCAGTTCCCGCTCTACTTCTTCAATTGGTTTTCCCGGAACATAAACCGGCAGCCCGCGCAGGTAGTCCGGTATCAGCTCTTCAATCGTTCGAATCATCTCCCCCAGTTTACTTCCTCCCCTGTCTCACCGCCAATCGCCGCTCCCACGTAGTAGCCATTCTCTAACCGTCGCATTTACTCCTCTTTGTGGTGGCCGGTCTTTAGGACCGGTGCTTTCATTCTAGAGACTCTTCAACTTCGCAACTTCCCGCACCGTCAACGCCCGGAATTTCCCCGGAGCCACATCCAAAACCAACGGCCCCAATTGCACGCGCTTGATTTTCTCCACCAGAAATCCCACGCTCTGAAACATCCGCCGAATCTGCCGGTTCCGCCCCTCGATCAAAATCACTTCATACCAGGGATTCACCCCATCCTCCACCAATCGTATTTTCGCCGGCGAAGTCTTCACGCTTATCCCATCCTCCAGCTCAATCGTAACGCCAGCCCGCAATCGCCCCAGCGCCCTCTCGTCCGGCTTCCCGCTGATTTTCACCAAGTATGTCTTCGGCGCATGCGAACCGGCCTTCATCAACTTCTGCGCCAGCGCCCCGTCGTTAGTCATCAGCAGCAATCCCTCGCTGGCGTAATCCAGCCGCCCCACCGGATACAAGCGCTCGGGACAATTCTTTATCAGCTCCATGACCGTCGGCCGCCCCTCAGGATCGGTGACCGTAGTCACATAACCTTTCGGCTTGTGCAGCATAAAATACAGCAGCCGATCCCGCCGTTTCAGCGGCGCTCCATCCACACAAATCAAATCTCGCTCCAGATCCGCCTTAGTCCCCTGCTCCACCACCACTTTCCCATTGAGCGTAACCCGCCCCGCCGCAATAATCTCCTCCGCCTTGCGCCGCGAAGCAACCCCGCAAGCCGCCATAATCTTCTGCAATCGTTCGGAAGCCATCCGGTTGTAAATTGCCCCTAACGCGGGCTACTTGCGGTCGATTTTCTAGGAACTGCTACAATCCGAAAACCGATACTGTGCGAAAAATGTTCCTCGAGATCACGATTTCTTCTCGTCGCTCGTTCGTGAATGGCGTCGCAGTAGAAGCATCCCCCGCGAGTGACCCGCCTCTCACCTTTCGGCGGTCCTTGTGGGTCAATCGCCGGCTCGCTGGAATATGGGCCGAACCAGTCCTGGCACCATTGCCATACGTTCCCCAGCATGTCGTAAAGACCGAATGCGTTGGGTAGTTTTTGTCCAACGGCATGCGTTGTGTGCGATCCGTTTCCGCCATACCAGGCAATGTCATCCAGAAGTCCGTAGGTCTCGCCCGTACTTCCGGCTCTGGCCGCGTATTCCCATTCTGCCTCTGTAGGCAATCTAACCGTCCAACGGACTTGGATTGTGTTCACCTTCGCTAAGAATGCTTGAACGTCCCTCCAGCTAACCTGCTCTACTGGTGCTTCCGGGCCGGCGCCCTGAAAATCGGACGGATTGTTGCCCATAACTTCCTGCCACTCCCGCTGCGTAGCTGGGAACTGCCCCATCCAAAATTCTTCGCTTATTGTCACTCGGTGTACTGGGCGCTCCACATCATTCCGTGCCGGGCAATTTGAGCAGGTTTTCCAGTGGTCATCCGCTCTGAGTATCTGGTCGGTCCCCATCCGAAACGTGCCAGTAGGGATTCTGACGACCACCAGCCGAGACTTAACCAGTTCGACGTGATCGGATGTGTTCGCAGAGCTGCCCGTCACCGGTAATGCAATGAGAGCCATTAAGACGAGAATGATCCGGCGAAATGGAGACATGTCATCCTCTTGGGGACTCCGTGACTTCGCGCGGCCGGAGGGTAATCCTTTTCTTCTCTTTCCTCATCTAGATTCTCTCTTCGTTTCCTTCCGTCCCTCAAACTTACGCAACTTCTCCGCTTCCTTGTGTTCAATCATTCGGTATCTCCCCCGCGGAATCCCCTCCACCGTAAGCGCCCCCAATCCAATCCTCTTCAATTTTTCCAACGGATGCTTCTCCTTGAACAAGACTCTCCGCAACTCTTCCTTCTTGGTATCCCGCATCCGTACCTCATACCAATAATTCGCCGCTCGTCCCCGCGTAGCATCCGGCTGCCGCACCGTTTGCATCCGCACGCCAATCTCTTTTCCCAACCGCTCCAGGTCCGCCAGCGTGAGCATCCCTTTCACTTTAACGTGATACACCTGCTCCAGCTTGGCCCAGTTCTTCAGCATCTCCGCCGCCAGCTCCCCGTCATTCGTCAAAAACACCAGGCCCGAAGCCGCATACTCCAGATTCCCCACCGGAAACACACGTTCCGGCAATCCCCGCAAACAATTTCGCAGCGTCGGCCGCCCTTCCGGATCCGCCATAGCCGAAACCACGTCCGGCGGCTGATTCAGCAAAATGTAAACCCGCCTCCCCGGGTCCGCTTCGACCACTCGCCCCGCCGCCTCAATCCGATCCTTCGCCGCATCCGCCTTGCTCCCCAGCTCCCGCACCACCTCCCCATTCACGCGCACCTGCCCACTCAGAATCAGCAGCTCCGCATGCCGCCGCGAAGCAATCCCCGCCCGCGCAATTATCTTCTGCAGTCTCTCTTCCATTTTCTGGATTTCGTCTTTCTGGAAAGGCTAGCTCGCTAGTCTAATCTTTGCCCCGAACCTGAACGCGCAATCAAAATATTGTCATTCCATTTGTGCGGTTGGTTTTCTTGAACTCAGATCAAGTGTACCGACCTTCTCTAGACGATATTTTGCCCCATCAGGGTGCGCCATTAGAAAGAGGAGTCTCTCAATCTTCGGATCGCCTGGCAGGTATAGTTCAAAGGTCACCTTAGGATAAACCATTTCGTATCCGCCTTTCCTGTTTCGATATCAGCCGGAATTCGCGGAGAACCAGGCCCGACTGTCAGGCCCCGAACCTCACCATTGGCAGCAACGGCTGCAGTTACTAGCGTCATGTCGCTCAACGTTAATGTGCTTGTGCGCGCGTTCCCTCGAACACTTTGCTTCCTACTCAGGAGAACGAAATTAGATGAAAGGGAACCTTCGGCGACTCCGTCCCTTCGCACCGCACGGTCAATGCCTGGTATCAAGTCCCACTGCAGTTCTATCTCTTGATGCGTAGACAAGCTGACCTGGTAAAGCATAACGTCTCCCACTCTCGGCATGTGCGACGGGAGGGGGAGACCGACCGCCAGCAGATGACTCCCGTTGAGCTCCCATGCGCGATCTTCTGTCTGTGCCTGGGGAGTCGATGCGCTCGGTGCGACATATGCAAATCCGAAAGCCAATCCAATTCTCAGGGCCCTGCAATAAGACTTAGAAAGCACTATCATTTTCCCTTGTTTTCGGCCCTTACCCCTTACTCGCCCGCCGCTGCCGCCTTCGGCGTTTCCCCGCTCCCCGCCTCCGGCATCCCCTCATTATTCGCCGCCGTCTCTTCCAACAATTCCTCCCGCGCTTCCATCTCCGCACTAGCGTTGTTCCCCGCCGTCGGAGCCGCAATACTCGCCTCGTCCGTCATGCCATTCTCCGCCTGCGCAAATCCCTCATCGCTCCCCAGCGCCTCCCGCGCCAGCGCCTCAAACTCCTTCAAACTCGGCAACTCCTCCAAATCGCTCAATCCAAACCGCATCAAAAATTCTTTCGAAGTCTTGTACAAAATCGGCCGCCCCATCACTTCCTTCCGCCCCGCCGTGGTAATCAGGTGCTTGTCCAGCAGCGTGCTGATCACCCCCGAAGTGTTCACCCCGCGAATCTCCGAAATCTCCGGCGAAGTCACCGGCTGCTTGTAAGCAATCACCGCCAAAGTCTCCAGCGCCGGCATCGAAAGCCTTAACGGAGGCCGCAAACTCTTGATAAACCGCCGCACTACGTCATGCTGCTGCGGTTTCGTATAAAGTTTGTACCCGCCCGCGACCGCACGAACCTCGATCCCCCGCTCTTCCGTCACATAGCTGGCCACTAACTCATCCAGCGAAGCCTGCACCGCCAGCTTCTCCTCCCCGAGCGCTTTAGCCAGTTGCTCGATCGTAGCCGGTTCATCCGCCGCATAAATAATCGCTTCCAACGCCGCTTTTCTCTCTTCGTTAGTCATAAGGTTCTTCTTTGTAGCGCCAGCATCCCTGCCAGCGCTTTTTCTTCTCTGTACCCTCTGTGCTCTCAGTGACCTCTGTGTAAAACTCTTCGTCTTTTCTTTCAACTTTCAACTGTCGACGGTCAACTATTTGTATTCCTCATCAATCTGCTTAATCCCACCTGCTTCATCAAACACCAAATCAAACATCTTATGCTTGCGCACCAAAATATCCCCGAACTGCTTTTCCTGCACCAGCGCCACCGCCTGCAGCTTCACCATTTCCAAAACCGCCAGAAACGCCACAATCATCGCGTGCCGCGAAGGACAAGCCTCAAAAAACTGAATCAAGTTCACCGCATTTTCCGCGCTGGCCAAAATCTGCGCGCGCAGAGCCGCGATCATCTGTGCCACAGTAAACTCTTCATGCCGCAGCTCGATCCGCGAAACTTCCTTCTTCCGCTCCAAAACCTGCTGGAACACTTTCACCAAATCCACTAGCGAAACCACCAACTCGCCCTCGGTCCCTTCGTCGTTGTAGAGCGACTTGTCCGGCTTCGACCAAACATTTTCTTCAATCTGCTGCTTCTGATACAAAAGCTGAGCTGCGTTCTTAAATTTTTCGTGTTCCACCAACCGCTGCACCAGCTCCGCCCGCGGATCGCCCCCCGCTTCTTCCGTTTCACCCAAAGGATCGGGCGGCAGCAGCATTTTCGACTTGATGTAAATCAGCGTCGCCGCCATATAAATAAATTCCGCGGAAACATCCACATCCAACTCTTCCAGTTTGTGCAAGTAGTCGAGGTATTGCGCCGTGATTTCGGAGATTTGAATATCGTGAATGCTCATCTTCTGCTGCTTGATCAAATCCAATAACAAGTCAAGGGGGCCTTCGTACATCGGGATATTTATTTTGTAGGGCGTCTTCGGCGCGGTTCTTTCCGCTCGCTCCTGGCCGCGGGTTTCCGCGTCCTTCCCCGTCATCTTGTTTCCCGGCGTCGCCATTCCTTCTTTTATCCTTTGCCGACCAGCGTAGCGATTGGCCGGACGATGAAAAAACCAAAGAGAGATTTCTCGCTTCGTTCGAAGTGACGCTCGTTAGTCACGCGCCACTCGCGACCTCTTTCCTTTTCTTCTCCCAACCAAAAACCGCCTCTCGCACGCGCTGCATCGTCTCTTGCGCGACCACCCGCGCCTTCTTCGAACCTTCGTCCAAAATCTTCAGCACGCCCTTCGGGTCGTTCTCCCACTTTACTCTTCGTTCGCGCACTGGCGCGATCCACTTGATCAAGTTCTCCGCCATGGCGGCTTTGCACTCGATGCAGCCGATCCCCGCCGTGGTGCATCCTTGCCGCACCCACTCCAGCCGGCCCGGCTCTTGCGCCGAGAACAGTTTATGCCAGTCATTCACGGGACACACGTCCGGATTTCCGGGATCCGTCCGTCTCTTCCGCGCCGGGTCCGTCACCATCACTTTGGTCTTCTTTCGAATCTCCTCATCCGTCTCGCTCAACGTGATCGTATTTCCATAACTCTTCGACATCTTCCGCCCATCAAGCCCCGGTATCCTCGGTGTCTTCGTCAGCATGGCGTCCGGTTCCTGTAACACAGACTTGGATTTGACCAGGTCGGTTACTGCACCCGCCTTCAGGAGTTGGAGGGCATTATCAATGCCTATTTCCAATATGCGTGTTCTCACGCGCGAGCCAAACTCGGCCCACTTCTCCGGACTCAGCGGAAAATCCAGTATGGTGAGAGTGTTTGCGTGAATTCCCAGTGCCAGATTGAAGTTTCCGCAAAGACCGGCTGCACTTTTGCTTCGCAAAGACTCGTCCAATTCGAACCCATAAAAGAGGTTAAATCGCCGGACTATTTCCCGGCTCAGCTCCACATGCGAAACTTGATCCTCGCCGGCCGGCACGTAAAGCTGTGCTCCTTCCCTGCCATAAATCACAATGTCCGCGCATTGCAGAATCGGGTATCCCAGAAAGCCATAGGTGTGCAAGTCTCTGTCCTTAATGTTCTCCAGCGCCTCTTTGTAGGTCGGCACCCGCTCCAGCCAGCCCAGGGGCGTCACCATGGACAACAACAAATGCAACTCCGCATGTTCCGGGACTGCCGATTGAAGAAAGAGGACGCTCTTTGCCGGGTCGAGCCCCGCCGCCAAGTAGTCGATCATGATCTGCAGCGCGTTTTCCGCCACGCCCGATGTATCCGCGTAGTCACTGGTCAGCGCGTGCCAATCTGCAATGAAGTAGAAGCACTCGTAGGCAGGGTCATTCTGTAACCGCACCCAATTTTGCAACGCGCCAAAATAATGCCCAATGTGCAGGCGCCCCGTGGGCCGCATCCCGCTCAACACCCTGCTCTTCTTTCCCTCAGCCCCGGTTGCCAATTCCCGGCTCCTTGTCCTCGTCGCTTTTGTTTCTTTTCTTCATCTCTGCATCAAATCGTTCTTCGAGGCTTTGCATGAACTTGAAGTGCTCGATCGCTTGTTCGCCCGTGAATTCAATCAGTCCTCGGTTAATCATCGCCAGCACGGCCTTGCTCCAATCCGTACGGGGATCATCCAGCGCTGCATAGACTGTGCGCTGGACCCCGTCGGCGTCACTGAGCGGCTCGATCACGGTCTTCATGGCCACGTCGGCGACCTCCAGTAATCGGGCAAATTCCTGCGAGTCTCTTTTCGCGAGGACGTAGGCTATCGCGCTTGCCTGCGCGGCTATTAACTCAAACCGCTTCATGAGTTGCCGAACAGCGTCACGAGCTTGCGCATCGTCAACCATAGAGCCTGTCACCGGTCATGCCTCATTTCCATCCAAGCCCCAACGCGGTCGGATGCTTCGGCTGATACAGACCAACCTCTCCTCCACCGGGCAGTTTCATCTTCGTAATCGAACCCCATCGCGCTTCTTCAACCTTTGAGCACTTCACGCCCTTCTTTGCTAGGGACGCCATCTCCGCTTGCAGGCTGTCGCACATGAAATAGAGTTCATGCGGGCCATTCTCAGTGGACGGGTGGAACGCGGCTTCCGCCGGCGGGAGCGCGAAGATTAGCCAGCCGTGGCCTGCATCCACAGACTTGAGACCGAGCTCGTCGCGGAAGAAGGCGCGGTCCGCTTCCGCATCTTTGGTGTAAACAATGACGTGAGCGCCAGATATCATCTGCACCTCCCCGAAACTCGGCTCGCCTTCCCTTTACCCTGAGCGGAAAGGCTGGGACGCGCTGAAGCGCGTCTCTACACCGTCCTGCTAACTCGCCGCCACCTTCTGTTTGTCTGGCGCCCCGAGCAACTCGCGGGCGATGATCATGCGCTGAACCTCGCTGGTGCCTTCATAAATCGTGATCACGCGCGCGTCGCGGTACATTCGTTCCACATCCGTCTCCCGCGAATACCCGACGGCCCCATGCGCTTGCACCGCCTTGTACACCACGCGGTTCACCATTTCGCTCGCGTACAGCTTGGCCTTG
>WNFF01006147.1_pt1 | contig 11832 bp, 8 predicted proteins | sample 5400441 | NCBI WGS metagenome assembly WNFF01 (sample SAMN13153345, study PRJNA577476) | soil metagenome | isolation source: 120 cm saprolite under Douglas fir tree site 2 hole 3 replicate 1 | place: USA:California | collected 2015-04-18
ACACCCGGCGTGAAGCGATTTCGAGTGGCATGGAAAGGCGACACGAACGATCCGATGTCAGAATCGGGGGTGGCTCCGATACCGTTAATAAGATCGGCGGTAGAGTGCACCGCGTCCCAGCGCATGATGGTCATCAGCCAAGGCAAGGCCAGATAGTCTGCTTCCACGAAGCCGCCACTGAAACTGGCCGGGCTGCCTCTCAGAAAGCCGGTCGGCATCGGGAAGCCGGCAGGAAGCAGCGGTAGCAGGTTCTGGTCGCGACCGTACAGGTACTGTCCAAACAGGTTGAAGGTGTGGTAGTTGAAGCTGAAGTCGCCACCCACGCGATAAAACGGCTCACGCGCCGTCAACACGGTTGCCGTTCCAGTGCTGTCCTGGCCTTGAAACCGCTGTACTGAACGTCCGTAGAAATAAAGCGTCCCGAGATTGAGATAGGTATGATCGCGAGGTCCGGTGGCTCCCGCCGCCTGGATTTCGTTGCGGCTGGCCGGGTCACGCTCCAGGTTAAAGCGGTAGGAGAGACGACCGTAGAGGTCTTTGAAGTTGGAGTCTGACGTATAGGCAACTTCCGGCGGAACGTTGTTTCCGGCGCCTGGCGTGCCGCCGGTGTTCTGGTTCACGATGGCTAATGAATAGTGATAGCCGCGGTAAGTGTGCCCACCGCTGAGCTCCACCCCCTGTGCCGCATTGGACATGGCGAAAGAGTTGTTGACGCTGGGCAGACCCAAGATGGAATTCACCGTGCCGATGTTCGCCTGGTCATAAATGTCCCAACCGCTCAGGTTCCAACTGCGCGCCGGGCTGAAGGGCAGGTCTAGTTCGAACTGCCCGATCCGCAGGCTGAGTGCATCTGTCGGCAGTTTCAGGCGGTGGCCGATATTCACGAACTTCAGATAACCATCCCCTAGACCCCCATTGGCGCCGGAGCCACCGACGCTGATGTCGTCATCCACCCAGAAGGCGATGCCATCCCCAAAGTTACCGGCCATGAAGATGCTGAACAAGCCCGACTGAAAGTCGGTGCGAGGGATGAAGGGCGCGGTCGGATCGCCCGGAGTTTGCAGATTGAAGTTGTTCCGGTTCCGGCTGACGACCTGCAAGAACGTATTGAAGCGCAGCCCAATCGGTGGCAATCCGGGAATGGATCCGGGCCATATCGTATGAGGCCAAAGTTCCCTCTGCGCCGGAGATCCCAACATCACCGGCGGAATCTTGATGAAAGTCTCGTCATCTTTAGGAAACTTGAATCCGGCATCCTTGAAGGCCTTGCCGAAATCGTTGAGCTTCGGAAAGTCCACATGGCAGGTGCTGCAGGACGTACCGTACTGACGTGAGAATGCGGGAATGGCATAACTGTGGGTGCTGGCGAATATGGTCAACATCAGCTGCGAAAACACAATTACTGTTATCTGATGACAGTTAAGCATCTGACTGCCTCCTCAAGAAGCATTAGTCCCAGAGCCTCGGTTTAAGTACGCGATGGCGATTCTCGCCGAGATAGGCACTTAGTTGCAGCGGTGAGGCTCACTCGGCTCTGTGATCAAGATCACAAATTGGCGATGTGGCTTTCGTGTATTCCTTGCCCGCCGCCACCCCGGGGGTCGAGTCTCGGGTGTAATTTCACAACGTGTGCCGGCGCCTCGTGTCGAATATGCACGGTCGAATTTCGATAATTCTGTCCAAAATCTCACAATTGAGGAGTTGGGCAGTTTGGGCGGTATCGTTTGTGTATCCACCGGCTTCGCACCCGAGCGCCACATCGCCAGCCATACGACAGCCTCTCCGCGATCGGGGCAAATGACGACGAGCGGAAATCCGAGCGCTCGAGGATCATTTCGCAGCCATCATGTTCGTGATAACGCGGGCGATGGTCTCCGGCACGAAGCCGGCTCCCAACACGAGAGCGAAATAGAGTGCGCCAGTCGGGTCACGAAACTATTGACCCACCATCTCTAGCTCCTCCGACGGAGCTTGTTCCAGGCTCTGCTCTCCGCCGTGTAGTATCTCGGAAACCGCCTGCTGGTTTTTCCGGATTCGTGCGACAAGAGAACGCCCGGTTCCCCCGAGCGCCGCGACCTTCTCTGCCGCTGCGAGAGCACGGCCAACATACAAATTTGTCGCAAACGCCAGCCACTGTTGCCGACGAAGTCGATCGATCCCGTTCGAGTTGCTCCTCGAATGTTCCGCCGCGCGCTGTCCTTCGATCCGGCTGATTTGCTTGCGCAACCAGCCGGCGAGGGCCTCTTCCAGTTCCAGTTGTGTGCCACAGCGGTAGAAATAATCGATCGTCTCACCCTTGTCAGTGAGTGGAATCAGCCGGCACGGTGAAACCTGGTCCCTAAGCTCGCCGGGAACAAACCTCATCAGCAGACACTCGGTGCATGGATGTGGCCGGGCAGGATCGCGGAAGTTGGGACAAGTCGGCGAGTCCTCGAACGCTAACTGGGGACGCCATGGCGTGTGTGGAGATCGTCCATAGCCCCCGTCCTCCAGAAATTTCAGCTCGAATTTAAGAAGGTCCAGCAGTTCATGCTCGTCTTGCGCCATATGCCACCTCACCTTATTAGAGTTAGGGTCGCAGAGACGGCTGTGGGATGCTATAGCCGTCATCACGGGCCCGCGTGATCAGGATCACATGTCACTTTTCCTTTGTGATTGGACGTCCTGAAATCCAGGATGGCGGGAGCGCATGTCGCGGCGGGAACCAGGTCACCGGCCGATAACCGGAGTTTCAGCGTGGCCTGCGGCGCTTTGGTTTGCTTATCACGCGAACCGATAGGTTTGAACGAAATCGATGGTGACGCTGAACACGACAATGACGAAGATGATTTCTGCCTCAATCTTCTGTCCCAGAAAGGCGGAGATCACACTGGCGACGAGAAGAATGATCACCAGGGGATTCAGGAACAAGTGCAACAATTCAAAAACGAGAGCACCGCGACGTGTTGAAGTGGGATCGTTGGGGCCGTATTTGGAGAGGCGCGCTTCAGCCTCTTGCGCGGTCAAGCCAACCAAAGTGACCGAATGATCATAAGCGTCTTGTGGGAGAGCTGAGGTTGCGGAAGTCATAAAGCTGTAGTTCCAAACTCTATTTTCGTTGGACACCGTTCAGATATTCCGTCACATTCTGAAGCCAGAGGTAATCCAACCCTTGATCATATTCGATTGGTGCGGGGTCGGGCCCTAGATTGCATCCCCCATCAGCCATTTCGTGGCAACGTGCTGGGCAAGAAAAAGCTATAAACTTAACCGCGGTTTAGGCCGCTTGGCAGTTAATCTGCTCTCAAGGTTGAACAGCGCAATTCAAACTATTTGATTGCCCTGTCATAATCATCAGTCCCGCAGAATTAGCAAACGTTTCCGACAGATATTTTCTTAGACATCAGAACAGTTTAGGCTGCTAGCATGAGCATCGGTCGGTCCGGCGCGTCATCCAGAATGCATTTTCAATCCCGGGAGAGCATCCATGGCTTGCACAACTGAAGTTCCAACGCCCCCTTCGCCGGAAGAACTGAGAAAGATGGATGCCTATTGGCGAGCTTGCAATTATCTGTCGGTGGGCATGATCTATCTTCGCGCGAACCCCCTCCTCCGCGAACCGCTGAAGCCGGAGCACATCAAGAACCGGCTTCTTGGTCATTGGGGCTCAGATCCCGGACAATCCTTGATTTGGATCCACCTGAACCGGCTCATCCGGAAGTACGACTTGAATGTCATCTACATCTCCGGCCCCGGTCACGGCGCGCCAGCCACGCTCGCCAATTGCTATCTCGAAGGCTACTACTCCGAGATTTATCCGGATAAAAGCCGCGACGAAGCGGGCATGCTCAAATTCTTCCGGCAGTTCTCGTTTCCCGGAGGAATAGGCTCGCACTGCACCCCGGAGACGCCCGGTTCAATTCACGAAGGCGGCGAACTTGGGTACTCCATCTCGCACGCGTACGGAGCAGCGTTCGACAATCCCGATCTCATTGTGACAGTCATGGTCGGCGACGGAGAGGCGGAGACCGGTCCGCTTGCGACCTCCTGGCATTCGAACAAATTCCTGAATCCGATTCGCGATGGGGCCGTCCTGCCGGTGCTGCACCTCAACGGCTACAAGATCGCGAATCCCACCATCCTCGCGCGCATCCCGCATGAAGAATTGGAGGCGCTGCTAACCGGATACGGCTACAAATCTTACTTCGTCGAAGGCAACGACCCGTCCGCGATGCATCAACAAATGGCCTCAACTCTGGAGAAGTGCGTCATCGAGATTCGTTCGCATCAGCAGCGCGCCCGCTCTACCGGTGATACCAAGCGTCCGCCCTGCCCGATGATCGTCCTTCGTTCGCCGAAAGGGTTCGCTCGTGCATCACTTCGGCGCGCAGCTTCCCGAGCGAGCCATCTTGGCGCATCTTGGTAACGGAGCAAGCCTCTGCGCTCTTCGCAATAGAGTATCGATCGATACCACCATGGGCCTCACCCCAACCGGGGGCATCCCTATGGGTACCCGTTCCGGTGATCTCGACCCTGGCATCTTTCTCTATCTGCTGCGCGCCGAGAAGCTCGGCGCCGACGAGCTTGAAGATCTGCTTAATCATCAGAGTGGCCTCTTCGCTCTCTCTTCCGGCGAGAGCGATGTGAAGGCGCTGGAAGAGCGCGCCCGCTCCAACGACCCACACGCCGCTCTTGCGCTGGATGTATTTGCCGTTTCCGTTCGCAAGGTAATCGGTGCATACCTTGCTCTTCTCGGCGGTGCGGATCTTCTTGTCTTCACCGGTGGGATCGGAGAGCACAGCGATTACATTCGGTCCGCAGCTACGGACGGCCTTGAAGTTTTCGGCCTAACCGCAGACAAGATTCAGATTGTCCCCACACAGGAAGAACAACAGATCGCGCGCCACTGTCGCAGGATCATGATGCAACACCGGTAGCAAGGAACACTGGTGCCCACGAAAGCGTCGTCGCTGCTGCTCGCGCTTGCTGCCAAGGACTCTCGAAGAATTCTCACGATGAGATTCTGGCCAAGACCGATAACAGCAGAAGGGCGGCGCGGCTTGACGTGGCGTCTCTCTTGGACGGACAGAGCTCAGGCCCGCCGCCGCAAGCGTGCAGATCATAGAGTTTTCTCAGTGCCCATAGCCACCGTCGAGTGATACCTTACCGCGAAACATGCGATACACAACGGTGAAGTAGATGGTGGCCAGGAGTATGCCAAATCCCCACCATGCGAGCCCAACTCGCACCGCGTGGGGCCCGGAGAGAGCGTTCTGGATAGTGATGTCACGAGCGGGATCGTTGCTGGAGGGCAGCAGACGAGGATATAACGCACCCGCTGCGCCAACCAGCATGGCGGAGAGATAGATACATGAGGAAGCAAACGCCTTGCGGTCAGCCTGCGTGCGACAGAATTGGATCATTCCGGCCAGTGAAAGCAAGACTACGAGGGGAATTACGAACATAACAGGATAAGTACGGTAGTTCGCGAGTGTATCCGCACGAACGACCGTGATGGTTGCAGGCAGGCTGATCACCGTGACAGCAAAGAGCACGACCCAGAACCGACGGACGAAAGCTCTGGCACGCTTTTGCAACTCGCCCTCGGTCTTCACCGCGAGATAGAGCGCTCCGTGAATAGCTAAGGCAACCAGGGCAACCACTCCACCGATGACCGTATACCAGTCAAGAATGCCAGGTTCGGGACCTACCCGCCAATTAGTCCAAAGCGGAAGGAAGAAATAGCCATCCGCTCGGAGTGGTACGCCGCGAATCACGTTGGCCAGCGCCGCTCCGAAGAAGACAGCGAGGAGCAAGCTCGAGAAGAAGAAGAGGCCGTCGAAAAAAGAGCGCCAGACGCCGATGTCGATGTGCATGCGCAACTCAATGCTGGCACCGCGCATGATGAGCAGCCACAATACAATCATCAACGCCAGATAGAACCCGCTAAACGCTGATGCATAGAGCCAGGGAAATGCGAAATAGAGTGTCCCCCCACCCGCGAGCAACCACACCTCGTTGCCGTCCCATACCGGACCGATGCTCTTGAGCATGATCTGCCGCTCGTGTTCGCTGTGAGCCAGTAGCGGATGAAGGATGCCGACACCGAGATCAAAACCGTCGAGTACGACATAGGCAACGAGCATGATTGCAACGATCCAGAACCAGATAAATCCCATCATCTTTCCTCACGCTAACGTTGTGGGTACTGTCTTGGTTTCCGCCTTCAGGCTGCCAGTTGACGGTCCTTCGTGAACGGTGCGGTACACGAGAACAATGAACAGAATCGAAAGCACGGTGTACAGTCCCATGAAGCCCAGGAGAGTAAACAGCGTGTTGCCGGGAGACACGGTCTTGGAGTAGCCCTCGGACGTACGGATGAGTCCGTAGACCAGCCACGGCTGACGGCCAATTTCCGCAGTCATCCATCCCGCGGTATTGGCAATATAGGGCAGAGGGAAACTCAGAAGCAGAGGCCACAATGCCCAGCGAGTCTGAAACAGCTGCCCGCGCCATAAGAGGAACCCCTCGACGAGCATCAGCAGAGCGAAATAGGTGCCCAGGCCTGCCATGATGTGATAGCTGTAGAAAAGGAGAGGTAGGGGCGCAGGCCACTGGTCACTGGGGAACTGGTCCAAGCCTTTTACTTCTGCTCGCGTCGTCCCGTAAATCAAAAAGCTCAGCATGTCGTTTACGACGATGGGGTTGTCAATGCTCTGCCGCTGTTCGTCCGGTTGTCCCATGAGGACAATAGGAGCACCTTTCGCCGAGCTAAACAGACCCTCCATGGCGGCCACGGCTGCTGGCTGGTGCTTCGCCATGTAGCGGCCATGCAGGTCGCCGGTCGGAAAAATCTGCGTCACACAGGAGATGAGTCCCGCAATCACGCCAACCCGCACGAAAATTCTGCCATGCTCCGAGAACCGGTCTTCCAGCACGTAAAACGCCCCGACAGAACACATCACGAATGAGGCGGTGATGACCGCACCAGACATGTTGTGCGCGTACTGAAGCAGCGCCCAGGGATTCGTCAGCAGTCCCCAGAAACTCGTGACCTCATACGAGCCATTGGGTAGAACACTATAGGCAACCGGGTGCTGCATCCAGGCGTTCGTGACAATTATGAAGAAGCCGGATATCCAGGAACCCAGAAACACCAGGAACGCCGATCCCCAATGCGCCCACGCGGAGAGCCGCTTCTCACCAAAGAGGAAAAGACCTAAAAATGCCGATTCCAAGAAAAAGGAAAAGACGCCTTCCATGGCGAGAGGCTGGCCGATGACGCCGCCGGTGGTGCGAGAGAACTGTGCCCAATTGGTGCCGAACTGGAACTCCATCGGAATGCCAGTCACCACGCCGATAAGAAAATTAATCGCGAATATCTTCGCCCAAAAGCGTGCGGCTTCGCTGTAGCGTTCGTTGTGCCGGCGAATCGCGACTGTCTTGAGGGCCACAATCAGTAGTGCGAGACCCATTGTGAGCTGTGGGAACAAGTAGTGAAAGGTGACAGTAAACGCGAAATGTATTCGGTGCAGTAACAGCGCGTCCATAGGCAAACTCTTTTTGGACTTAAGTTATCTCTGTACTGTGATCATAGTCAGCATGAACGACCGATGCACACGTGTTCACATCCACCAACATGAGAGGGACCACAGGCCGAGACTATTTGGCCACGTGGTCCCTCTTTATTTTGCTCCGTCAAGGCTTAATGGCGACTTTAACAACACCCTCACGGCGCTCGCCAAAGAGCTGATAGGCCTCGGTGATCCGATCGAGCGGGAACGTGTGAGTCAGGAGCGGAGTCAGGTCCAGCCGACCCTGCCGGACCAACTCCATCAGTCTGCGCATGCGCTCTTTTCCGCCTGGACAGAGGGTTGTGACGATCTTGTGATCACCCAGCCCTGCGGCGAAAGGTTCGAGCGGAACTGAGAGTTTTCCTGAGTACACGCCCAAACTCGAGAGCGTCCCTCCTGGCCTCAGCACTCGGAGTGCGTTTTCAAACGTTCCCTGTGTTCCAAGCGCCTCGATGGCGACATCTACACCGCGTCCGCCTGTGATGTGCTTGATCTCCTCAACTAAATCGTGTTGGTTGAAATCGAACACTGCATCGGCGCCCATTCGTCTCGACATCTGTATGCGGACAGGATCCGACTCGACCGCGATGATCAAGCTTGCGCCTTTAAGCTTCGCTCCGGCAGTGGCGCACAGGCCAATCGGCCCTTGAGCGAAAACAGCAACTGTATCCCCAATCTGCAGGTCGGCACTTTCGGCTGCCGAAATGCCGGTCGAAGCAATGTCCGCCAGCAGGACCACTTGTTCGTCGGTCAACTCGTCTGGGATTTTGGCGAGGTTTGCTTGCGCATAGGGAACCCGCAAATACTCCGCCTGGGCTCCGTCGATGGTGTTGCCAAACTTCCAACCTCCGATCGCGCCACCGCACTGGGACCAGTTTCCGCTTAAGCAGAAGTTGCACTGCCCGCATGGTGTAATGGCTCCGACCAGCACGCGATCACCGACTTGATATCCCGTCACCCCTTCGCCGATCTCGTGAATGACCCCCACCGGCTCATGACCAATGACCAGACCCGGCTTGACCAGGTATTCGCCTTTCAGGATGTGGAGGTCTGTACCGCAGATGGTAGTGAGCGTTACCCGGATCACCACTTCGCCCGGCCGGGCTTTCGGGATGGGCATCGTTTCCAAACTGATCTTTCCCGGACCGTAGAACACCAGGGCCTTCATGGTCGCGGTGTCGCGATCCTGTTCTGTGAGGAGTGCGTATGAGCTTTGCGACATGGGTTTTCTCCTTTCACCCTTAGGTATAGCTCTCTTCACGACGGGAACCTATGATGGCGGTTACGTCAGGTTGTGATCTGCATCACAGCCGCAATCGGATGGTTTCAGAGGTCGAGAACCGCTCGAATCGAAGTTGGATCACTCGGCGTCCGCAAGCGGAAGCCGAGTTTTCTGGCGATCTTCTTCATGGCGAAGTTGTCCGGCAAGATTTCCGCATCTACACGGCTCAGTTTCTCGTCTCGCGCGATCTGTATCACACAACGGAACAGTTCCATGCCAAGGCCCTGACTCTGGCACTCATCTGATACCAACACGGCAACTTCCCCTTCGTTTTTGGCGTGGGATTTGACCAGCCTGCCAACCCCGAGAATCCGGTGCTGCCCCTTCGCGTCCCGGCAATCCGCGACGATCGCCATCTCGCGGTCGTAATCGACAAAGCAAATACGCACGAGACGATCATGCGCCACCCGCGAACTCAGGCTGAGCGAGCAAAAATAACGCAAAAACACGCTACGGTCGGAGAGCGTCTCATGAAATTTCACCATCAAGGGTTCGTCCTCGGGTCGAATCGGCCGCAGAGTAACCTCGGTGCCATTCTTCATGGGCCACGAAGAAACATACTCCGAAGGGTAGGGCCGAACCGCTGGTCTGGGGAGATGATCAGGATCAGTCCCCGGTTCGTGCAGCACCACGCGGGCGTCAAGGGCCAGCAGTCGCTCCGGCGAAGCCAACAAGGGATTGATGTCGATTTCGGAGATCCAGGGCTGCTCGACCACGAGTTGACTGAAACGGACGAGCAGGCCAGCCAAGGCCGCCAAGTCAATCGGCTTGCGGCCACGCACGCCCTTGAGTGCAGTAAAGATCCGCGTTTGCTCCATCATGCGCTGGGCGAGCGTCGTGTTCAGGGGTGGCAGCGCGAGGGCATGGTCCCGATAAACCTCAACCAGCGACCCCCCGGAACCAAACAGAATGACAGGACCAAACTGCGGATCGACGCTGCTGCCGAGGATCAACTCGTAGCCTTCGAGACGCACCATGGGTTGAACGGTGACGCCGGAGAAGTGATCAGGCCCGGCAGTCTTTGCGACGGAGGATTTAATCGCCTGAAACGCGGAGCGGACGGACGGTTCATCCTCGAGGTTCAGCTTCACGCCGCCCACGTCGGTCTTGTGCGTGATCATCTCGGAGAAAATTTTCAGCACGACCGGGTACCCGATGTCACTGGCGCACCTGACCGCTTCGTCTTCGGTACGTGCGATTCGGGTCTGGACCGTTGGAATTCCATAGGCTGCCAGGATTTGTTTCGACTCGACCTCGTTCAGCAACACTCGACCGTGGCTGCGCGCGGTTTCGAGGAGGGTTTCCACACGGCGTCGAGAAGTGGAGTCCAGCTCCTGGCCTTCCGCCAGCGTCGGGGTCTCATAGAGACCCCGCAGGTTATAGCTGTAGCGCCACATGTAGGTGAACGCCCGGGCAGCCGTGTCGGGGAAAGGAAATGTCGGGATGCCGGCGGCATTGAGTATCGCATCTCCCGAAGCGATGCCGGCGCCTCCCATCCAACTGGTGAGCACGGGTTTCCCGGACGATTTGGCGTGCGGCTTCAGACGTTCCGCAACTGCAGCCGGATCGGTCATACCTTGCGGAGCGAGGATGACCAGAAGACCGTCGCTATTTGGGTCGTTGGAGGCGATTTCAAGAGCTTTGGCATAACGCTCGGAGTCCGCGTCCCCGAGAATGTCAATCGGATTGTTGTGGCTCCAGTGAGAAGGCAGAAACCCGTCCAGCGCCTGCAAGGTCTTTTCGGAAGGAATGGCTAGTTGTCCGCCATTCGCGATGAGCGCATCCGTGGCCAGAACGGCGGGTCCACCGGCATTGGTGAGAATCGTAAGCCGCGACCCGTTTGGACGCGGCTGCTTGCTGAGAACCTCCGCCATGTAAAACAAGTCTGCGATGGTGAGGACCCGCAGGACGCCCGAGCGCCGAAAGGCGGCATCGAGAACTTCATCGCTTCCTGTCAGTGCACCGGTGTGCGAAGCGGCAGCCCGGGACGCTGCTTCGGAGCGACCGGCCTTGATCACAATCACAGGTTTTCGCAGCGCTACTTCGCGTGCAGCGGAGAGAAACGACCTGGCATCGCCAACAGACTCCATATAGAGCAGAATGCTGTGCGTGTGCGGATCATCGCCAAAGTGGTAAATCAGATCTCCCCAACCCACGTCCAGCATGGAGCCGCTTGAGACGATGGCGCTGAACCCCACTTGCTCCTGCTGGCCCCAGTCTAGAATGGCGGTCAGCAATGCTCCGCTCTGGCTCAGGAAGGCTACGTTGCCGGGCCGCGGCGCATCCTTGGCGAAGGTAGCGTTCAGGCCGATGGTCGGATTCATGATCCCCAGGCAATTGGGGCCAAGCAGGCGCATGGAGCCGCGAAGCAATTGTTCCTGAATCTGCCGTTCCAGTTCCACGCCTTCAGACCCCCTTTCGCGAAACCCCGCAGAGATCACCACTGCCGATTTCACGCCGGCATCGACGCATTCGCCGACAATGCGCGGAACTGTTGGCGCGGGCGTAGCCACAACAGCCAAATCTACGCTTTCGGGAACGTTGCCAATACTCGGATATGCCTTAAGCCCACAAATCTCGGAATGACGTGAATTAACGGCATACACCTTGCCCTGAAATGAGGGATGCAGCAGGTTCTCGACAACGGTTCGCCCAACCGTGCCCGGACGCTCTGTGGCTCCGATCACGGCTACGGAATCCGGCAGAAACAATGCATCGAGGCCGGTTTTGGAGGCCTGCTTTGTTTCCTTCTTCACGCTGGATACTTTATGCCCAGGGCCTGCATTTGCGATACCCATCAGGTCTCCGATCCGCAGCAAGCAGCGTGCTAAGCTGCAGAATGATTCAAGAAGGAAAACGACTGCCGTGACGGACGTTAGGGGCTGTTCACGCAATCCAGGTCAGCCCACGGACAAAGCATTACCAACCTTTACGTGAGGCTCCAACGCTGGGACGGCCGCCAGAGCCTTTGACACCAGGCATGCTGCTTTGGTTTTC
>WNFF01012289.1_pt1 | contig 11829 bp, 10 predicted proteins | sample 5400441 | NCBI WGS metagenome assembly WNFF01 (sample SAMN13153345, study PRJNA577476) | soil metagenome | isolation source: 120 cm saprolite under Douglas fir tree site 2 hole 3 replicate 1 | place: USA:California | collected 2015-04-18
CGAGCGTATGCGGAAGAACGGCACACGCTGGCCGGTACTGCTGGCGGTGTCGCCGCTTCGAAACGCACGCGGTGAAATCGTGGGAACGTCTGCCGTCGCACGCGACATCTCCGCCGAGAAACAGTCCGAAGAGGCCGTCCGCCGCAGTGAAAAGCTCGCCACCGCGGGACAGCTCGCGGCTTCCATCGCGCACGAGATCAACAATCCCCTCGAGGCCGTCGTCAACCTGCTTTACCTAGCGCGTCATGACTCCGGCCACGCCGAGGAGTATCTGACCATGGCGGAGCAGGAGGTGGGCCGCGTAGCACAATTGGCACAACAGACTTTGGGATTTGTCCGCGATGCTAGTTCCCCAAGTTCGATGGACCCGGCCACCATCATGGACGAGATTCTGCAGTTGTATTCCCGCAAACTGGAAGGCCGGCAGATCCGCGTGACCCGGCGCTACCGCAGCCATTGTCAGATCAGTGGCTATTCGGGCGAGTTGCGGCAGCTGCTGGCCAATCTTCTGGTGAATGCGGTGGATGCAATGGCGGACGCAGGTTGTCTGCAAGTCCGCGTGGCCACGGGCCGCGACTGGTCCGACGGCAGGGACGGAGTCCGCATCACAGTGGCCGACAACGGCAGCGGGATTCCCCGCGACAATCTGCGCCAAATCTTCGAACCCTTCTACACCACCAAGAAGGACACCGGAACCGGGCTCGGATTGTGGGTCTCACGCGGCATCGTGCAGAAACATGGGGGATCGATTCGGGTGCGGAGCCGGGCAGACGGACACGCGACCGGAACCGTGTTCTGGATCTTTTTACCCCAGCAGTACGAAATCAGCCGGGTGGCCTGAGCCGCCGTTTCCTCCTTGCTCACAATAACTTGCAGGCGGCAGAGGTACAGTGACCTTCGTACTTAGAAGGTCGCCGCCGTGGCGGCCTATAATCTATCCAAATCCAGGCAGACTGGGCACTTAGCCGACGTGGAACCTATTCTTGCAGCTGCGATCTTCACTCTGGGGCTGTGCTTTGGCAGCTTCCTGAACGTGTGTATTTACAGGCTGCCGCTTGGCAAGTCAGTCGTAACACCACGCTCCGCCTGTCCGCACTGCGGAGATCCGATCCCGCTCTACCATAACCTGCCCGTGATCAGCTGGCTGATTCTTCGGGGAGAGTGCCGTTCCTGCCAGCAGCCCATATCACCAAGGTACCTGGTGATCGAACTGCTCACGGGACTACTCTTTCTTGGCTGCTACGCGCACCTTGGTCTGACACTGGCGATGCTGAAGTGCGCGGTGCTCGGCTTCCTGCTGCTGGGGTTGGTCTTCACCGACGCGGAAACCAAGCTTCTTCCCGACGCCATGACTCTGCCCGGGATCGTTCTGGGAATCCTGTTCAGCCTGGTCGTTCCGGTGAACGATCTGGCTTCCCGAATCATGCCCGGCCTGGTATCGCCCGCGATGCGCGGCGAGATTTCGTGGCGCATCTGGTCCCTCTCAGACTCGCTCCTCGGAGCGGCGGTCGGCGCCTCGTTTCTATACGGCGCAGCCGCCATTTACCTGAGAGCCCGTGGTGTCGAAGGCATGGGATTCGGCGACGTCAAGCTGATGGCGATGATCGGCGCGTTCCTTGGAACCAAGCTCACCGTCTTAACCATTTTTGCAGCGTCGCTGGCGGGTTCGCTTTTTGGCCTGAGCACGGTTCTCGCGGTCTGGATGAAACGTCTTCGCCGGCTTCAGGCGCGCCGCACTTCTCACGTCGAGGCCCGCCGTCGCGCCTGGCAATCGGCATGCATGGTGCTCCGCTACTACGAGATGCCGTTTGGCGTGTTTCTCGGCACCATGGCGCTTTTGTCGTTTCTCTTTGGCAACCAGCTCCTGCACTGGTACTGGAGGGCGCTGTGAGGCTGCTGATGAATCCCGTGGCGCTGCGCATGGGCCTCCTTCTGTTCGTTGCCATCGCGGCTTTCGGGCTGGGCCTGTTCGTGATCCGGCGGCTACGGGAGGATCTCGTAGCCGAACCCGAATCGCTGAATTACGCTCCGTTGGCGGCGGAGGGATTGCCCGTTCATGCCTATCACGCCGTCATTCAGCAACTGAAGCAGCAAAAACATGAGCTCGCCACCCAGCGACTCGCGGAACGCAGAAAGTCAAAAGCCTCCGACACGCTGAGCTCGACCGTACTCTCGAACCTTTCCTGCGGCGTTTTGTTTTTCAATACCAGCGGCCTGGTGCGGCAAGCAAACTCGGCTGCGCGCAAGCTGCTGGGATTCGCCTCGCCGGTGGGACTGCATGCCTCCGATCTTTTCCGCACTGCCACGCTGCGCCCGGAAAACCATAGTTCGAGTTCAAGTTCGAGTTCAGGTTCGAGTTCGGAAGCGAGCGTCGAGAAAGCTCTTGCTCCCGCTCTGGCGGGGAAGTCGGCGGTTCGCGGTCTGGTGCTGAATTACTTCGCACCGGACGGAGAAAGCCATGTACTCGACGTGACCGCCTCTCCGGTTCTGGCCGAAGACGCGAGTGTCATGGGCACGACTCTTGTCCTCACCGACAAGACCGCTATTGAGCGCATCCGGCACGATCAAAAGATGCACCAGGAAATCTCCGCGGAACTAGCGCTCGGACTTCGCGATTCCCTGACGACGATCGCAGGATATGCGCGGCAACTGGCCTGCAGCCGTGACCCGGAACTGGCGGGTCAGTTGGCCGACAGCATTACCCGCGAAGCGGCGCAGCTCGACCGGACCATTGGCAGTTTCCTGGGAGGCGCCCAGGCTGCAACCACAAGTTCTTGACAGTAGCGATTGCAGGCCGCGACCGGAATCGCGGCTTGCGAAAGGATGATCACATGAAGCACATGAAGCACATGGCAATCGGTACTCTGCTCCTGTTGGGGGTTAGCGGCGCGGCCGCTCAGTCTCTCGGGGATTACGCGCGCGCGGCTCGCAAAAGCAAGACCAAGGCCGAGCCGAGTTCAGCCAGCCGCCACTTCGATAATGATAATCTCCCCACCACCGAACATCTGAGCGTGGTCGGACCGCCCCCGCCTAGCGACGACGCAGCCGGGCAGGCGACCGGCAATGCGAGCTCCACTCAAACCAAGACCGCAGCCGCCGTCGATCCAGCAGCAGCCGCTGCCGAACGCCAGAAGACGGCGGACGAGTGGAAGAAAAAGCTCGACAAGCAGAAAGAGAAAATCGATTCCCTGAACCACGAACTCGACCTCCAGCAGCGCGAATATCGTCTGCGCGCCGCCGCCTACTATGGCGATGCAGGCACCCGCCTGCGCGACGCAGCCCAGTTTGATAAGGACAACACGCAGTACAAATCCGACGTCGAAGGAAAGCAAAAAGCGATTGATGCCGCCAAGCAGGAACTCGACGAGATGCAGGAAAAGGCGCGCAAGGCCGGAATTGTCGAGAAGGACAAGGACGACGCCAACGACAAGAAGTAACGCCTTGTTGGTGGAGCGCCGGGCGCCCCGCCCGGCGAACGGGCGGGGACGCCCGTCACTCCACCGTTCGATTCTTCACGCTTTCCCAATCCGCTCCCGAATCTGCCGCGCATGATGGCGCCCATGGATCCAGTGGAATTTCCGCCACTGGTTGGCCGTCAAGGGTCCCAGGAACGGATGGTCCATGATTTTCGTCCGGGCGCCGAACCGGCGCTCGCAATCCTCCAGACCCAAGGCCATCCTCTCAAGCTCAGCCGCGATCGCTTGCTGCACTTCATCCGGCGACATCCCCCGCGGCGTCGCCCGTTCCGGAGCTTTGCGCCCTCCCGGCAGATACCCGAGATCCGCAACCAGCATCGTCGCCAAGCGGTGACTCAGTGTAGCGCGTGTAGCCAACGGAGCATTCCCTTCCAGGCACTTTGCCAATCCGCGGTTGGTGCTCTTGTAGGTGAGGAAAAGGTGCTCCAGTATCTGCGCAGCATTCCACTTTCCAGCAGGAGCGTGCGTCAGGCCGCTGGCGCTGGCGTCCCCTGTTGCATCTTCGAGTTCCTGCCGCAGACGTTCGAGATAGGAATCCATGGCGTTGGTTCAGTACAATGATCGCGAACAAAAGCGCGATCGGGAAATCGTGGAATGAAAAAACTATGATGAAAAAGTTATTCGTCGCAATTCTAACAGCGGGACTGATGACCGGGTGCTCTTCGGAGCCGACCAAGCCGGCAACAGCGGAGAAGCCCCAACCGAAAGCTCCGGAGATAATCACCGGAAGCAGCGCGTTCTTCAAGTGCTACGTCTCCGCCCGCGGCTGGGCCCCGGATGCTCAACCGTATCGTGTGGAGTCACACCCTGAAGCTGGCTCCAAGGGCCGGGACGGCAAGGCGGCAGAGTGGCGCGCTGGATTCGCCTCGCCCGCGCTGCGCTCGACCAAGTTCTATACCTGGGCAAACGGCGATATCTCTCACGGCGTCGACGACACCTACAGCCCCACGAATTCCAGCACCCTGATTTTTAACGTCCAGTTTCTCAAAGCGGATGCGGATAAGGCCTTTGCTGTCGCCCAGCAGCACGGTGGCGACAAGCTTCTGGAGAAGGAACCCGACACACCTGTTTTTTATGTGCTGGAATGGAACCGCCAGGCGAACGAACTCCTATGGCACGTAATCTACGGAACGGACCGCGATACCGCCAAGCTGCGGGTGGCCGTAAACGCCTCCACAGGGGAGTTTTCGCGGGTGGAGAAGTAAGAGCGATTTTGTTGGTGGAGAGCCGGGCGTCCCGCTGGGCTGGACGGGAAAGATGTCCATCCCTCTTAGTCATTATCACTGCGCTTTCGCCATCCGGTCCAGCGAAGAGTGCGCATCCTTGGCAAACGGGCCTTCCGGCAGAATCTTCAGGTACTGTTCGTAGTATTTCTTCGCTTCGACTTGCTCTCCTAGTTTTTCCTGGCACACGGCGAGACGGAAGCTCGCAACGGCGTCGCCATCTTTGTAGAAAAGTCGCCGACCTCAATGTCTTTCAGCGCCTTCATCGGGTTCCAGGGATGGAACTCCTGGACACCGGAAACGTCGATGTTCTCGGGGATGTCGAGATCCGCGACGGCATCCTTGCTGCCGGGATGGTTCTTGGCGTCGTCCTTTGGCGGGCTGATATCGATTCTTGTATCCCGGCTGGAGCTTTCCTCGGCTTCGCGACTGCGGGCGGCGGCTTTGTCCGAGGCGGTCTTGTCCGAGGAATCCTGTGCCAGCGCAAGAGTCGCCAGCAGGGCCAATAAAACAATCGCGAATCGAATGCGCACGCCTTTATTGTACTGCTTCAGCGCGGAGCCGAAACAGAACTGCCGCGGCCCAGGGAGACGGACACTACGTGGTGGACGGTTCCCCCTGTGTTCCTTTGTTCCTTGTGCCCCCTGTGGCAAAAAACCCTTGGGCGTAACTGTGGGGATCGTCCCCTTCCAAAGCCAAAAAAAATCAGGCCGCCCACAAACGGGACGGCCTGGTTTGGCAATGTCCTCCGGGGAGGAGGGGTAAACTTATAACCCTAATTAGACGACGGATTCGCGCTCGCCGCCGGAGGGTTGCTGGGCGCCTCCGCCGGTGTCGTTCCGGCCCCAGTATTGGTCATCAGGCGGATATCCACGCGGCGGTTCTTGGCACGGCCGTCGGAAGTCTTATTCGTCTCCACCGGCTTGTCCTTACCCAGCCCGATCAGATAAATCTTGTAGGCCGGAACGCTCTTCTCCGACGCCAGATACTGAATCACAGCATCGGCGCGGCGCTGGCTCAGATCGTAGTTGTACTCTTCGCTGCCCACCGAGTCGGTCGCGCCCTCGATTGTGATGATGTATCCCTTGGTCGTGGCGACGCTGGCGGCAAGCTGGTCGATCGCTTCCTTGGCTTGCTTCGTCAGATTGTCCTTGTCGAACCCGAAATGCACCGCCGTCTCCACCACTGGGCGATAGTTATCGAGGTTGACGACCGCGTTGGTCAGAGCGTCCACACGCTGCGACGCGCCGTTCGCCGACAGTTGCGCCTTATCGGCGTCGCTTCCAGCGGTCATAGCCTTCTGGTCTATCTCTGCGGTGCGCGCCTGCACGGCTTGGATTCCCGCTTGCGCGCGCTGATCGACGTCCTTAATGTCTTTCGAATTCTTCGCCGTCAGGTCGTCAAGTTCATTGGTCTTGTTGATCAGCGGCGTGGTCTGTTGACGCACGTAATTCTTGGTTGAACATCCGATCGATGCGGTCAGTGTGGCCGCCAGCATTAGGGTCAACGATGCGCGATTCATAAGTTGAGGGGGCTCCTTGCCCAAATATTGCTCTGTGCTTTAGATCTCTTGCGATCCCAGTGAAGCTGTGAACCTGGATCTGTTTCCTCTTAGTGCACGGGGGATGCCATTTCGGAACCGTAAACAAAACCCATAAATCATTCTATATCAATGCCTTGGAAACTGACTGTGGGAAACGAACAAAGCCCGGGTCCAGGCAATCGTGATACGAACCGTAGAAAATTTATACTGTTAGGTTCTTCTACGCAGAATCATATAGACGCGCCACCATCAATGGGTCGTCTTGTCCCAAGCCTTCTCAAACTGCGAAACCAATGGAACTTCAGCCTTCTGCAACCCGCCGCGCCCCATGACGCGCCAGAGATAAGTCGACGAAGGAGGGCTGGACTCATCACTCCGGTGCGCGTCGTAGAGTGCCAGCACATCTTCCGACGGCCGAGACTGTACCATCAGGATGATGTCAGCCTCCTCAGGCCGGTACACCAAAGTGAGCTTGCCCCATTTCTCGATTGCGTCCTGGACGCGGCCAATCGCAGCGCGGTCCTCGGGCAACAGGTTAGGATCGAATTGATCGCCATCGTAAGCAGCTACATACACGAAGCGAGCATTCGAAAGAGTTCGCGGAATCTGCGGAACAGTCCCCTTGTCTGAGGCCATGCTCAACGTTGTCAGCACCAGAATTAACGACGCCATTGCAACAATATTCTTCTTCATAATATGTGAATGATCCCTATATAGAGATGCCGGCTGGAGCACCGGCGATGCAAAGCGGAGTCGGTAGACCTGGTCAATCAGCCTGGGTTGACGAAACCTCATTTGCCAGCCTGCGCAGACCATAGGCAACTGGCTCACATGACCGGCGGAACACTGATCCCCATCGCCGCGAGAACCCGAATGAGCTCGCGACGAACCACGGCCACGGTCACCAGCAGAAAATTCCTCCGCCCCTCATCCGCTTCGCTCAGGATTGGATAGCGGTGATAGAAAGTGTTGAAAAGCTGCGCCAGTTGGAACGCATGCTTGGCAAGATAAGCAGGTTCGGTGGTCGCGATGCACTGGCTTACAACATAAGAGGTCTTAGCAGCCGAAAGCCAGAGCTCCCAGACGTCGTTATCAGATTCGCCGTTAAGGAACTTAGAAAAACCTTCTGTAGAGACGCGGCTTGCCGCGTCTCCGCAGAACGCATCCGGATCCAATCCCCCTTTGCGGAAAATGTTGGAAGCGCGGACAACCGCATACTGCGCATACGGCCCCGTGTCGCCCTCGAAACTCAGCGCGTCCTTGAAATCGAAGGCGATCACCGAGGGTTTCGTGAACTTCAGCATGAAGTACCGCAACGCCCCGATGGCGATCTGCGCAGCAATGGCGCCGCGCTCAGCTTCGCTCAACTCAGGATGACGCCCATCAACTTCTTTACCGGCCGACGCGATGAGAGCGTCCAGAAGATCGTCCGCCTTCACGCCAAAGCCCTTGCGCCCCGAAACCTCGATCCAGGACCTAGCCTGATCTTCTTCGCTCAGCTTGTAGCCAAGTTCCGCGGCGCAGCGCGGAGTGAGCGCCACCATCTCGTAGGAGAAATGCGTGTAGCGGTCGGCCGCCTCTCCGTGCCCCAGTCCGCGCAAAGCTTCGATCACCGTGTTCTGCGCCTCGGACTGCCGAGCATCAATGACGTTGTAAATCTCAGTCACATCGCCAAAGTGAGGATGATCCTTCTCGCCATCGGTGGTCGAAATCCAGCAGTCGTGCGCATTGGGATATCGATAGAATTTCCGGTATCCGAAATCGCGCCCCAGCAGCCCGAACTTCCACATGTGATAAGCAATATCTTTGCCGACGTACCCGACCGTCCCGTTAGAGCGAACGATGACTTTCTGGTCCTCCTCCGTGATCTTCTCCTTCTGAAACTCATGGATCTTGATGCGCAAGAGAGTCATCGCGCGTTCGCGATTCTTGCGTTGCGAATTCTCTGAGTCGGAAGTCACGACCACCCCGGTGGGAACATGAGTGAGGCGAACTGTAACGTCACTCTTGGCGCCTTCAGAACCCGCACCGGACGAAGCGAAGGTGTCTACGCGCAAATCTTCCGCTTTGATCTCGATGTTCTCTGCGTTCTCAGCGATCTCTGCGGTTCCAGATTTTGACGTTCCAGCCCGCCGCATAACCCAACAGCCCGAGTTCTTGCCCGCGTCCTCGTAAGTAAGCACGCCCGCTTCTTTCAGCTTGGCAAACGCCGCCTCCCAAAAATGCAGGTGCAAAATTTCGCTCTCGCGCGGCAGGAAGTCGTACTCAATGTCGAGCCGGTCCATGGTTTCAAGATGGCGCTTAAGAACGGCCACAGAAATCAAGTCAGCAATCGCTGCTACCTCGTTATTCCCTTCCTCAATCGAGTGCAGCGTAGCAGCGCGCGCCTGCAAGTTGGCTTTATCCTCTTCATACCACTGCGAAACACGGGCATAGAGATCCCAGCATACGTAATCAAATCGGGCCGCGGCAGCGAGCGCCTCGATTTCAGCGCTCGACTTCTTCTCGATATGCAGGAATCCCACCACCACGTCCGCAACCTGCGCTCCGGTGTTGTCGATGTAGTTCTGGACATCCACTTCCCTGCCCGCAAACCGCAGCAGCCGGACGAACGTATCGCCCAGAATGGCGTTGCGCAGGTGCCCGATATGCGCCGCCTTGTTGGGATTGATGCTCGAATGCTCGACCAGCACTTTGCCGGCGGGAACATCCGCGGCTGGAGATCGATCCGCGACGAGAGCCGTGGCCAACTCGGCGCGGTTCACGCGAACGTTGATGTACCCAGCGCCCGCAACCTCGAATTTCTCAAAACCCGGAATCGCGCCGACCCCGGCGACAATCTCCTCCGCAATCTTGCGTGGGGCCTTGCGAAGCTTCCGGGCAAGTTCGAAAGCGAGAGGCAGCGCATACTCGCCAAATTCAATTTTCGGCGGCTGCTCGACGACGATGTTCGCGCTGTCCAAGTCATAGGTGCGACGCAGAAACTCGCGAAGATGCTCGACCAGCCGGCGTTCCAGATATCGGTACAAGGATTCCTCTAACCTATTGCTAACCTATTGAAGGAACAGTGATTCTAACAAACTAGCGACGGGCAGCGGGTTTGACGGAGCGGAGAGCGTTCCCTATGATGAAAGTTCGACGCGGCCGAGACGAGAATCGTAACCACAGAGGACACAGGGGCACATGTTCCAGATTTCCTCTGTGAACCCCCGTGAACCTCTGTGACCCCTGTGGTGAAGCTTTTGAACTTTTATGCGCATTGCGTACCTAGACTGTTTTTCCGGCATAAGCGGCGACATGTTTCTAGGCGCGCTGGTGGATGCCGGAGTGTCTCCAAAGCTTCTGGAAAACACGGTCACAGCACTCAATATCGGAGCCCGGCTAGAGATATCGCGGGTAGAGCGAGGCGGAATTGCCGCGACCAAAGTGGACGTGTACGCCAATGGTGAAAAAGATCTGCCGCGCGAAGTCTTCTGGGAGCAAGAGGAAGCGCACAGTCATCCTCATGTTCAAGAACACGGAGACTCGCACGAGCATCATCACCACGGCTACGGCCGCAACCTGGCTGACATTCGCAAGATCATCGAAAAAGCCACCATCGGCAACACCGCGAAGGCAACCGCGATTCGAATCTTCGATGCGCTAGGCGAGGCCGAGGCCGAGATTCACAACACATCCATCGAGCAAGTCCACTTTCACGAAGTCGGCTCCGTCGATGCCATGGTCGATATTGTTTGCGCCGCCGTGGGGGCGGAATCCCTCGCGGTCGAAGAATGGGTCTGCTCGCCCCTGAACGTGGGCGGCGGAACCGTCAAGTGCGCGCACGGAACCCTTCCCGTACCCGCACCAGCGACGCTGAAGTTGCTTCAGGATGCACCAGTGTATTCGTCTGGACAACAGGTCGAGCTGGTGACGCCGACAGGCGCGGCAATCGTGAAGACGCTGAGCCGCCGCTTCGCGCCCTTTCCGGCGATGAAGATCGAAAAGGCGGGATACGGCGCGGGCACTCGAGAATTCCCCGAGCACCCAAACCTGCTGCGGCTAACGATTGGAGAGGCAAACCCAGCGGACGACGCGGCCACATCGCCAGCCACATCAAATGACAGGATCGCCGTCCTGGAAGCGAATCTCGATGACCTCAGCCCGCAAGTGCTCGCCTATGCGATGGAGCGCTTGCTGGCCGAAGGAGCGGTCGACGTGTTCAGTGTCCCCGTGCAAATGAAGAAGAGCCGCCCCGGCGCGTTGCTAACTGTGCTTGCGAAAATAGAAGACGCGAATCGTCTGACAAGATTGATCTTTGCCGAAACCACAACTCTGGGCGTGCGCCGCCGCGAAGAACAGCGGCAAACGCTCTCCCGGCGCTGGGAAACGGTCGACACGACGTGGGGTCCGGTGCGGATCAAAATCGCCAACATGAATGGCAGCGTCTCCAACTACGCGCCGGAATACGAAGACTGCCGGACGCTGGCGGAGACGCAACACGTCCCGCTCCGGACCGTGATGCAAGAAGCTATCCAGCAGTATCTTCGAGGCGAGCGAAAAACGTGAACCAGGCTTTGTATCATGGATGCACTAGCGCATCGCTTTCGTATAAGGGCATCGCTTTAGCGATGCCATAAGTCTTCAAAACCAGACGCCCCTTTAGGGGCTGGGCTGGGAGCAATTCACCATCGGCCGGGAATATTGGCGGCGCCACAACCGAAATCATGAGCAAAACGTTCTACATCACGACCCCGATCTACTACGTCAATGCGCGTCCGCACATCGGACACGCCTACACCACCATTGCCTGCGACACCATCGCCCGCCGCCACCGCATGCTCGGTGACGACACCTGGTTCCTGACCGGCACCGACGAGCACGGTCAAAAGATTGAGCGTGCGGCAAAGGCCGCCGGCAAGTCGCCGCAGCAGTTCGCCGATCAAGTCTCCGCGGAATTCCGTACGCTCTGGGACCGCATGGGCTTGACCTACGATGATTACATCCGCACCACCTCCGACCGGCACAAACAGGGCGTGCAAGTTTTGTGGAAGCGCATAAAGGACAACGGCCACATCTACAAGAGCCACTACACCGGGCAATACTGCGTGTTTGACGAACTCTACGTCGATTCCGTCGGTCCCGGCGCGCCCTGCCCCGAGTGCGGCCGCCCCACCGAAACGGTGCAGGAAGAGAATTACTTTTTCAAGCTCTCGGCATTCCAGGACCAGTTGATCCGCCTTTACACCGAGCAGCCCGATTTCATCCGCCCCGAGACCCGGCGCAATGAAGTGCTCTCGTTCGTGCGTGGCGGCCTGCGCGATCTTTCCATCAGCCGCTCGACGTTCTCCTGGGGCATCCCCGTACCCGACGATCCCAAGCACGTGATCTACGTCTGGCTCGATGCGCTGGCCAACTACATTACCGCGCTCGGATACGGCTCAAACGACACCAGCAAATTCGACAAGTACTGGCCCGCCGACGTGCACATGATCGGCAAGGAAATTGTGCGCTTCCATTGCGTGTACTGGCCGGCGTTCCTGCTCGCCGCCGGACTGCCGTTGCCCAGGGGCATCACGGCCCACGGCTGGCTGCTGTTTGAAGAAAG
>WNFF01005519.1_pt1 | contig 11828 bp, 14 predicted proteins | sample 5400441 | NCBI WGS metagenome assembly WNFF01 (sample SAMN13153345, study PRJNA577476) | soil metagenome | isolation source: 120 cm saprolite under Douglas fir tree site 2 hole 3 replicate 1 | place: USA:California | collected 2015-04-18
CGAGATCCTCTTTGTTGGCGAAAAGGTGATACAGGGCTCCGCGCGTATAGCCGGCCTCGCGTGCCACTCGCTCGAGCACCAGGTTGGCGTACCCGTCGCGGGACAGCCCCCGTGCCGCTGCCTCCAATAGCGCGCTCCGCGTCCGGGCGCGCCGATCGGCCTGCGTCGGCCGACCAGACTTCGAGGAGGTCGCTACCGTAGCCACCTTGCACCACATACATGCATGTGTGTATGTTACACTGACGGCCACGGTGCCGCAAGTCGGACGGGATCAGCCCCGATGAGGAGGGACGCGTATGAACGTCGGATTGGTGATCGCCGGCTCGCTGTGTCTCGTGCTCGCAGCGGGTCACACGCTCGTCGGCCGGCTGGTGCTCGACCGCCTCCCTCGTAACCTGGACCCCACACGGTTCGGCGACGGCACGCGCACGCGCGGGGCCGTCGTGTTCACATGGTACGCGCTCAGTCTGATGCTGACCACCACGGGCGCGGTCCTGATCGCGCTCGCTCGCGGCGAGCACGCCCACGACCGCGGCGAGGTCGTCTTCCTGGTCGGCGCGGCCTATGCCGCCGCGACTGTACTGCTGGTCTGGAGGAGCCGCCGGAGGCCATCGGATTTGCTCCGAACGCCGGTGTGGGTGCTCCAGATCGTCATCACCGTCCTGTGCTGGCTGAACACCTAGGAGGCACTCTCATGACGGAACGGACTGCGGGGCGCACGGCCGCGGATGCCCGGGTGAAAGGTGACGCCGTGCCGACCGTCGTTCAACAGCGCCACGTCCCCGAGGCGATCCGCTCCCTCAGCACTCTGGAAACCCCCGACTACGTCGATGTCTTCACGGTTGCGGGCGCCGTCACGGACAAGTCGCCGGAGCAGTGGGCCGTGCCACGGTCGAGGGCGTGTCCCCTTGGGCACGCTTCGTCGTCTGGCGGGGACTCTGCGGCCTGCGTCTCGAGCCGCGGCCGTCGCCGGACTACCTGGCCGGGTGGAAGATCGCCGATCGCGGCGACAGCTGGATCAGGATGGAGGCGAGCTCATGGTTCATGACTGCCCATAGCGTCTTCCACGCCGACGAAGGGCACGTGTTCTTGGCCACGTTCGTCCGCTACGACAGGCCGATGGCGGCACTCGTGTGGCCAGTGCTGTCCATCGGCCATCGCCGAGCGGTGCCGGACCTGCTGCGCTACGCGGTGAAGCGCATCAACCGAAGCCGGTGCTGAAGTTCTCACCCAGGCTCCGGACAGGGACAGCCACGTGAGGCTGCCGAACTCCGCCCACGAAGCGCATCCCTGGGTGATCGCCCAGATCGCCCCCGATTTCAAACTGCTGGATGTCTGGGCGCTGCCGGTACAAGGCGGTCGCGACGGATTCGCCTCCTTCCTCGAGGTCATGACCTCACTCGATCCGGCCCATGCGGAGTCGGCAGCCAGTCGCGCGCTGTTCTGGTTGCGATTTCGCTTGGGAGCCTGGTTCGGTTGGGACGATGCCACCAAGAAACGTCCGATCCCCGGGTGCACGGAAACGACGCTGAGCGCTCGGCTTCCCGACGGCCTTCGAGGGAGCGCGAAGAGCCCGGTGATCGGTAGCGCGATACAGCGAGCCGCTGGCGGCTTTGTCCCCCTGTATCGCACCGACGAGGAGTGGGCTGCCGAACTCTCCAACGGCACCGTGCATGGTGTTCTGCACCTTGCATGGGTCGAGCAGGGCGGAGGTCGTTATCGCGCGCACCGGCACTCATGCGCCACATCGGTCGTGCGTGGGATGCTCGTGACGTCAAGGCCTAGCACCGCTCGTGACCCTGAGACCCGGTAGCGCCCGACGCCTTATCGGAAGGGCCGCCAGGAGACCCCCGTTCGGGAACTTGCGGAAGAGATAGGGATCAAGCCGAGTGCGCTCGAGGAGATTGCTGTTCTCGAGGAGCCACGACCTGCCGAACACGGGAAGGCTCAGTATCACGTGTTCATCGTCCGGGGCCTCCTCCCTGCCAAGCGACTTAGACGGTCTCGGCGCAAGACTCCTCGCGCGCTGAATCTCTCACGAGGAGTTCACCGGGTGCGCGCAACAATTGCGGGGCCACGGGCAACAAAATCACGGTCCGCTCATGCAGCAATTGCAGCGACATGAGCGGTACTGTCAGTCAACTTGACGACGGGCCGAGCCCTCGCCGCTAACTCCTCGCCGTTCTTCCCTCTCAGTTCTTGGCCTCGCGTTTGCTCTCCTCCATGCCGAGGACGTTTTGATTCGCGCCCAGATTCTTGGCGTCACGGACGTGACGAGAGCGAACAACTCAAAGGGACGATAAGGGGAGAAGACATTAATGCGGTATGTGCCATTCAGCGTGAATCTTTACAGTGTAGGGACTGAGACAACGCCACGTTCCGCGCGACATAAAGGGAGAATGTACCTTGATTATTAAGCTGAAGGGGCTTGCACTGAGTGTTGTGGCGGGGTTGGCCATGATGGCGGTCTATGCCGCGCCAGCCTCGGCGGATCTCCTCTTCACCCTGAACATCGATGGCTGCAGCGGCGGGTGCGGCAGTACGGGGATCCCCCCGTTCGGCACCATCACCCTTCATCAAGTCGACGCCAATACAGTGCAGATCACAGAAACTCTGGTGCCTGGTGTCGAGTTCGTCAACACAGGGGCCGGAGATGCGATCGTATTCAATACCACGAAGCCCGTGACCCTGAGCAATATTTCCAGTGGGTTCAGCCAGGATCCGTCTGGTCCGCCCATCCATGTCGGCTTTTTCGGCAACTTCGACTACGGCATCCTGTGTTCGGGGTGCGGTCCTGGGGGAAGCAGCCCGCTGCCCGGTCCGATGACGTTTACGGCGGCCGATGGCGGGACTCTCTCGATCACCGATTTCATCGGAAATTCGGGCGGCTTTTTCTTCGCCGCCGACATCATCAATGAGAACGCGCCGGGCACAACGAAGCCCACCGGCGTTGTTGGCACGTCAGGCCCCGACATCCTCACCCTCACCCGAATCACGCCAGTGCCCGAGCCGGCGACGCTCGTGCTGTTTGGTGTTGGCCTCCTGAGTCTTGGTCTGGCGCAGCGCCGCAGGTATCGCTGACGATCTGCTGGGCAATACATTGGGTAATGCGGGAGCCGCCCCGAGAGCGGCTTCGCACTGCGACCGGGCGTGCCGCATTCCGCGTAATCGATCTTCCGCTGCTCTTCCCTGCCGTCTGGCTTGACGTAGGTTCGTTACCGGCCAATCGTGCCACCGACCCCCTTCGAATCTGACGGTAACCCGGAGAGGTGCGCCTCCGCCCCTACGCTGCCGATTACCAAGGGGAGAGGACTAGATGGCGACGGATAACACGGCAGAGCTATCGCTCATCGAGAAGCGCGCCGTGGATGCCCTGATGGCCGCCTGAGCGCGCTTCGCCAACCAATCCCCCTTCGACGGCGAGGGTTTCTCAGCCTTTGCGAGAGCCCTTCAGAGTATGTCGTGGAAGATCGTCGGGGACATCCACGAGATCGCGAGCGCCCCGGCGTCGAGCGTCGAAGCAGAAGAGCGGATTCGCCGGACGTTCGTGATGGCCGAGGATAGTCTTCTTGCTCGACCAGGCCTCGACGCCGATGCTTTTCGCGCTTACCTCGCCATGAGCGAGGGTGGCGAGGAGGAAGAGGCGCGTCAGTGACGCGCCCGAGTGATTCTCGAATGCCCCGCGGGCAAGACGAATACGCGGGTGGCGCGGGAGCTGCGACTCACCAAGCAGCCGGTCGACAAATGGCGCAGTGTCAATGTCATTCTTGACCCTCCTGGATCGGGGGACAGCCGCTTACTCTGGTCCGTCCGTGTGCCTTTGGTTACTCGGCCACGGGGTGAGCTTGAATGACGGCACTCTTCGGTGTCATTCCTGAAGCACGAGAAGGTAGACGTATTCGACGTGCTGAGGCGACGGCGGCTCAATGGACTGAATAAGCCAACCCGTCTTTCTCAGATCGGCTTCAAAAGTCTCCCGCCATTCCTTCCGCTCCCAGTCCTCGGGGCGAACATGAAGTCTGAGGATGGGCATGGCGGTCATGTCCCGGCGTCGGGTCGACGCGAGCCTCTTGGCAAACTGGGGACGATTCTACGTCACGTAGTTCGCTCAGCGGCAAAGAGAGAAGGGGAATGGTCCATATCTAAAATCCCGACTTAGCCGATTGACTATGAAGCCCGACACGCATAGAACTCCGATGGTGAACCGGTGTCTACGAAACCGAGGGACGATCCCCACTGGCTCGCATTCGCTCGACGCGGCCCGCAGCTCCTCGCGCACGGCCGTCTCAGCGGCGAGGCGGACGTGCTGGTGGATCACTTCGCTGAGCGAGATCCCTCCAGAGCTGGTCCCTGACAGCTTTGAGCAACGCCTGTTCAAGACGGGCGGACGCCTCACCCGGCATGCTCGGCACTTGATGCTCCACCTGGCCGAGAGTTACTTGATCACTCCGACGTCCCATGCGATCAAGTCAGCCTACGTGAGGACCATGGAACCGCTCCCTTGCTCTCCGCCACACCACTAGCCCGATCAGGCCGGAAGCGACAAGAAGAATAGTGCTTGGCTCCGGGGCCGCGTGGGGTTGTTCGAAGAGTCGAAATGATCTGAATTGAATTTCATCTGCCAACTCTTTAATTTCCCACTCATGGACGCCGATGCCTCTCCAATTTTGTGTGCCGGGTCCAATTAGGGCACCCGTATCGCTGGAGAACTCATATTCGGAGGTGCCTTGCGACGTTTCGCTTACCGGACCGGGAAACGTGTCAGAACAATCAAACGGAGGGCACCTCATCTTATCGTTGTGCATGTGTGCTTCCACCGGGTGTGCGGTTAAAGACCCGCCAACACCGTCTGCCTCAAGAACAGCCGTATAGGCCTCGATGGTTGCTTCGTTCGCACCTTCAAGTGTCGTGAGGGTGAAGGTGTCCCATTTAGAGCCTGTATTGTTGGTTATTACCTCATCCATAATGAATCGCAGGCCAAACGTGCTGTTCTTGCCTGGCGGCGGGGAGGTCGGGTTGTCCTGATGGAAGAAAATAGAAATGGGATCCAAGGTTTGGAAAGTAACCGTCTTCGTGAGAATCCCCTGAACGTTGCCGGTAATTCTCGGATCACCGTCGAATATCCAGTCGAGTTTTAGTGAAGGATCATTCCAGGTTACCGTCCAATTGGTGCCGGTTAGGAAATCGCCCGGGCTCAACATAGCACCGCGTGCCGAACCCGAAAGGCCGACGAAGGTGACGAAAGCAAGTAGAACCACGTGTAAAAGGTATGGGAACCGATTCTTTTTCATGTGGCTGCTCCTAGCAGAAAAGCTCGTTGCGTGATCATTGGATGACCTCGTCCGCCCGTGAGAGCAGCGACGGCGGGATTGTCAGGCCAAGCGCCTTGGCGGTCTTTGGGTTCATGATCAACTCGAACTTGGTGGGCTGCTCGATGGGCAGGTCAGCGGGCTTGGCCCCCTTCAGAATCTTGTCGACGTAGCTCCTCAGGGCCGGAACAGCGCGACCAGGTCTGTCGCGTAAGACATGAGACCGCCCAGATCGACGTACTCGCGGTGCGGAAACATCGCTGCCCTCCCACCCTTTGTGATGTCCTCTACGATGTGCCTTCGTTCGAGCTTATTTCGGAGGACTACATGATTCGGGACGGTGCGTCGCCGCGAAATCTGCTGGCCACAGTTGTGCCGGCGCAGCATTCTCAAGGGCAACCCTCTGTCCCGTGGCGAGGTCTGGAAAGAAGTCGATGCCCGTCAGATGCGCCAGGGCGGCAATGTTGGTCAGGCGGCTTTCGAGGTACTGATTCGCTGCCGTCGCGGAAATCCTAGGCCCAGGGACCCCCTGCGTGCCAGGAGGGATCGGAAGCTTCGCGCCATGAATCAGGAGAAAGGCTAGACCGTCTGGGTCTCCAGTGTCGCTCTTGCGGACGACAATCTTGAAACACTCGCGTGGGATGCCGACGTCCCCACCCGCAAGCGAATGTGACGTCCCGAGAAATACCGTCCCGGTAAAGACATTCAATTCGCTAAATTGTGCGACCCAGGCTCGAACACTTTCCTCCAGCCACCGCCACATACCTCGGTTCAGGAGGGGCCGTTGGGGACTCATATTCGAGAAGAAGTAGGTATTGGCTGGACCATCGGCGAGCGATTCATGTCGCATCGCTGAACATTGTGTCCCCGATCAAAGCCCGATCCCTTGTAGTCATCACAGTGGGCGCTCTCGTCCGCGGCCAAGCGCGGGTCCGTCCTGAATGCATCCAGCCGCTCCCTAGCGCCCAGATCGGCGCTAGTAAGCGTGTACGCAGCCCATTGCGGAACTCGGTGCGCGACGTCGTAACAGACGATGTATTCGCGGTGGACGAGCAATCTCGGACACGGAGGCATGCCGAACGGTAGATGGGCCTGGAGCGCTGTGTCTCGCTCGGCCTGCGTCAGATCCACGCCTTGGTCGAAGGCGAGAAGGTCAGCCTTCTTGACCTTGCTGCCTTTACAAATCTCGGCCCAGGCTGAGCCCCGTGAAGAAGATCAAGAGAGCCAAGGCCAGCCAGTAGCGCATAGCCGCCGGACGGATCATAGGATTTCCGCCGCCGTCTCCGTCAGCGCTTCGAGCGTCGACAGCCACCGTTTACAGCATCAGCCTCAGTCGCAGGGGTCTGGGAATGTTGGGAGTAAAGGCCTGCGCTGCGGCGTAAGAAGGGCTTCCAATCGACTTCCGGTATATAGAACAGAGTCATGCTGGAATACACACGGCTCCTGCGCGACGACGAGAACGGTTGCGTCAGGACTGCGCGAGCCTTCATGGCTGTCTCCTTGTCTACCGGGCTCACCGGCCCGTAGTCGCGTGATGATGAGCCGCGTGCGCCCGCTCCGCGTCCGGCCCGGCGAGTCCGAGGGACGCGCGCCTGCATGTCCCGCCGTGCCGCCGCTCCACGATGATCGAGACGCCGCCGTCGCTAACGCCCGATCGTGATGTTGGCGGTCCCGCCAGGTCCTCCGGTGGAATTCACGCGAATCCTGAAATTGCCCAGCGTCAATGTCTGGCCCGCCAGGATCGCCCCCGCGAAGGTCTTCGTCTCGAACAGGAAGGAATAGGGATTGGCGCCGACCGTGTACGTGTGAAGGACCACGGCGTTGGCGGGGATGCCAGCATCCCATCCGTCCTTCTGTCGGTACTCGACCGTGAACAGGAACGGGAAGTCCGGGATCTTCACCGTGAGCGGCGCGGTCCCGAGTGGATGGCTCAGCGCGTTCAGCGTGAAGTTGGTATCGGGAGCGCCGATGGTGTAGGTCGCGATGCGGCTGTCGGGGAATCCATCCCATCTGCAGCAGGTTCGGCACATCGAGGCCAGTCCCCGCTGTGTTGTGTCGGAGCCGTGGCGTGACGTAGTTCGTCTCCTTGAAGGTGTAGACGTTCAGGGCGCTCATGATGTCCCACTTGTCGCAGTACTCGCCGGGAGAGCCGCCACAGCTGTCGCGCGTGTTGTCGAAGGAGTGCGGCATCCCGAGGCCGTGTCCCATCTCGTGGGCGGCAAAACGTGATGAACAGGCTCTCCGGATCGAACGACACGCAGGCGAGGTTATAGCTCTTGTCCTTGATTTGTAGCGACTGCTGCGCGTCGTAACAGGCACCGCCGTCGACCAGACGGTTCGTCATCATGACGATCCCGTAATAGTCCTCGAAGGGAATGTCGTTGGCGTCCGAGTCGGGGATGGCGTTGGCGCAGGCGAGCGCACGTTCCCTACGCTTGAGCGTCGTCGTGGTCTTGAACGGCGCCGGATACCACCCCACGATGGTCGTCCCGACGAACGAGGCCGCGCCATAGGACACGTCCGAGTAGTAGTCGATCATGTTGCCCGTCGCGACGCCCGCGACGGTGAAGAAGAAGCCGATGGTCTGGTCCAGACCTGGTGGCACGGTGGCATCGTCCTCAACGGTGCATTTGATGATGAGCCACTTGCGAAAAGTCGGGTCCGACGTGAGATGCGGATAGCTCTGCCAGTTGCGCTGGGGAATCGACCCACATCCTTGACCGAGCACCAGCAACGCGGCGAGGAGCAGACCGGTTGTCATCGGGCGCGATCGACGCTGACAGTGTGCCATGGGGGTCTCCCTACCTGTAGTCAACGTTCCATCCGAGGTTGGGTCGAGATGCCAGTGACCAGTGGAAGCCACGCATTGCCGATAGGGCTGCGGCTAGAAGTTTCTTGCCTAATCTTTGTGGCTTCTTGCTTTGTTACTTCTTGCTAGGACTCTGGGCCAAAGAGCGGTAAGCGGAGGGGGTAACACCAGTGTAACGCTTGAATACCTTATCGAAGCGCGCAAGGTCACCAAAACCGACGTTTTGGGCCACCTCGGTGATGGAGACGTGACCGGCAGAGAGAAGCGCCTTAGCTCGCTCAAGACGTACCCTCAAAAGGTAATCGCGGAAGGTAATGCCGAGCATCTCCCGGAACCGGTGGGAGAGATGATACTTGCTCATCCCAACCTGATGCGCGAGCGCGGAGAGGGAGAACTGGTCCCAGTAGCGTTGCTGTATCAGCCCCATAGCCCTCTGGATAGGAGTACTCAGCGGAGCGGGCAAGCCTCTCAATATCGGACTCTCGCTCGGGGACTCGCCTCTGTCCAGGCTTAGCGAGAGGGCCCGCCACACTGCCGCAAGCAGGTCGACGGCATTCACGGGTTTCTGAAGGTAATCCGCCACACCCAGTTTGAAGGCCGCGGCGCAGATCCACTCCGGGCCGTACCCTGTCAGCCAGGCCCGCACGGGGACATGTCGGACGAGCACTACCTGCCGTCGGCTCTTGGCCGGTTTCGTGGCTACGAGCCGCTGCAGGGGCGGGTCTGTCGGCCGTGCAACACGCATATCGGCAACGCCGTCGAGACCGAATTCCTCAGGACGGGTGCCATCGCATTCTTCCGATGGATGGTGGGAGTCAGCGGTCGAGACGGTCTGCCACCTTCCCCCTTCTATCGACGGGCGGCCGGCATGCCGCCCATCCTCATGGTGGGGCGCGCCGCCGGATTCGAGTACGACTTGCTCTTCGAGGTGGAACCGGGCGCGGAGAACGTCTACCCGCTGCGGCAGGTCGTGTTTGAGCATTCGCTCCTGGCGCGGCCTCAGGCAGTCCCGATCCACGACCGAATGCGGGAGAATCCCGGACATCTTATGGAGCTGCTGCGGGAGTGGGGCTTGGACAGGGGGAAGCCCATTCGCGCTTTCGCGGCGCCCGATGAGATCCCGTGGGTGAGCGATCTGCTGCAAAAGCTGGGATACCCGATCCCCGCCGACTGGGTCGTCATCGAGTTCCCGGCCCAGAAGATTGCCCTCGTTGCCGAGCTGACCGTCAGCCCAGCGCACTTTCGAGCCGTAACGAAGATCGGGTTTCACTACGCGCTCAAGATGTTCCCGGACTTGACCGGGACGGAAGCGGAGTTCGGTCCCATCAAGGACTTCATCTGGGCCGGAGGCGACGTAGCCCAATTCGTACAACAACGGGCCGATCAGTTCGTGAAGAACTTCGATCGCATGCGCCCAACGCAGTGGATGCACATCTTGGCGGTGGAGCGGACGTACGACCTCATTCTCGCGCACGCGCAGTTCTTCGCCGGCCCTGGCATCGTCCCGCCACCCTACGTGATACGGATTGGCCGCAACCCGGGGAGGATCGTCTCCCGGAGAGAGGTTCGCGCACACCAGTTCGTGATCCTTGATCCGGCGGGGGAAACTGGTGAGATGGTCAACGCGGAGCCCGCTCAGTTTATCTGGCTTCCCTGAGTCGCCGACAGAGGAAGCCAGACGGCCAGGCCACGCGCTTTCAGCGGGCGATGGCCCCCTCGTCCCGCTCGACGGCACGCCGCTCCGGCTTCTGGCAGCTCCAGCCCAGCCCGGTCAGCAGCTTCCACGCGTGCGCGGGATGATACCGAACGGCGAACCGTCGGCAAATCAGGTCGGCCACCCGCCTCAGCGTCCAAAGGTCGGTCCGGTAGCCGGCCCGGAGCGGACCTTGCCCCAGCAGACGCACCAATGTCCGTTTCTGGGCGTCCGACAGCTTCGACGGGCGCCCGGGCGTCGGCCTGGCCCGCAGTCCCCGATGCCCATCGCGCTGATACACCTGCCACCAGCGGCACACCGAACTCACCGACGCCGACAGCTGGCGGGCCCCCGCGGACAGCGTGTGCCCCGCCTTCACCTGCGCGATCGCGCGGCGCCGGCGCTTCTCCAGTTGCTCGGGCGTCCCGGGAGGTCTCATGCCTCATACGATGTCCCCAGGGACCTCCAAACCCCCTATGATTTGTGCAAAGATCAATAATTCCCCTCAAACAAAGTTACTTTCCGCTTGACGCTTCGACGTGGCGTGGGCCAACGTGAGCCGGGATGAAGTGGGTCGCGTGGCTCCTGACCTGGCTCCTCGTCTGTCCTGGCCCGGCCTTTGGTGCGACCGAGATGGCGATCACGGTGGACGATCTGCCCTCACACGGTGCGCTCCCCCCCGGAACGACTCGCCTGGCCATCGCCCAGCGCATGATCGATGTCCTGAAACAGCGCGCGGTCCCAGGGGCCTATGGCTTCCTCAACGGAGGCCAGATCGAGGCCACCCCCGAGCACCTGGCCATCGTCAAAGCGTGGGTCGGCGCGGGCCTCAAGCTCGGCAACCACACCTACTCGCACATGGATATCAACCGCGTGCCGGTCGCGGACTACGTGGCTGACATCGAGCGAAACGAGTCGCTCGGCGCCACGCTCGGCGGCCCCAGATGGTTTCGGGTCTTCCGCTATCCGTATCTGCACGAGGGTGAGGTGCTCGACAAGCGCAATGCGGTCCGGCAGTGGTTGGCCGCGCGCGGCTATGCGACCGCTCAGGTCACGATCTACTTCGACGACTGGGCGTGGAACGATCCCTACGCGCGGTGCGTGGCCCGGGGCGACGAGCAGGCCATCGCCTGGCTCAAGGAGAGCTTCATGGAGGCGGCGAAGAGCGGGCTAGGGTGGTCGCGCGTGCTGTCCCACAGGCTCTTCGGTCGGCAGGTCAAGCACATCGTTTTGCTGCACATGGGCGCCTTCGACGCCCTCATGCTCGACGACTTCCTACGCGCCTACCGACAGGGGGGGATGAAGGCGATCGATCTGGGGGCGGCCATGCGGGATCCGGCCTACGCGCTGAATCCCGACATCGTGTGGGACGGCGAGATGACCTTCCTGTTGCAGATGGCCCAGGCCCGGCAGATGCCAATTCCCACCGCCCCCAGGATTCCTCTGGAGCGGCTCGACGCTCTTTGCCGCTGAGCCGGCGCCGGGTCCACGGGCGCGATCAATAGTCAGGCGAGAGGGGGCGGGGCCCTGCGGGCGCCGAGATCGACCCAGCCGCCGTGACCGCGAGGGCCAGATCGTCCCAGCTCTCGCGGAGGCCAATGAACGTGACTATCGCGTAGGCGAGGGAGGCGGCATTGGCCAGCGCAAATGCGGCATGAAGCGGCCGGCCGTGGAGGTACTCGAAGACCGTCCCCAGCAGCCAGTGGGCGAGGATCGCGTACTCCGCGACCAGGTAGGGCCAGGGGGTGATCGTACGCTCCTGCACTTTCGGCGTGCGTCCGAAGGGGCTCTTCGTCCCGGTCCACCCCTGGCGGAGCGATTGGAACACGCCGGCCAAGTGGACAGGAATCAGCATCAGGTTGAGGGCGTACACGCGCAGGACGTCGTTCGCCCGGTAACCGCAGCGCCGGAGGTCGCGAGCGTAGAGGCCGCAGTAGGGCAGGGCGGTCAGGGGAAGCCACAGGTTGTGCAGCAGGTCGTCGAAGGACACGGCCAGGATCAGGAGCAGGCCAGTATT
>WNFF01011569.1_pt1 | contig 11828 bp, 7 predicted proteins | sample 5400441 | NCBI WGS metagenome assembly WNFF01 (sample SAMN13153345, study PRJNA577476) | soil metagenome | isolation source: 120 cm saprolite under Douglas fir tree site 2 hole 3 replicate 1 | place: USA:California | collected 2015-04-18
CGATACCGCGGGCGGCGTGAAACACGTGATCGCCAACAAACTCACAGATGCGGCCGGGATCGCGGGACGACAGGCTGCCCGCCAATATTCCGGGAAGATTCTGCAGGCCAGTGTCGAGGATGATAAACGCAACTTCACGCGATTTTTCCTGATCCGGAAGGTTCGCGGCACTGCTCACGCCCAGAGGCTTATTCCCCGCGGCGCCAATAAGACTTCCATCGCGTTCAAAGTCAAGAACTTGCCGGGAGCGCTTTTCAAATCCCTTAGTGTGTTTGCGCTGCGTGATATCAGCTTGAGCAAGATCGAGTCACGCCCCATGCGGGGACGGCCCTGGGAATATGTCTTCTACGTGGACTTCCTCCGTGGCGACGATGAATCCGCGCGCAATGCGCTGCGTCATCTAGGTGAGGTCGCGGAGTTCGTCAAAGTACTCGGCATTTATGCCGCAGCTTGAAGTCGTACAACCCGCGACCGTCACGAGCCAGTCTATCTAACCGGAGAACAATTATGGAATCTTCCGCTTCGACCCGCCGCCACTTCTTTCGCCATACGGCTGTCGCGTGCGGCGGACTTGTGCTGCCGGCCCTCGCCCTTCAAGAGAAAGCGGCTTCGAAGAATGAAGACAAGGCAAAGGAGGAGATCTCTCCCGCGGAAGATCTCATGCGGGAGCACGGCGTGCTCAACCGGATCCTGCTCATTTATGACGATCATCTACGTCTGCTCTCGGCGAAGCAGCTCTTTGATGGCTCGGTGCTGACGAGCGCCGCCGACATCGTTCGCCGGTTTGTCGAGGAGTACCACGAGAAGCTCGAAGAAGAATTTCTCTTCAGCCGGTTCCGGAAGGCCGGCAAGTTAGTCAAGCTGGTCGACACCCTTCAGGAACAGCACGCGGCCGGGAGGCGTCTCACGGCGCAGATTCGCGAACTGGGCGGCCTCAGCACCTTTAAGTACGTCTCTGACAGCGACAAGCTGGCCGATGCCTTGCGCTCTTTCCTTCGTATGTATCGTCCCCATGAGGCGCGCGAGGACACGGTCCTCTTTCCCGCCTTCCGGTCAATCGTCTCCCGGCACGAGTACGATGCCCTGGGCGAGGATTTCGAAAAGAAGGAAGATGAGCTGTTTGGAGAAGACGGTTTCTTCAAGGTTGTCGACCAGGTTGCTCAGCTGGAGAAGAAGCTCGGAATCTTTGAACTTTCTCAGTTCACCCCCAAATGAGGAACCGGTGTGCCTGATTTCCCAGCATGGGGCTTGGCAAATGAGCCCCGCCCCGTTAGCCTCTGGACCTTGGATACGCTGCCAACACTGCGTTGGGGAGTAGAATCCAACAAACTCACGGAAAACTTTCGGGGCGGCATGCTGAAACCTTTCCGGAAGAGTATCATCTAAAACTTGAGCGAGTTACACTCAAGGAGAGCTATGAGCCAGCAGACGCCTTCCGAGCGCACGCCTAAACCTAAGGAAACACAAGATCAACGGGCTCTGCCGGTGCTTCCCGTACGGGACACGGTTCTGTTTCCGCATGCCGTTTTGCCTCTGACCGTGGGCCGGGAGAGTTCGGTCCAGCTCATCAACTCGCTCGGGGAAGATAAGACGATTGTGGTGGTGGCGCAGCGCGAGGCGCGCGTAGACGCTCCGCAGCCGGGCGATCTCTACACGGTTGGGACCTCCGCCATCGTGCACAAAGTCGTCAAAATGCCCAATCAGAGCCTCTTTGTTTTTGCCGAGGGTCTGGAACGGGTGCGGGTGGGCGAGTTCGCGCAGCTTACGCCGTTCATGCGCGCGAAAGTGACGCCGATTCCCGAGCCTCCTCCGCTGGCTGCGAGTTCTGAGATTGAAGCTTTGCAGCGTAACGTGCTCACGCTCTTCCAGCAAATCGTTGCCGGATCGCCGACCCTTTCGGACGAACTTTCTACGGTGGCGATGAACATCGACGAGCCCGGCCGCCTGGTGGATTTCATCGCATCGTCCTTGCCGTCACTGTCTACGCCCGACAAACAGGACACACTCGAGACAACTGATGTCCGCGCGCGCCTGAATGCCCGATGAGGTCAAGAAAGAAGCGCTCAAGGAACTGGGACGCCTCTCGCGCATGTCGCCGATGGCGGCAGACTACTCGCTCACTCGCAACTACATCGAGTGGCTGGCCGTGTTGCCATGGGCCAAGACTTCCGGGCAGGAGATTGAGATCCCCAAGGCGAAGGAAATTCTGGACACCGATCACTACGATCTGGAGAAAGTCAAAGACCGCATTCTCGACTATCTTTCCGTCCGCCGCCTCAAGCCGAATATGAAGGGACCCATCCTGTGCTTCGTCGGACCTCCGGGCGTGGGCAAGACTTCGCTTGGCAAGTCGATCGCTCGCGCGCTGGGACGCAAATTCGTGCGTCTGTCTCTTGGCGGAGTGCATGATGAGGCTGAAATCCGCGGCCATCGCCGTACCTACATCGGAGCGCTGCCGGGGCAGATTATCCAAGGCATACGGCGCGCGGAAACGAAAGATCCTGTCTTCATGCTCGACGAAATTGACAAGGTGGGACGGGACTTCCGCGGCGATCCGGCTTCGGCCCTGCTGGAGGCTCTCGATCCCGAGCAGAATTCCAGCTTCCGCGACAACTACCTGGACGTGACTTTCGATTTGTCGAAAGTCCTCTTCATCACGACGGCGAATATGCTCGACCCGATTGCCGAGCCACTGCGCGATCGCATGGAGATCATTGAACTCCAGGGCTATACCGAAGAGGAGAAAGTCCACATCGCGTTTCAGTACCTGATTCCGCGGCAGGTCGACGAAAATGGAATCACGGCGGAGCAGATCGAATTTCCCGAAGAAGCCGTGCGCTACATCATTCGCCACTACACCCGCGAAGCCGGTGTACGGAGCCTGGAGCGCACGATCGGTACCATCTGCCGCAAGCAGGCGCGGCGGCTGGCGGAGGGCAAGACCGAGAAACTAGTCGTCAGCAAGGAAATCATTCAGGAATTTCTGGGCGGAATCAAGATCCGCGTCGAAGGCGAGATTGAGGAGCGCACAGAGCGGCCGGGAGTTGCGGTCGGTTTGGCATGGACTCCGGCAGGCGGCGACGTGCTCTTCGTCGAAGCCAACGCCATGAAGGGCAAAGGCGGATTCACTATGACTGGCCAGATCGGCCAAGTCATGCAGGAGTCGATGCAGGCTGCGTTGACCTGGGTGCGATCCAATGCAGCTCAACTGGGCATCGCAGAGGACTTCTTCGCCACCCACGACATTCACATTCACGTTCCCGCGGGCGCAATTCCGAAAGACGGTCCATCCGCCGGCGTGACTATGGCAACCGCTCTGGTTTCTCTGCTGACGGGACGCCGCATCCGGTCCCTTACGGCCATGACTGGAGAAATCACGCTGAGCGGTAACGTGCTGCCAGTGGGCGGAATCAAGGAGAAGGTGCTGGCGGCGAAGCGTGCCGGAGTTCGCGATGTGATTCTGCCGGCCGAGAACAAGATGAATGTTGAGGAGGACCTCACGCCGGAGCAACAGGAGAACCTCAAGATCCACTACGTGAAAACCATCGAGGAAGCTCTTCACGTATCACTGCCGGCGGTGGCGGAAGGGCCAGCGGCGAAAATCCTCTCGACGCCACCGAAGGATTCCAGCCCTGACTTTAGGCCAACAGCGGTGAAAGAACCCGAGGTTGTACACGACCGGGTGCTCACCCGGATTTAACTTGCGTCATTCCCCGGCGGCAACCAGCCGCTGGGGAGTTTGTTTTTTCTGCCCAAATAATTTCCTGCTCAGGGTTTGGCAAGTTCATCCGAGAGCAAGTGAGCTTTCATTGCCAAGTTGTGTCCACGTTCAACATCCCCTGCCGCAACCGCTGCCTTTGATTGATCCAGAAACTGCTGGACCTGTTTCAGCATCTCCTGCTGATTGGAGTCAAGCTGACGTCCAGCAATCTTCTTCAGATTCTCTTCCGTAGATCCCACCAACTGATCGGTAGTCGAGCGCTGGCCGGCGGCTTGTGGTCCGCCTGCACCACCTACGAGTTGAATGGCGGGCTCGGTGGTGCCCCCATCGTGAACCACTGTTTTCGCAGGCGGACATTTTGTCGGCGGCTCCTTGCTCGCAGCAGTAGCATCCTGCCCGGCCGCGGGTTCTGCCGCCGGCGCATTGGCCGCTGCCAAGTTGGATTTCGCGCACTCGGATCCATTGTCCGCTTTCGCTGTTTTCTTGCGCCGACGGTGCTTACCCTTGGCGTTCTGGTCGGAAGGCACCTTAGTCGTAGCAGGAGTCTGTGCAGCAGAAGGTGCTGCAGCAGCGGAGTTCGGAGGTGTTTGTGGTCCCGAAGCAGGAGGGCTCTGAGCGCTGCCGGCATTGTTCGGGGACGGTTCAGCGCGTGAATCAGACGATTGAGCAGGAGGGGTCTCTTGCGCGGCAGCCTGCTTCCAGAGGCGACCTCCGCCCGAAGAAACTGATGCAGCGGGGAAGACGCAAATGCAAAGAATCAAGGCCAGAGTCATACCAGTTACCAAGCGCCCTAATGTGGCAGGTGTTGTTAATTTTACGCCTTTGAGATGCAGAAAGAGCGTGGAAAGCACAGCTGAAATTTCCCGTGTTTTCCTGGGTTTGCGAGGATTTAACCCGCCTGCTTCGACAGCGTAGAGCCCGACTTGACGGCGAACTCGCGGCTGTCCACAGCGGAGGGTCAAAAATCTTGTCGTGCACTTCTCTCGGAATTCCTGGACCACGATCCCACACTTCCGCGATTACGACATCGTCCTCACGTCGGGCGGAAATCGTCAACAAGCCGCCTTGCGGCATGGCTTGCACACCATTCAGGACCACGTTGAGCAACGCCTGCTTCATCAGATCGACATCCGCCTTGATGGGCAGCGGCTCTTCGGGCAGGGGACGCTCGATGGTCACGCCATGTTGCTCGGCGTCCGGCGACGCCAGCCCTGCCACGTCCTCGAGCAAGCGGCGAAGATCAACTTCCTCCAGATGCAGCTCTCTCGGACGCGTGAAGTCCACCAGGGTCTGCACCACCCGGTCAAGGCGACGGATTTCGCTGTCAATAATGTCCATGTGCCGGAGGGTATCGGGCTCGGTCTGGGCAAGCTTGTTCTGCAGCAACTGCAGATGGAGCACAATCGCATTGATCGGATTCTTGACCTCGTGGGCTACACCGCGAGTGAGGCGGCCACTAGCCGACATGCGGCGGGACAGCTCAATTTCATCGCCTATGCGGCGGACCGACTCACTGTCGCGCATGATAAGCAACGCACCGATCTGGGTATTTTTCTCCTGAACGAAGTCCAGCGAAACCTGCACTCGCCGACCGCCAGCCGCTTCCAGTTCGCTCTGCACCAGTGGACGCCTGCGCTCGAAGGCGTCCAGCACAACTGCTCCAAGCAGAGAGTCGCGCGAAAAAGCTTCCTTCACCGTATGGCCCAGCAGTTCCTTTCTTGGACGGCCCAGGAATCGCTCGACGGGAGCGCTCACCAGCACAATTCGCGAATCGCGGGCAAAGAGCACCAGGCCGTCCTGCAGTTTGGCCATGAGCTGATCGACGTTGTCTTTAAGCGCGGAGAAAATCTCCTTCGTATCTCTGATCTGGCGGCCAAGGTTGGCGATCTTGAGAGTGACCAGTCCATACTCGTCGTGCCGGGACTCGTCGGCAGAAAGTGAATCTTCATCGCCGGCGCTCGCGCTGTCGAGATTTCTGCTGAGTTCCTTGAGTGGGCCCAGAGCGAGATTGGAGATCGCTGCCGCCAGAACGAGAGATGCAAAGATCGACACGATGGAGAGATAAAGCGCGTGCATCAGCCGCGGAGTGATTTCACTTTTCAGAAAAGAAGTCGAAACTCCTATGCGGATTGTCCCGAAGGGTTCTCCGTTAAAAAGCTGACCGTTTAACATGAGAGGGAAACTCACGTTGTAAACCGCAGGGCTGTAAACCAGGCGAAGCTGTTCGCGAAAGCGGGCTTTAACTACCTGCTGGAAGTTCGGCCGTTGCGCGACTGGTTTCCCAACCATGCTCGCGTTGGTGTGGAGCATTGCCCGCCCATCGGTGCCAACAATGGCTACGTCGTAGATGAAAGGCCAGTTGCCGACGTCGGACTGCAGCATGTTGTTCAGATTTACGTCCGTGGGCAAGTACTCCATCAAGGCGCGACGCACGGCGGCGGGATCATTCGTGTCCAACCGCGTACTGCTGAAATCAGGAACGTCGTTTTCCGCCACATAGGCCAACTGCTGCGTAAGCAGGGTGGCATTTTCGTACGCATTGGTGATGCGCTGCCGGAGGAGCTGGGAGATATACAAATAGGAGAAGGCAGCCACCATTACCGTGACCATAAGAGTGATCGCAAAAACGATGATGGTTTTTCGCCGCATGGTGAGAACAGTGATCAGTGGCCAGTGATCAGTGGCCAGTTCTAGTGCTGGTGACGAGAAATCTGTGGGCTAGACTCTTTCCTTACTGGCCACTGGCCACTAGCCCGGCACTTCTTCCTTGCCCGCGGCCGCATCCGCGGCGGCGGCACTACCGTACTCCTTCAGCTTATTATGAAGGGTTTTCAGGCTTATGCCGAGAATTTCAGCGGCGCGGGTCTTGTTGTTGCTGGTTGCTTCCAGGGTCTTGAGAATCAACATCTTCTCCGCTTCTTCGACCGTGGTACCGACGCCCAGCCGAACCGCATCCGGATCATTGGCAGCGGCCCGTAGCGGCGCCTGCCCAAAGCCGGGGGGCAAGTGCTTGGTCTCGACCATGCCGCCATCGCAGACGATCACCGCACGTTCCAGAGTGTTGCGAAGTTCTCGCACATTGCCCGGCCAGGAATAGTTGTTGAACAAATTCAGTACGGCTTCGCTGACGGTCGCTACCTTCCGGGAGTGCTTGGAACTCATCTCGGCGAGCAGCAACTGAACCAGATCCGCGATGTCTTCCTTATGCTCGCGGAGCGGCGGCATATGGATGTTGAAAACATTCAGCCGGTAGTAGAGATCGCTGCGCAACTCGCCGCGGGCGACAGCTTCATCGGGCACCTTGTTCGTCGCGGCCAGCACGCGCACGTCGACCGAGGTCTCAACTTTGCTGCCCAGCCGCCGCAGCTTGCGGTCTTCGAGCACGCGCAGCAGCTTGGCCTGCGTGGCGATCGGCATCTCTCCGATTTCGTCCAGAAGCAGGGTGCCGCCCTCGGCCAGTTCAAAGCAGCCCGTACGCCTTTCCATGGCTCCGGTGAAGGCGCCCTTCTCATGGCCGAAAATTTCACTTTCAATCAGGGTTTCGGGAATCGCGGCGCAATTAATGGCCACAAAGGGACGATCCCGGCGTGGACTCAGATCGTGAATCGTGCGCGCGACCAATTCCTTACCCGTTCCGCTGGCGCCGGTGATCAAGACCGACGCAGTGCTCGGCGCCACCATCTCGATCAACCGGAAGATCTCCTGCATCTTCCGGGACGAGCCATTCAGGCGGCCCAGCGATCCCGCATCGCGCAGCTTCCGGCGCGTGACTTCGAGTTCCACGCGCGTTCCCAGCAGTGCCGAAGCGTTCGACAGGATCGTGCGCAGACGGTTCGTGTCGATGGGCTTGGTGATGTAATCGTATGCGCCCATGCGCATGGCCTGCACCGCGCTGTCAATCGTCCCCTGCGCGGTGACCAGTACGACGGCCATGGTCTGCGCTTGTTCGGCAAGCCGTCCCAGAAGATCGATGCCGCCCATGCGAGGCATCTTCAGGTCAGTTACCACAATGGAGGGTGTCCACTGTGTTGCCTTCTCGAGGCCCTCAACACCATCCCCTGCAGTCTCAACCCGGTATCCCCAGGATGAAACCAATTCGGCGAGACCGGAGCGTTCGTTCTCTTCGTCCTCGACGATTAATACCTTTTCTTGGCTCATTATCCTCTTGTCCTAAGTATGATTCATCCGCCGCATCGGCCTTCGGAAGGGAACTCCACAGAAGCACCACAATACGCGGCCTACTTCCCGGCGAGCAAGGCCCGGAAAGGGCGAAATCGATGTGAGAGGGACAATCGTCGATTCGTTGGTGCGCACTCCTGGGTCAAATTGAGACGCACTTCGCGCGTCGGGGTTACTCACCTTAACAATATTTTGAGACTCTATTTCGCTTTAGGCTGGTGTGTACTATAAAATGCCGAGTTTCTATAGCAAAGGTCCAATCCGTTCATCGCAGCTGCCATTTTCCAACGGCTGTCGAAACGTTCTTTCAAAAAGAACATTGTGCTTGGAGGACTCCATGTCACCTCGATGCAAGTTACACATGGGCAGCGCGGGCTCTTTCTCGATCCTGTTTTCGGTCTTGGCACTGATGTTGATCGCGAGTTCCGCGTTCGCGCAGAGTGACTCGAATCCCAAGTGGGACCTCTTTGTGGGATATCAATACTTGAATCCCGGTGGTACGGTCCCTGCTCCATTCGGAGACCCGAACAATCCCATCGGCTTCAAGATTCCTGCCATGACCAAAGGGTTCGGCTCGAGCCTGACCTACAATTTCGACCCGCACTGGGGGCTCGAGTTCGATCTTGGGCACAACTGGGGAAGCTCGAACTACGAGACTACCGGTTCAGCCGGACCGCGCTTCATCTGGCGCAGTGAGGCTGCGAATCCCTTTATCCACGCCCTGGTCAGCTATAACCGTCTGTCGGTAAGCGGACTGAATCCGAGTAATGGCATCGGCGCGGTGCTCGGCGGTGGCATCGACCTGCCGGTCGTAAAGTGGTTTTCCTGGCGCTTGTTCGAGGTTGACTACGTCTGGGCGAACCACCACTATCCCGATTTCGCTGCCGCACAATTTTCCTCGCTGCGGCGTCCTGTCTTGGAAGGCGTCCGCTTGCGTACCGGTGCCGTCTTCAGTTGGGGAGGCGCACCCCCAGTCGCACTGGCGGCCAGTTGCTCGGTGCAGCCGACTGAAGTCATGGTCGGCGAGCCCATCACCGCAACCGTCAGCGCCAGTAATTTCAATCCCAAACACAGCGTGACCTATAGCTGGAGCGCGACTGGCGGCAAAGTGATGGGCAAGGACACTACCGCCAGCATCGACACCACCGACGTCACGCCCGGCACCTATACCGTGACCGCTCACGTCACGGACCCCAAAGCCAAGAAGAACAATGAGGCCAGTTGCTCCGCTAATTTCACCGTGAAGCCGCTGCCACCTAAGAACCCTCCGACGATCAGCTGCTCGGTGAACCCGACGAGTTTGATCGCGGGAGCTCCGGCCACGATTACCTGTGACGCTACCAGTCCGGACGGTGTCCCCGTGACGGTTTCCAATTGGACTTCGACTGGCGGCACCATCAGCGGAAGCGGCAACACCGCGACTCTTGACACCAAGGGAGTCTCGCCTGGCTCCATCACGGTAGGCGCCACGGCGACGGACTCGCGTGGGCTGACCAGCCAGGCCTCCACGCAACTGTCGGTGGAGAATCCACCACCCCCGCCACCGAATCCTGAGCTTCAGGCCTTGGAAGCACGGCTCGCGCTGCATAGCGTCTACTTCCCGACGGCTCAGCCTCCGGCGAACAAACCGAACGCGGGCCTGGTCCCGAGTCAGCAGAAAACTCTGCTTACCTTGGCTACGGACTTCAAGAAGTATCTGGAGTCCAAACCAGACGCTCACCTTGTTTTGGAAGGCCATGCCGATGTGCGCGGCTCCGATGCCTACAACCAGGCACTCTCTGAGCGCCGCGTGGCACGCGTGAAGAGCTTCCTGGTCGAGAATGGGGTTCCTGAAGCGAATCTTGAAACAATGGCATACGGCAAGCAGCGCAACCTCACGCTTGACGAAGTCAAGGCGGCAATCGAGAAGAATCCCGAGCTCACCCCAGAAGAGCGGCAAAGATCGCTCAAGAGAATCACGATCCTCAAGTGGGCCAGCAACCGCAGGGTTGACATTACCCTGAAGTCCGGCGGCCAGACTGAAACCTCGGTGAAGCAGTATCCGTTCAATGCAGCGGATTCCCTGACCTTGATCGGCGGCAGGGAAGCCGAGGCCAAGAAGCCGGCCAAGAAGCCGGCCAAGAGGAAACCAGTGCAGAGGAAGCCGGCGCAGAAGAAGCCGTAGTCGCTCCAGATCAAGAGGAACTGTCGCGGAGAGCGGGCACTCGCTCTCCGCGATGTTTTTTGCTCGCAGGGCCGTCTGGCCCCGCTAGTCGGTTCGTGCGAAAGGACTGCCCGAGTTTTTCAGCAACACGCAGATTCTACACGGCGGACACTTCAATGCCATCCACAAGTGATTGATTCTATGGGAATGTTTCTGGTATCTGGCTTGCCACTTACAGATCCGAGAGGACCGCGCGAGCATGCCCCTGATGCGCACATCCCGACGGCTGCATGGTTTTGGCCTGGCAACAGCGCTGCTGATTTTTGGTTTAGCCGCGGCCTGCTCGCGTCGCTCCGGCTTCGAGGCCGACGGCAGGAATACGCCGTCGCGCCAGCAACAAGAGGTTCCTTTCCATCCACAAGCCGGCACTAGCCCGGCGGATGGCGGCCTTGGGGATGACCATACTTCGCAGCGCCGCCCCAAGAGTGAAGGCGATCTACCGTTCAAGCTGCCTGCTTCTCAGACATTAACTGCGGGTACATTGCTAACGGTCCGTCTTGAGGCCCCGATTGCAACCGCCAAGCCGGGCGCCTCTAAGACCTTTACTGCCATCCTCGACGACCCGGTCACGGTCGACGGCACCACGGTGCTGCCACATGGAGCCACCGCGAGAGGACGTCTGGAATGCTCCCAAGCTGCGCTGAAGCCTGGGACTGGCTATGTTTGTCTTACCCTGGAGTCGATCACGATCGGCGGACGGACCATCCCGCTGCAGACTTCAAAGCTGTTCGCCAAGGGCACGGTCGACGCGCTCCAAGAAACTCCTGCTGGCCACACCGCACTCATGCACGCCCCCGCTGCCGTTCGGATCGCAAAAGGACATCGCTTAACGTTCCGGCTCACGCGTGATGTGGTTCTTGGAGCCGGCGGGGAAGCCATGTCCGACAACTTCCGGTCGGGCAGCAAGTAGAACGAACTTGGTAACCCCACCTGGACGCCGCAAAAGACTCCCCAAACACGCGTAAAAAGCCCCGCGCCCGAGTTTTCAACAGGAAGATTCCCACGATTATTTACTTGACAAAAGTTGGCTAGTCGGGTCATAATGCTTCCCATGGAAGCAACTAGCTATCGTTTCTTGGGTTTAGCGGCAGAAGCGGATGCCATTAACGACCGCCGCAAATCCCTTTTGATGCTAGCCAGCAGTTTCCTAGTCGGTATCCTTTTCAAGTCTTCCCGTTTCTCTTTTGCGTCCATGAGGCCCCTATGACTCTAGTTGACGTAATCAATCTGTTTGATACGGACGAACGGTGCCGCGAACTGCTGGTGCGGCTTCGCTGGCCCAACGGTGCTGAGTGCCCACGCTGTAAGATGCCTGCCGTCGAACTCGCCACGGCCAAGCAACTGTTCTACTGCAAGGGATGCGACTATCAGTTTAGCGTTACCTCGGGAACGATCTTCAATGACTCTCATCTCCCCTTGCAGAAGTGGTTCCTTGCCACGCTGCTGCTCTGTGAATCGCGCAAGGGCCATTCCGCAAACCAGATGAAGCGGGAACTCGGAGTCAGCTACAAGACGGCATGGTATCTCTGCCATCGCATCCGCTACGCTATGACCGAAGTCCACAAGATGTTGGATGGCACAATCGAGATTGACGAAACCTATGTTGGCGGTCGCAGACTGGGACGCGGCAACAAAGCCGGACGGGAAAACAAGTCCGTGGTTATCGGCATCATCAAGCGCGATGGCGCATTGAAGTTCATCCACGTAAAAGAGGGAACCTCGAAG
>WNFF01011257.1_pt1 | contig 11827 bp, 6 predicted proteins | sample 5400441 | NCBI WGS metagenome assembly WNFF01 (sample SAMN13153345, study PRJNA577476) | soil metagenome | isolation source: 120 cm saprolite under Douglas fir tree site 2 hole 3 replicate 1 | place: USA:California | collected 2015-04-18
GGCGGTGCAGCTTTTCGTGGAGCGCGCGGTTGCCAGCGGGCATCGTCTTGAGTTGAACGACGCCGATGCGCTCGTCGTCGGCGAAATCTGCCGCCGGCTCGACGGCATAGCCCTTGCGATCGAACTCGCCGCCGGCCGGGCCAACGCCTACGGCATCCGTGAAACCATGGCGCTGCTCAACGACCGGTTCAAGCTGCTCTCGGAGGGCCGGCGCACGGCGTTGCCACGGCATCAGACGCTGAGCGCCACGCTTGACTGGAGCTATGATCTTCTCACGGAGCCTGAGCGTTTGGTCCTCCGCAGGCTCTCGGTCTTCGCCGGCATCTTCACGCTCGAGGCTGCCTGCTCGATCGCGGCGGACACTGACGTTGACGAAGCTCAGGTCGTCACGGCCGTCGTAAGTCTGGTCGCAAAATCCCTCATCGTCGCGAACGCCGGCGATAGCACCATGCGTTACCGGTTGCTCGACACCACTCGCGCCTATGCCTTGGGCAAGTTGGTCGAAAGCGGCGCAGTAGATACAATCAAGCGACGCCACGCGGTCTACTGTTGCGAACTTTTGGAGCGAACCAATGCTACCCATCGCTGGACCGAACTTGCTATTGCGACACTCGATGACGCCAACCGCGGGAGTCGCAGCGAGATGGAACTCCAGGCAGCCCTCGGGCTGTCGCTCATGTTTACGAAGGGCAACAGCGACCAGGTGCGCAGCTCGCTTTTGCGGGGTCTCGAACTCGCTGAGGAACTGGATGACGTCCATAGTCAGCTTCGGCTGCTTGGGAGACTTCATATCTTTCATGAAAGAATTGGGGATTTCCATACCGCGCTGGGCTTTGCTGAACGCAGCGAAGCCGTAGCTGCGAAAATAGCCGATCCGGTGGGAATTGCGGAGGCTCATTCGGCGCTGGGAATTTCCCGTCATCTTGAGGGCAACAACGTCAGCGCACACGCTCACCTGGAGGCTGCCCTGGTGCAACTTCCGGCATCGCAGCGGATCGATACGTTCCATTTCGGGTTTGACTACCGTAACCGGGCCCGTATCGCTTTCGCGCGAACCCTGTGGCTCAAGGGCTATCCGGACCGGGCGAAGATGGTTGCTCGACAGACTATCCAAGAAGCCGAAACCTTCGATCATCCGGTTACGCTTTGCATTGCCCTCATCTGGGCGGCGTCCGTGTCTATTTGGGACAGGGATCTGGCCGGTGCCGACGAATACCTAGGCAGATTTATCGCGGAGGCCGACAAGCATTCCCTGGCGCCATATCAGGCAGCTGGTCGTGGCGTGAAGGGCGAATTGTTAGTGAAGCGCGGTGAAGTGGAAGCCGGAATCTTGTTGTTGCGTGACGCCCTCGAGGAATTGCATGGCCTTCGATATGAGTTGCTGACGACAACGTTCAATAGCGCGTTGGCGGAGGGTCTCACGATAGCCGGGAGTAGTGACCAGGCTCTCGAGACGATCGACGAAGTCATCGCCCTGGTCAAAAGCAATGGGGATATGTTCATGATGCCGGAACTGCGACGCATCAAGGCAGAGATCCTCATGGCACCGGCTAGTCCGGATTTCCCCTTGGCGGAGGATTATCTTCTGCAATCGCTCGAGTTGGCCAAGCGGCAATCCGCGCTCGCCTGGGAACTGCGAACGGCGACGAGTCTTGCCCGGTTGTGGTTGACGCAGGAACGTTTTGACGAGGCGCTGGACGTGTTGGCGCCGATATATGGCAGGTTCACCGAAGGCTTCGAGAGTTCCGATCTAAAGGCGGCCAGAGAATTGCTGGACAGGTTGGGGAATCATTTTCCAATTGGCGGCTGCGACGCTTCGCGCCAAATCACTCGCCGCGCCGTTTAGCAGTTGAGGTGAGGGGACCGCTTTCACGGCGTGCTCGCGTGCCTATCGCCGTGCGCCCTCAGTGCGTCTGCAGGAACGCCTGCGCGTGGGCAACCTCGGCCCGGGTCTTGTCTGCGCCCCCGGCGATCTCGACAACCTTGCCGTAATACTCCCGGGCCTTGGTGGATTCCCCGGATTTTTCGGCGGCCATTGCCGCGCCCGCATAGGCGCCAGACCGGTTCGGCTCTTTCTTCAGCGTCGTTTCAAAGGCGATGAGCGCTTCCTTGGCATTGCCGCTCTCAAGCAGCATGACGCCATAGAGTTCGCGCGCCGGCTTGGGCACGCCTGGCGTCACCGGATGTTTTTCGGTCCTGTCCTCGGCATCGGCGGCCGCGCTCATCGCGACCAGCGCGTCATCGTGCTTGTTCTCGGCATAGAGCACCCAGGCGGTCGCGACCTGCCGCTGAATGTCCACTTGCTCCGACCAATAGGCGTCCTTGGCATCACGCAGCTTGTCCCGTAGCTCGGCAAGTTTGGCGATATCCGCCTTGGCGGCGTCGGGGTTGCCCGAGCGCGCCGCTCCAAGCCCGCGCACAAAATAAGTGATGGCCTGCACTTGAGCCAGTGGACTGGGACGAACCTGAAGCAAGAATGTTTCGGTGAAGCCGGAGATCGTCATCATCTCGTCAATGACGGCCTTGGCTTTCTCGTCCTGTCCGAGTTGTAGATAAGCATACACCAGGTAGTCCATCGGATGCAGCTGGTCGTCGAAATCCTCGGACTCCTTTGCGGCACGCGCTGATTCGATGTTCGATGCGATCGATTCAGTCCAATAGCCGACGCGTGTGAAGATGTGGGACGGCATGTGCTGGGCATGCGCCGCCGCGGGGGCGATCTTGGCATAGCGCCGGGCGGCATCGATGCCTCTCTCGGCGAGCGGCGGATAGTCGTAAAGGTGAATCAGGTAATGCGCCACGCCGGGATGTTGCGGCTGACGTAGGGCGATCGGCTCCAGGATGGCCGCGCCCTTGAGCTGGTTGGCGTAGGTCTTGTCGGCTGGCGAAGCCGAGGTGTTCAGGGCGAGCGCATAATAGATCTGCGCCTCGTCGTCGTCGGGATAGCGCTGTGCCAGTTGTTCCATGGCCTTGGCGTAAGCTTGCATGCGGGTGCGGTGATCGACCTTGTCGTAGTCGGCGTACATGGCGCCGAGCGCGTCGAGGTAGTCGCGCTCGCGCTGGGTCTTGGCGCCGACGCTTTTTCCCTTGGCGATCGCGGCAGCGCCCTCGGCGAGGTTCTTCGCTGGCGCCGGCGCGTGGGGATTCCATAACAGGCTGAGCGCGACGCCCCAATAGGCGATGCCGCATTCCGGATCGGCCTTCAGCACATCCTCGAACACTCGTTGCGATGCGCGGTACCAGAACGAGTGCTGGTACAGCATCCCGCCGTCGAAAAGCTTCTGCGCTTCCGGTTTGCACGATGTTTCGAAATGCACAGTGCCGAGCTGATTGCGGTCCGATTGTCCCAGTGCCGGTTGCGCGAATGAAAGTGCTACGGCGGCCGTAGCGGCAATTGCGAATGGCGTTTTCATCATGATCTGGCTCCAGGTCTGTAGCGAATGTCCCCTGAGCGCCGCGCAGTTTAGTCCGATTTCTGGAGGCCAGCCATGTATTTCCCCTTCGCCATTCGAACCCGCCGGGAAGGGACGATGATGCCGACAGCTCTGCCGCTCCTTTTCTTGCCGAGGCCTGTCAGCGCTGCTGACACTTCATCCATACCATGCGTATCGTGGCTCGGCGGAGGTTCTAAATACCGGCGTGGGCTTCAGCGGATACAGGCGGTTTGCGCTGCCAGCTTTTTGAAGGCGTGCCGGTCCGAGCCGGCGCTCTGGCTGGTCATGATTCGGATGATGAGGCAAGCAAGGCTTGTCTGTCGCGTGCGTTCCGGATGATCCGATGGCGATAATCCCGCCGTTGGACTTGCATGCTTAATTGGTTATGAAATTCGAAATTGCGTATGCCGCGCGCGCTATCGTTCCGGTAATACTGTCTTAAGCAAAGCTGCCTACCTTGCGGGTCGACGCACGCTCGACCCTTTGTGAACGTTCGGTCACGAGCAATCTCGTGGATCTCACGATCGGCTGACGCGGGAGCGCGCCGTTTCACAAGTGCTCCCGGTCCCGCCGTCATGAACACTTCCGATAATCCCAATCGCAGCCTGGTTCGTATCTTCTGTCTGTCGCTGGGCGGCTTGCTGTTCGCCTACGCGGCCATCGCGGCCTACAATCTTGTTGCGGGCGACGGCGTCAATACGGCCGATCTCTCCGCCGGCGTGCTTCGGATCTGCCTTGGTCTCGCACTGGGCGTCTTGTTCTGCTGGGGCTGGCTCGCCGAGCCGTTTGAACGTCAGGTCGGCCTCATGGGCACAGCGTTCGAATCCGACTACGCCAATTTGGATGCGAAGACCAGGATCAGATCGATCGTCCTGGTAACGATGCTCAGCCTGTTGCTGGAGCTGGTGCTGATCCGCTGGCTCGCCTCTGTATTTCCCGTCTTCTCCTTCTACAAGAACTTCACGATGCTGGCTTGCTTCCTCGGCCTGGGCGCGGGTTACGCGGTCGCGGAACGAAAGCCCTGCGCGCCGGCGCTGGTGTTGCCGATGCTTGCGCTGTTCGTCGGGGCCATCACGCTTTTGCGATACGATACCGGCATCGGGTACCAGATATTTTCCGTCGGTTGGCTGAGCACGTTCGACCTGCCGGTCTATTTTCTGCTCGGGGCAAGCTTCATCCTCTGCGCATGCATCTGCTATCCGGTCGGCCAGCTTTGCGGCAAATTACTGCACAGCTCGAATTCGTTGAACGCGTACGGCCTCAATTTGATGGGCAGCATTCTCGGGGTCGTCGCCCTGTTCGTGATGAGCCTCTACTGGCTGCCGCCCGTGATCTGGTTCGGCGCGACGGGCGGGATCATGCTGTTGTTCGTGCTCTCGCACGACGATTTCCTTCCAGTCGGGATCGCAAGCTTTTGCGTTCTGCTGGCGATCCTGGCTTGGCCCGTGCAACCCGAGACCCAGCGCATCTATTCGCCGTACCAGCTGCTGGAGCGGACCGCCAAACCCGATGGGCTGATGCAGATCCTGTCGGGTGGAAACTACTATCAGAAAGTCTACAATTTTGCCGACAGCAAGCGCGGTCTGGAGTCGGGCGCGGATCGCTATGTGCGCGCCTACTACGAATTCCCGTACAATTTCAATAAAACGCCGGAGCGCGTGGCCATTGTCGGCTCGGGCAGCGGCAATGACGTCGCGACCGCGCTGCGGATGGGGGCTGCCCATGTCGATGCCATCGAAATCGATCCGGCCATCGCGTTTCTCGGGACCAAGTATCACCCCGAGCGGCCGTATGACGACCCTCGTGTTACATTGTCGATCAACGATGCGCGGAACTTCTTCCGCACGGCCGACCAGAAATATGACCTGATCGTCTACGGCGTGCTGGATTCGCATACGGCATTAAGCCATGCGTCCAGTCTGCGCGTGGATTCCTACGTGTATACGCGCGAAGGAATCGCCGAAGCATTCAGGCTTCTCAAGCCCGACGGCGTTCTTTCGATCTCGTTCACGCTGGTCAACGATGCGCTGGGCTTCAAGCTGTCAAAGATTCTCCGCGACCTGCCGGGGGCCGGGACGCCGCTGGCGGTACGGGTGCTGTATGACAGCTCGCGAACGACCGCTTTCGTCGTCAAAAAAGGTCAGGCGGTGACGATGCCGGATGCGAATGCCTTCGCGTCGATCGGCTTTAGCGACGTCTCCAACTACTTCGCGCAACCTTATCCGGAGTCCGCTATTCCGACCGACGATTGGCCGTTCTTCTACATGGTCGAGCGCGCTTATCCCTTCACGTACATGATTGCGCTCGGCATGATTCTTCTTCTCAGCTATTTCTTCGTGCGCAAGACCATCGGATTTTCCGATCCCATCGACCGCAACTACTTGCCCTTCTTCTTTCTTGGCGCCGGCTTCATGCTGGTGGAGACCAAGGCCATCACCGAACTCGGCTTGCATCTTGGAGGGACTTGGCTCGTCATCGCCGCAGCGATAATGCTGGTGCTGATCATGGCGTTCCTCGCCAATCTGATCGTGACGCGGACGGGACGCAGGCTGGCTGGGCCTGCCTATCTCGGACTGTTTGTCAGCCTGCTGGTTGGATACGGCCTGGCGATCAGCCACGGCCAGTGGATGTTCGGCCCGCCGGTGGTGCAACTCATGCTGAGCTGTTTCGTGCTGACGATTCCGCTGTTCTTTGCCGGCATCGTCTTCTCCAGCCTGATCGGCGAGGCCAAGATCAACATCTCAACGGCGTTTTCCTACAATCTGATGGGCGCGTTGTTTGGTGGCGTGATGGAATACAATTCGATGTATTTCGGATTTGCATTTCTCTATCTGCTCGCGCTGGGATTCTACTCGCTCGCCTGGGTGTTTTCCCGGAAGTCCGGGACGTTCTCCTGGAAACTCGCGTCGCTCACTCCAACCGCACCCTGAGCCGCGCCGGCTCCGCTTGGCACGGTGGATGTCTCCGGTAGCTGCGCTCAAAGATCGTCCAATGCGGTCCAATGAGGACCCAAAGACTAGGGACAGGACTGTGCTCGTCTTGCATCGCACAAGCCCAATTCGCGTCGCGAAGCGATTTTGGCGAGGTCGTGAGACGATTGTGGGGCTATAAGGCAAGGCCTTCCCGCGAGGGGGCGCCGCTCTCGGGAGGGGAGGCGTCGACTGTCTGTTTCGCCTGCATCCGTAGAACGCGACATAATTGCATCGGTGTGACGGCCTTGTCTTCAAATGCTCATAATTCGGGCATTCGGCGATTGATATTTCGAGTTCCGCTGTGGTAGTGCAAAACCGTTCGCGTACGCGTAAGGAAAATTTTGATGAAGCTTTTGCTCGCAGGCTTTATCTCGGTGCTCGCCACCACGGCGTTCGCACAGCCGGATAACAAGCCTGCAAACGCAATGGATTTGCGCAGCGCACAAGCAGACCTTCAGAGGTCGGACGGTGTGCCGGCGGGTGGGTGCATGCCAATCGGCCTGACCGCCCGGGGGGACCTGGTTTTTCCGATGCAGTGCCGCGAACTCATCGAGCGCGAGCGTGGCCCCATCCCGGAAGAGAAACAGCAGATATCGGAGCCGCGATCTCAGCAGGAGCCGTCCGCGAAGATAGCTCCGGCGGAGAAGGTCACTCCGGTAGCGGTGGCTCCGGCGGAGAAAGTCACTCCGGTAGTAGCGGTGGCTCCGGTAGATGTGACCCCGGCAGAAAAGGATGCTGCGGCAGCACCGGGCCAGGCTCAGGCTCGCAAAAGACTTGCCAGGACCGAGCGACGCAAGCAGCAAGGGCCTCCGACGGCGGCGGCTTCCGATTCGCAGACCACCGGAAGCACGACACAGGCGACCGGAAGCTCGTTGCGGTGGTTTAGCACGACACGGTAACGAGACAGCCCGGCAGAGGTCCCTCTACTCGCGTGGCTGGATTCGCGTGGCTAGCGCTGGGACGCCTGCAAACGGCGATCGATGCCTGCCTTTGCTCATAGCGGATACCGAGCGGACGTGTCGTCCGTTTTGAGCTAGCTGTTCGAAGCCATGCCGATCAGCGAATCAAGGTCGACGTCGATCTGGCCGGGCGCTCTGACGTGACGGACTTCAAAGCTGTCGGGCTGAAAGCGGTATTCGACCAGCCCGACCTCCTTGGCGCCGATGACTTCCTGCTTCGCATCCGGAATGATGAAGCCGGCGGAAGGCGCCCAGACCTGGCGGATGTGGCGATACGTAAAATCGCGGCGCTGGTGAACGTGGCCGCTGGCGACCAGCCGCAGATCGGCGGCGCGCAGCATCTCGACCAGGCGGCTTCGTGCCGGCATCGGAATGTAGCGTATCGCCGACGCCGCCAGCTCCGGATCCTCAGGTGAATTCAGGTAAAGTGGTTTGTGAAGAAACAGCGCTACCGGCTTGCCGTCGGCGCTGGAGAGTTGCGAAGCGAGCCAGTCGTACTGCTCGGCTTCGCTCGCAAGTCCGGTGTTCATCACCAGCGAATTGAGCCCGATGAAACGCCAGCCGGCGGCATCGAAGCGCCAGCGGTCTTCACCGAAGACCGAGAGAAAATTCTGCCGCTCCTGTTCGGTGGCCAGTTGAGGCGGAGCCGGACCAAGCTCCGTCGGGTTGTCGCCGATGTCATGATTGCCGGGCAAATAACGGCAGGCAACGGGAAGGGCGGCATGCAGCTCGCGGGCAAATTCGAGATCGTCGCGATTGGTCGGCCCGTCGAAAGCAAGATCGCCGCTGTTGACGACGAGATCGGGACGCCTGGCGTCGATGTATTCGCTGACCCGATGAAAGTTCTGGGTCAAGGCCGGCAGGCGGCGGGCAAGGTGGGTGTCGGAAATCTGGATCAGGCGAAATTCGGGCATGCAACATTCCTTCCGGTCCCATTATATATTTTGACGGAAGTCGGAACGATGACAAATTTTGCAAAGCTATGCACGGCTGTCATCGTTGCACAGCCGTCATCATCCGCGAAAGCGGATGATCCAGTATTCGGAGGCGGAAATAGAGGAATCGAGAAGGCGCGGGATACTGGACACCCGCTTTCCAGGCTATGACGACCGCTTGTGTGCTTCAGAGCACGCGATAGCGAATCGCGAAAACGTCATTCTGCTCGGTGCGGGTTTCTTCGCTGCCGTTCGGCGAGGCGACGCGATCGGCCAGATGCCACGGTCCGAACTGATCCGAATGGCTCGGGCTGGCGGCGAGGCGCAGCTTGAACCGGCACTGGGCCTGGCCCGGCAGATTCAGGACCACGACGCGGTCGGTGGTGCGAAATTTGAGCGGCACCGAACCCCTGATGATGCTGTGGCCGTCGTCATCGGACCCCAGCGCACCCTGCACCTGGGCCAGCGTCTGGTTGCGGTCGGTGTGCAGTTCGATCTGGCTATTGGCCACCTCGGACGCGGCGACCTTGGGCAGGCGGATTTCAAACTCGATCGCGGGTTTTGACGGGTTGATGCCGAGATAGGCGAGCGCGGCATGCCGCATATCGGAGGCCACGAAGGCCAGAAGCGCGAGCACCGCCACAGCGGCGAGGCCGTGCCTGAACATATCGCGTGCGCTGCGATGGCCGCTCCGAAAATAGACGGTCAGGATGATGGCGACCGCAAGCGCTGTCGCGACGCCGGCGAGCCCCGACATCAGCATGCCGAGCCAGCCATCCGGGCTGTCATCGGCGAAAAGACCCGCGCCGTCGCCGACCATTTTGAGGAAGGAGGTCACGGAGTTGCCGGGCAGTTCGGCCGCGTGGGCCGCGCCGTTCGGCAATGGGGTGATGATGTTCATCGCAGCATCTCGCGGGTGCGTTGGAACCGATTCGGGACCGAAATCACTGGAACTGTCGCTAGTTGGTCACCGGAGCGTGGATTGTGGTTCAACCCAATGGGCGGGGTTTTATTGTCAGGGTGGGGTGTGGCCGCTATAGCGTGGGGCTTGGCGCTTTGCGTCGAGAGGGAATTTCCGATGTCGATTCAAATGGTTTTGCTGCCGGTCTTCGTCCTGGTGGGGCTCACCTTCGCCCTCCTGCTCTGGATGGCCACGGCGCGTGGCCGTGCGCTCGCGGAGCGGGAAACCAGCTTCAAGGATATCGCGTTGGGTCAGCAGAACTGGCCGACCCGCACCACCCAGATCGGCAATTGCTTCGGCAACCAGTTCGAAGTGCCTGTCCTGTTCTACACCCTGAGTGGTCACCCGCTTTGCCCATGCCGGAATTTTCGTGACCTCGAACAACGTCCGGCAGCGTTCGCTGGCGTGGTTTGCCGGCGTGCTGGTGCTGTTCGCGATGTGGCTGTATTTCGCGCTGAAGACGCTTTTGTTGATCTAGCGCGCCTTCCCTTTCTCGAACCGAAAGTCTTGAATGACTCCCGCAGCGCGGCTCTCCGCCGCCATCGAGCTGATCGATACCATCGACGCCCAACGCGTCCCGGCGGCGAAGGCGCTGAAGGAGTGGGGCACCGCGCATCGCTATGCCGGCTCGGGCGACCGCGCCGCGATCTCCGGCCTGATCTGGGACGTGCTGCGGCGGCGCGCATCGAGCGCATGGATCATGGACAACGACACGCCGCGCGCGCGTGTGCTGGGCATGCTGAAGGCCGAGCGCGGGATGGATGTCGATGCCATTGCCGCCTTGTGTGACGGCGGCCGGTTCGCGCCGGAGCCATTGAGCGAGCACGAGCGCGCCGCGCTCACGTCGCGGTCAACCGCGGATGCGCCTTCGCACATCGCGGGCGATTATCCGGAATGGCTCGATGGCTATCTGGCGCAGGTGTTCGGCGATGACCGCGTCGCCGAGGCTACCGCGATGGCGAGCCGGGCGCCGCTCGATCTGCGCGTCAACACCTTGAAGGCGAAGCGTGAGAAGGTGCTGGCCTCGACGGCGCATCTGGGGACAAAACCGACGCCATGGTCGCCGATCGGCCTGCGCATCGAACTCGGCGCCGATGCCCGCAACCCCGGCATTCATTCCGAGGAAGATTTCATCAAAGGCGCGATCGAGGTGCAGGACGAGGGCTCGCAATTGGCGGCCTTGCTGTCGGCGGCAAAACCCGGCGAGCAGGTGATCGACCTCTGCGCCGGCGCCGGCGGCAAGACGCTGGCGCTGGCGGCGATGATGCAGGGCAAGGGCCGGCTGATCGCGACCGACCATGACAAACGGCAGCTGGCGCCGATCTACGAGCGGCTGTCCCGCGCCGGCGTCCACAATTGCGATATCCGCACCCCGAAGGGTCCGAATGATACGCTCAGCGATATCCATGCTTCCGCCGATCTGGTGCTGATCGATGCGCCCTGCACGGGGACTGGCACCTGGCGGCGCAATCCCGACGCCAAATGGCGAATGCGCCCGGGCGCGCTCGAGGTGCGGCTGAAGGATCAGGTGACGGTGCTCGATCGCGCCGCAGCCCTGGTCAAGCCGGGCGGGCGGATCGCCTATATCACCTGCTCGGTATTGCCGCAGGAAAACGGCGAGCAGATCCGAAGCTTTGTCGCGCGCCATCCGGAATTTGCGGTGGTGCCGCCATCGCAAACCACGACGGTGCTGTGGGACAGAGCGGAGGATTTTGCCGCCGCCACCTTGCAATCGCCGGAGGGGTTGCTGATGACACCGCGTCGCACCGGCACGGATGGATTTTTTGTATCGATACTGAAAAGGAATACGCCGTCATCCTGAGAGTCTGACAAGAAATGCAGCTGATCGAATGGGCGCTTTATGTGAAACTCGTCATGCCCGGGCTTGTCCCGGGCATCCACGTCTTAATAGCACAGCGACAAGAAAGACGTGGATGGCCGGGACAAGCCCGGCCATGACGGAAAACGAATTAGATTCATACTCATCGAGTTCAAAATTGAACGGGGAGCATCATGAAGCGACACCATTGGATCGGTTTGTTGGGCGCGGCCGCAATACTTTTTGGCCTTGCTAGTGGTTCGGCCTTTGCCGATGAGACCGTCAGCATCGGCGGCTCCCGCGCCGTATTGATAAAACCGAAAGCGCCGCACGCGAGCGTGATCCTGCTGCCGGGCGGCAGCGGGGCGATCAATGCGGGCGACAACGGCGATATTAACGGGCTCAAGGGCAACCAGCTGGTCCGCACGCGGCACGCCTATGCGGCGCGAGGCTTGGCGGTGCTGGTGGCCGATGCGAACACCCCGCTCGACGGCGCGGTTCAATACATGGCTGCGATCAAGCGGCCGGTCACGGTCATCGGCACCAGTCGCGGCACGCTGCGCGCCGCGGAGGGGATTGCGCACGGCGCCCGGCCGGACGCGCTGGTGCTGACTTCAGGGTTTCTCAGCGCCGAGTCGGGCAGCGGCCAAAATGTCATGTCGATCCTCGGCTCACCGTCGTCGTTGCCGCGCACGCTTGTGATCCATCACAGCCAGGATAGCTGCAGGGCGACATTGCCGGCCGGTG
>WNFF01013218.1_pt1 | contig 11826 bp, 12 predicted proteins | sample 5400441 | NCBI WGS metagenome assembly WNFF01 (sample SAMN13153345, study PRJNA577476) | soil metagenome | isolation source: 120 cm saprolite under Douglas fir tree site 2 hole 3 replicate 1 | place: USA:California | collected 2015-04-18
GACGGCGAGGAGCGCTCTGAAAGCATCACGCCTGGAAGGAAAGAGGCTTCGTTCCGGGCTTTCTCGCCCACTATGAAGTCTGAATTCCCTTTAAATAAGGTATGCCGCTGGTGACAACATTCCACATCACGAAACGCCCAATGGACACGCCCCATCCGAGGCTGCTGCCGTCTGAACGCACGACTCTTAGCCCGCAGGCCATCTTTCCGAGGGTTGCACCGCGATACCTCAGCAAGACAACCTCATAGCAAATCACCGCGAGGAAATAAATCAGAAAGAAAGTAAGACCGAAGGCCGCGAACGCTGCGAGGGCCGGGTTGGACGCATCGCCCTGTGCCCTCAGTAGATTTGGTATCAGCAAAGCGGCGAGGATCACGAGGGGCACCCCCAGCACAATGCCGTCAATCATGCGGGCGCCGAAACGCATCCAGAATCCACCGTAATGCCAGCCGAGTGGCGATGCCGCGACGCCGCTCGCCATCACCCGGCTCAGATATCCCGGCTTGCAATCGCCGCACACCCAGTTGCCGGCGATCTGCACCAGGTCAGAGTGCTCGAACGTCCGTCCGCATTGCGAACAGGGCAAAACTGTTTGCGCCGAGGCATCTTGACTCATTCGGTATTCTCCATACTGAAAATTTGCAACTAGCCTAGCGCAAACGACTCCCCCGCGCCAAGTATCAGGATCGCCCGGGTTTCCAAGTATGAATTCCCACACTGACAAAACGCGCGAGTCATTTTGCCACGCCTTAGCGATAACTACTGCACTCGAGCACACCCCCGAAGGAACGTCACCTGTCCAGTCCTACAGGTATATCCCTAGGGAATCACCTGAATAGTTTCGCGGATTCCAAAACGGCACAATGATCGAGAACTCAAGCACTCGGTGCCCGGCGGGAGGATGCGATGGAACCCGGTAATCGAAAGATTCGCGTGGTTGTCGCGGATGATTCTTGGACTGCGCTGCGTGCCGTGTGTTCGTACCTCGAATTCGAGGGGCAGTTTGAAATCGTTGGTACTGCGAGGGACGGACTTGGAGTGTTGAAGCAGGCTGAGCACTTTCGTCCGGACCTGGTTCTCACGGACCTCAGCATGCCGCAAATAACCGGCCTGGAAGTCGCGGCTCAATTGCGCGAATCCTATCCGGAATTGCGCATCTTGGTCTTCACGGAGCTGAACGGACTTTCACTTCGGGCTGCATGCTTGCGGGCCGGCGCCGACGGTCTCGTGCAGAAAAGCCAGATGCCGGAAAAACTCATGGAAGAAGTCCGCAGGATTTTTTCCACACAACCCTCGGATCGATAGAGAGAGTTTTCAACAAATTTGGTGAAGTCAAAGGGAGAGAAAGTGATGTCAACGAAGAAGATCTTGCTCGTGGATGATTCCTACACCGCGCGGCTGGTGAACAGGATGATTTTCAGCCAAAAATCAAATTACGTCCTCATCAGCGCTGTGGACGGGAAAGAAGCTGTGGAGAGAGCCCGGACAGAAAAGCCCGACCTGATTCTTATGGACATCGTGATGCCGCGCATGACCGGACTCGAAGCGTGCCGTGTGCTGAAAAAGGACAAGGACACGGAGAAAATCCCCGTCATCCTTCTCACCACCCGCGGGGAAGAACAGTACGTGCAAGAAGGTTACGCCAGCGGGTGCAGCGACTATCTAACGAAACCCGTAAATGACGTCGAGCTTCTGGATCTGTTGAAGGCCTATCTCGGGGAGTAGTTTGTGTCGCGCGAACGCAATTTAAAACTCGATCGGGAGAAACGAGAGGAAACCATGACAGGCGCGGGAAATGGAAACCGGATGCCAGTTCAGGCGGAATGCCAGATCGAACCGGCAGCAGGGAAGTCAGCGATTCCCACCGGTTCGGAGCAGCTCCGCTTGCGCGTACAACAGCTCTCGCTTGGGGAGCAGTTGGAGCGTAACCATTTTCTCCTTGAGCGTCTCGCCGCCGCGAGCGCGAGGCTCATTCACACCCTTGAACACGATAATGTTTTCGAAGCTATCGCGGAAATAATAGCCAACCTGATAGGTTCGGAAGAGCTTGCATTTCTCGATTATGGCGTTGCCGACAAAACATTTTCGTTAGCCTGGTCATGGGGCGTCGAAGCAGACGCCCTCGAACCCTTTCTGAACGGCGCCGGCATGTGCGGCCGTGCAGTGGAGGAAGGCATAAGTCAATTTCGGGAGCGCCAACCGGAGGCATCTCTCCTGCCCTTCGAGAAAGATTTGACGGCCTGCGTCATCTTGAAATCCAGCCGGGAAATAGTTGGCGTAATCGCCATCTTTGGTCTTCTCCCGCAAAAGAACCGCCTGGAATGGGCCGACTATGAATTGTTGAAATTCCTGGAAACCTATGCAGCCATTGCCATCCAGTTTCAGAGACTTCAGGGAAAACAGATAGCGCCATGAAGCCGCATCCACGATCAACCCTTGCTTCAACCGATCTCGCGGAGCTGATGCCCGCCGGCACCCAAGATCCGTCTTCCTCCAATTCTCATTTCGTTCATGCCGGTCAGGTGTTCGTTTCCTCCGAAGCGACATCGGTTGCTCTCATTCTCGGGTCTTGCGTTGGAGTTTGCATATGGGATTTCGTGAAAGCCATCGGCGGAGCCACGCATTTCATGTTGCCGAATTGGGATGGCAGGGGCGTTCCGTCCGCGCGTTACGGCAGCGTGGCTATTTCCATACTGTTGCAAAAGCTCCTGGACGCCGGTGCACATCGCGAACAACTTCGCGCCAAGGTCTTCGGTGGCGGCTGTTTGTTCGGTTCACTCCGCGAAACAGGTTCAAATAAGGAGCAGCACCTCGGGACTCGCAACGTTGAAATCGCTTTGGAAATTCTGGCCAAGGCCCAGATCCCGGTCGTTTCCAGCCAAGTTGGTGTGGACCGTGGCCAACGCGTGGTGTTTCGCACCGATACGGGCGAAACGGTCATCAAGAGTTTGTAGGGGAGTCATGGAAATCAATCGTTCGATGCTGTTGCAGTCGTTCCGCGAAGAAACCGAAGAGTGCCTTGCGCAGATGGAGCAATCGCTTCTGGCCCTGGAGACGCGTCCGGAAGACCGCGAGCTTCTCTCTTCTCTATTCCGTGCTGCCCACACCATCAAAGGCAACTCTTCCTTGCTGGAGTTCAACGCGCTTGCGCACTTCCTCCACGCTGTTGAAGATCTGCTGGATCTTTGCCGCAGCCATGGCGTGGGGATGCCACAGGAATTGATCAATATCTTGCTCCAGGCTGTGGACGCCTTGCGACAGATGACCAATCGCGCCGTCGAAGGCGAAGAAGCACTTCTTCCGGAGCACCAGGAATTGGTTATGCGCCTCGCCGAATTTAGCACGGAATTCAAGACTTTCGGGACGCCCAGTACGCAAGAAAGCTCGACATCATCCCTGCCGGAGCCATCCACCTCCACCAACGCCTCGAAAGGTACCGCGCAGAACCTGCGCGTCGATGTGGGCAAGCTCGATCGCATGCTCAACCTGACTGTTGAATTTGCGATTGCCCAGGGTCGCCAGCGGCGCATGCTGGAAGAAAAATGCGGGCTTCTTGGCAGCGGCCGCGAAGTTCTTGAGTCGCATCACGGGTTAGAAGCGCTATTTCTCGAATTGCAAGAACTGGTAATGAAGATTCGCATGGTGCCGGTCGGGCCGACCTTCCACCGCTTCGCCCGCAGCGTGCGCGACACTGCCCGCAAGAGCGGAAAGCTTGCCCGCATGCTGGTAGTGGGGGAAGACGTCGAAGTTGACACCACCATCCTCGAACACCTTCATGACCCGCTAATGCACATGATTCGCAATTCCGTGGACCACGGGTTGGAAACGCCCGAAGTGCGTCGCTCTCTCGGAAAGGACCCCAGCGGGAAGATCGAGCTGGAAGCGTTCCACGATTCAGGCAATATCGTAGTGCAATTTTCCGACGATGGCGCAGGCCTTGATCACGACAGCATCCTCCAGCACGCGCGTTCGAAAGCATTGGTTCCCGAAGGCGCCCGGCTCAGCGAATCCGAGATTCACAACCTAATCTTTCAGCCTGGATTTTCAACCGCCGACAAAGTTTCAGAACTCTCCGGCCGCGGCGTGGGCCTGGACGTAGTGCGTCGCAATGTGAATGCCCTGAGCGGCGCAATCCTTGTGGAAAGCCGCAGAGGCCATGGCACAACTTTCACCATCCGCCTTCCGCTGACGCTGGCCATCATCGACGGCTTCGCCGTCAAAGTGGGCACGGAAACGTACGTGATCCCCCTTAGCTCCGTACAAGAGTGCCTCGAGCTGCCCTCGGAGAAACACACTTCCGGTGAGGGCGGAGTCATCAACCTGCGCGGCGAAGCCTTGCCTTATGTGCGGCTCCGCGATCTGTTCGAGTGCGGCGGCAAGCGCCCGGCTCGCGAGAAAATCATTGTCGTTGCGTATCACAGCGGGCGCGCCGGCCTGGCTGCGGATGAGTTGCTGGGCGAGCAACAGGCCGTGATCAAGCCGCTCGGACGATTGTTTCAAGGAATTCGTGGTGTCTCCGGCTCAACAATTCTCGGCAATGGGCGCGTCGCGCTGATTCTCGACGTCCCTGCTCTCTGTCAAGAAGCCGTCCGCCGGAGCGCTGAGCTGGTTTTGCAGTAGGGCCATTTGTGGGAAGTGCGAGGCGGCATGAGGCCGCACTCTGAATATTGTTCGAAGGAGAGTTTCATGTTGAAGAATATGTCGATTGGAAAGCGGTTAGCGATCGGTTTCGGACTGATCGTTTTACTCCTCATCTCCATGGGCCTAAGCGGCTATTGGGGACTCGAGGCCATCACGCGCGAGACTTTGAAGGTCCTCGAAGGGGACGCCAAGGTCGTGACGCTTGCCGCCCGTGCCAAGGCCACCACGCTCGAATTGCGCCGCTTTGAAAAGGATACCTTCCTCAACGTGGAAGATACCCAGGTCAGAAATCAGTACGCCGCCAAGTGGGATGCTCAGCGGCAGAAGCTTCGTGAGGTTTTCACCGAGCTTGACAAATTTCAGCTTTCACCGGACGACAAGGCCGGTCTTCGCTGGATGTCTATGAAAGCGGTTACACCAAAGTTCTCGGCATGATTCAAGAAGGCAAGCTGCACTCGCCGCAGGAGTCGAACGCCAAGATCAACGAATATAAGGATTCCATTCATCGCCTGGAGGATCTAGCCACCGAGCTGACCAACCGGCACGCCGAAGTGTTGGTACCCGCGGTGACGGAAATCGCCAAGACTACCACCACGACTCTGGTGATTTTTTCACTGGTCTCCATCTTCGTCAGCATCCTCGTCACTCTCGTGATCTCGCGCGGCATCACCAAGCCCATCCAGGCTGTGCTTGAGGTCGTCGAGAACATCAGCTCCGGCGATTTGACAAAAACTATCAACGCGGATCGTGGCGATGAGCTCGGCCGCTTGCTCGGCGCCATGGCCAAAATGGCCGGCAAGCTCAACGAAATGATCGGTGAAGTGCGCATGGGCGCAGGTTCCCTGAGCACTGCCGCTACGCAAGTTGCTTCCTCCGCCAGCGTGGTCTCGCAAGGCACCAGCGAACAGGCTGCCGCCGTCGAGCAAGTGACCAGCAGCATGGAAGAGATGAGCGCCTCCATCACCCAGAACGCCGATAACAGCCGCAAAATGGAACAGATGGCGCGCAAGGGTGCCGAGGACGCCGGGCAGAGCGGTCAAGCCGTCCAGGAATCTGTCGCCGCGATGAAATCAATCGCGGAAACAATTGCCGTCATCGAAGAAATTGCCTACCAGACCAACATGCTGGCGTTGAACGCCGCTATCGAAGCGGCCCGCGCTGGCGAACATGGCCGCGGATTCGCCGTGGTCGCAGGCGAAGTCCGCAATCTCGCGGAGCGCTGCCGGACCGCCGCCCAGGAAATCGGCGGTCTAGCCACTGCCAACGTACAAGTCGCGGAGCGCTCGGGCAGTTTGCTGACCGAGTTGGTCCCTGCAATCCAGAAAACGGCGGATCTCGTTCAGGAAGTCGCCGCCACCTCCAGAGAGCAAGCCGCTGGCGTGAGCCAGATCAATGGTGCGATCAGCCAGGTCGGCCTCGTCACGCAGCGCAACGCTGCGGGCGCCGAGCAACTCTCCAGCACCGCTGAAGAGCTCGCCTCGCAAGCCGAAGCCCTGCAAGACATGATCAGCTTCTTCCGCGTCAGCTCCCTTGGCGATCACCGTGCGGGCAAGAAACGCAAGGCTGACAAGCACAATTTCCAGGACACCACGGACCACGGCAACCACGGCTCCTCCACGAACGCAGGAAAGCCAAACGGCGATTATGCCGAGTCTTTTGCCCGTATCTAAGTCGCGGAGGACACTCATGGAAATCAAAGAGAAAGAAGAAGTGGTTCAACAACAGTACCTAACCTTTTTCCTCGCAGACGAGGAATACGCGATCAACATCCAGCGCGTAAAAGAGATCATCGAGTACACGACGGTTACCAAGGTGCCGAAAGTGCCTGAGTGGATTCGCGGCGTCATCAACCTGCGCGGCAACGTTGTTCCCGTGGTGGATCTCACCGTGCGCTTCGGTCTCGAAGCTGGCCCGCTAACCAAGACAACCTGCATCGTCATCGTTGAAGTCGAGCAGGATTCTGAGCGGACCGTTATCGGAGTCATCGCGGATGCCGTCAACCAGGTCATTGATCTCGCTCCCAAGGACATTGAAGGGCCGCCTGCATTCGGCACTCGCGTGCGCTTGGAGTACCTTTTCGGGATGGGCAAACTCGGCAAGAAATTTGCCCTCATCTTGAACATTGACAGGGTCTTGAGCAATACCGAACTCTTGACCGTTTCCACTCTTCAGTCCGCGGCCATTGATCGACGCGGCGAGGCCGGCGAAAACTCCGGCGAATCACTGGAAGCGTAATGGGCTCCGGCGAAATCCCGGCGCATTCGCCACTGATGTTGCAAAAACCAATTCCGGATCTCGCCGAGCAAGAGTTTCATCTTTTCCAGGCGCTCGTCCTTCGCGAATCCGGAATCCACCTGGGCGCAAAAAACCGCGCCATGCTGGTCAGCCGTTTGTGGAAGAGACTTCGCGCTCTGGAGTTGAGTTCCTTCTCCGCTTATTACAGCCGCGTCAAGGCAGACCCTCAGGAAATGGTGCTCATGCTCGATTGCATTTGCACCAATGAAACACATTTCTTTCGTGAACCCGCTGCCTTCGAGTGTCTGCGCGGAAGCGTCTTACCGGAATGGCTGGCGAATGCGGATGCCGGTAGACGGAAAAAGACGCTGCGAATCTGGAGCGCGGCGTGTTCCACCGGCGAAGAGGCATATTCGTTGGCGATGATGATGCTGACGTATTTTCCGCCATCCTCGGGCTGGAATGTCGAGGTGCTCGGAACGGACCTCTCGACCAAGGTCCTGGCGCGTGCTTCGTCCGCAATCTGGCCTGTCGAAAAAATCGCCGGTGTGCCGGCCGACTATCAACGAAGGTTTCTTCTCAGAGGCTTTGGCCCGGAGAAAGGCAAGATCAAGGCAGTAGACGAAATTCGGCAGGTCGTCCGGTTTCAACGGCTCAATCTCACTCGGGAACCGTTTGCCGTCACTGGTCCATTTGACCTGATTTTCTGCCGCAATGTGCTCATCTATTTTCAATGGGAAACCAAGATCAAAGTCGTCGACTCCCTTGGAAAATACCTGGCGCCCAATGGATATCTCTTTCTCGGCCATGCAGAAAGCCTCCATAGTGTGGCGGACAGGTTGCGGACCGTCGCGCCAAAAGTTTTCCCGCCACCAAAGGCTCTAGCGGCTCGCGGCGGCGCACTTTGCATTCTCCAGCGCCGAGAGGATACGTTTTGCGTGTGAACCTTTTGCTTCGAGACGCGGCAACAGTACAACGTAAGTTTTCCTAAAGAGGGATACGCATGAGTTCTGACAAACACCAAGACTCTGTTGACACCCTCTACCCTCCGGTCTCGGGGCGCTCCGGGCCTTTGCATGTCCTTGTGGTGGATGATTCGGCCATCGTGCGCCAAGTCCTTACGGCAGTGCTCTCCGAGAAGCGCGGATTCCGCGTTACCGTCGCGGCCGACCCGCTCATCGCCATGGACAAAATGAAGAAGTTCCCGCCTGACGTCATCCTCCTGGACCTCGAAATGCCACGAATGGATGGGATCACTTTCTTGGAAAAAATCATGTCCAAGAATCCCGTCCCCGTTGTGATTTGTTCCGGATTGACTGGTCCCAGAACGGAAGCTGCTATTCGCGCCTTGGAAATCGGTGCCGTCGACATCATCACCAAACCGAAAATTGGCCTCCGCGGCTTTCTTGAAGAGTCCGCCGTTCTATTGGAAGACACCGTGCGCGCGGCCGCGACAGCCCGGGTGAACAAGTTTCGCAAGCACCCTATTCATGTCTCGAACCATCGCTCCGCCGATGTGGTGATTCCTACCGCCGTTCTCCCGCCTTCCGCTCACCAGAGGGAGAAAATAATCGCCATCGGGGCGTCCACCGGCGGCACGGAAGCCTTGCTTCAGGTGCTCTCCGCGATGCCCGGGGATTGTCCCGGAATCGTTGCCGTCCAGCACATGCCCGAAGGTTTCACTGCAGCCTTCGCCAAGCGTCTCGATGGCATTTGCCGCATCGAAGTAAGAGAAGCTGCTGACGGCGACAAAGTTGTCCCCGGCCGTGCTTACATTGCTCCCGGAAACCGGCATACGCTCGTCCGTCGTCTTGGTCCCTCTTATTTTCTCGAGGTGCGTGATGGCGCCCTGGTTTCGCGCCATCGCCCCAGCGTCAATGTGCTCTTCCGTTCCGTGGCTCAGGCGGCTGGGGCTTGCGCCATTGGCGTCCTGATGACCGGCATGGGTGACGACGGCGCGGACGGCCTGCTGGAGATGAAGGAAGCCGAAGCTTCTACAATCGCCCAGGACGAAGCGAGTTGCGTCATATTTGGCATGCCGCGGGAAGCCATTCTTCGAGGTGCCGCGGGAGAAGTTCTAGCCCTGTCCAGAATTCCCGGCGCCATTCTGCGAAACACTCCCGCACGCAGATCCTGAATCTCGGCCCGCTTCGCCAATCTTCCCCTGCAAGAAATAGTGCTCCCTCCGTTCTAACTGCAGAGTACCGGCAGTCGTACGCCTTACTTGCTCGGTTTTTTATGAAGGAATTATTTTATGGAACAACCATCCTCGACCAACGCGCCATCCTATCGACTCAATAGCACGCTCCGTCCCCGGGCCGTCCAACGAATTCACCCGTTACTCCATCTTGCAGATGAGGAGGCTACTTCTATGCCCGCACGAATTGCGACAACTCTCCCGCGCGACGAAAGGTACAAATTCGGATTCTTTGCCGTTGCTCTTTTTTCCTTCCTGTTCCTTTTTGCGGCAGATTCCTTTGCACAGACCACCGTTCATTCGCCCGGCTGGGTCGTCTTGCCAGTGGAGGAATATCGGACCCTTCACGCCAGAGCCTATCCTGTTGAGCGCGACCCCGAACCTCCTCCGGTCGAAGCCACACTCACGCGCGTTGACTACAATCTCCGCATTGATGGCGAACTCGCTTCCGGTCGCGCGAGTCTGACGGTGGATGTCTTAAAAGATGGCTGGGTGCGCGTCCCCGTGCCCCTGGGTCTTCTTGTTCGAGAAGCCAGGCTCGACGGCAAACTTGTTTCTCTTGTGCCCGGCTCCAGCGGCAAAGCGGGAGGCCAGCTTTCCGCGCTTCTTTCCCACTCCGGCCGCGCTGTCTTACTGCTCGACATTGCGATACCTGTGGCATCCGTAACCGGCGAGGAAAGCATCATTCTGCCCTCGACCGCCTCCGGCGTTACGCGCGCCTCCGTGCACCTCCCGCGCCAGGGCGTGGACGTCAGGCTTACCGGGGGCCTTCTCTCCGAGAAATCTGAATCCGCAACGGAAAGCAACTGGATCGCCTACGGACGCGGAAACGAATCACTCACGTTTGCCTGGCGCAGGAAGACCGAGGATCACCGCGCGACCCTGCCGTTGCGAATGCGCGGCTCGCTCACGCAACTCCTCGGACTCGGCGAAGACTCCACTTCCGTCAATGCCGAAGTCAATGTGGAGGTAACTCAGGGCGCCGCCCGCTTTGCAAGTATTCAAATCCCCGACAATGTCACGGTGAACCAGGTGCTCGGAGCCATGGTGGCCGATTGGGAAGTGAAAGCCAATGAACTCACCGTGAAGTTCCTCGAACCTGTGGAGCAAAATGCGCGGTTCGTCGTCGCCGCGGAAACTCGCAGTCCGCGCGAGGGACAGATTGGCATTCCTCTTTTTCGGCTTCTCGGTGTCGAGCGCGAAACCGGCGGCGTCGCCGTGGAAGTCCTTGGTGCCGGAGAAATCAAGGATCTCAAGTCCGAAGGTCTCGATAGCGCGGACGCCACCGACCTTGGCGAGCTGGTTTCGAATCGCCAGTCTCCGTCGCTCGTAGCGTTCCGCTTTCGCGCCGGAGACACGAAATTGACGCGTTCGCTCAGTTTGGAAGTCGCGCGGTACACACCTCAAGCGGTTCTGCTCGCGAATGTCTCTGAAGCTCGCTACCAAGTTCTGATCAGCAGCGAAGGAAAGACGCTGGTCCAGGCGCGCTACGCCGTTCGAAACAACCAGCGCAACTTCCTCAAAATCACCCTGCCCGCCGGCGCCACGCTCTGGAGCGCAACGCTGGCTGGCAAGACGGTTCGACCCGGTCAATCACCGGACGGCAGCCTTCTCTTGCCGCTCGATAAAGCGCGGGCTGGCGAGGATGCTCCGGAGTTCGCTGTTGAAATCGTCTATCTCAGCCGTGGTAGCGCGTGGAATGATAAAGGCCAGTTCAAACTGGCTTTGCCCGCACTCGACCTGCCGGTTTCTCGTACCGGTCTCCTGGTTTACCATCCGCCGCTGTTCAAAGTGACTCCGGAACCCGGCTCATTTCGAACGGAGCCCTACGAAAATCCGATCTCGTCAGCCCTCAACGCTAGAACGGCACGCGGCGGGGCTGCCGGCGGCATCGTTGCCACCGTCGGACCCTCCTCGGTTGCCGGAGCCGCGTTGGCTGATATGGATGCCAAGGACGAACTTAAGGAAAAACGCTCACAAGTCGCTACCGAGGCACTTCTCGATAAATTCAGGGCCGATTCGTCGACCGGGAAGCGCGCAGGAATTCTTCCCATCCACGTTTCTTTCCCAGCTTTTGGCCCCTCGGTTTATTTGGTTTCTGAACTGACCGCTGAAAATCAAGCTCCCTCTGCAGGGTTAACTTATCAACACGAGAAAAAGGCAGGTGGCAAATGAAAAAGATATTGGCGAGTTTTTTGGCTTGGATGCTGGTTCTCCCCGGCTTTGCGGCGGCCGCCGACGATGTCGCTCCTCCTCCTGTGCCGTCTGCCGGCAACGTCACGCTGCCGCTCGACGAATACAACCGGCTTTTGGAACTTGCGAGCAAACCCATCAAAAGACCGGACACGCCGCCTGTTCCGTATTCCATGAAACGCGCGGACCTGAAATTCCGCGTCACGGACGAATCCGTCCAAGGCACCGTGCAATTGCAAGGTGAAATCCTTCGTAAGGGCGCAACGAAGGTCCCGCTCACGACCGGCTTGGCCATTCTCGACGCGCGCCAGGAAGGGAAATACTTGCCCCTCGAGCAGGAAAATGGAACGCACACCGCCGTTCTCACCGGACCTGCGGATTTTGCTGTCACCCTCGATGCCGGGCTTCCACTGAGCATTGAAGCTGGACGCGCTTCCTTCCATCTTCCTGTGCCTTCTGCCGGTAGTGTGCGGCTGGCGCTCGTCGTTCCCGGCGACCACACCAACATTCGAATCAGCCCCGGCCTCATCACTTCCCGCTCCTCAGAAAGTGGGCAGACC
>WNFF01026722.1_pt1 | contig 11826 bp, 8 predicted proteins | sample 5400441 | NCBI WGS metagenome assembly WNFF01 (sample SAMN13153345, study PRJNA577476) | soil metagenome | isolation source: 120 cm saprolite under Douglas fir tree site 2 hole 3 replicate 1 | place: USA:California | collected 2015-04-18
GATCACATCTCTTCCGCTGCAAGGGTATCGACCAACTGATCTCGGATTCGGAGAATGCTGAAGTCCGATTAAAAAAATCCCTGGGATGGCTGAGCCTGACGTCGCTGGGCATCGGAGCGGTCATCGGCTCTGGCATCTTTACCATCATCGGCACGGCGATCGCCGGGCAAAAATTTCAAGCTTCTTCCATCCTGAACGCACCACTTCTGGAATACCTGATTCACCATTCGGCTTCGTTTGGACGTCCCGGTGCCGGCCCGGCCATCGCTCTCTCCTTTGTCCTGGTCGCCATCGCCTGCGGATTCGCATCGGTGTGCTACGCCGAGCTTGCCGCCATGATTCCCATCGCCGGCAGCGCATACACCTACACCTACGCGACGATGGGAGAGCTCGTCGCCTGGATCATCGGCTGGGACTTCCATCCGAATCCCCGCTGGATTTCGCCCGCCTATCTCCCCAGCGGACTTTCCGATCTGGAAGGCAACATGCTCTATGGGCCTGGTTGGCATTTCGGCTTCAATTGGCCGGCGTTCATCATTGTGATGCTCCTGACGGTCATCCTGGTTCGCGGCATCCGCGAATCGGCGGAGACCAATAACGTGATGGTGCTGATGAAAATCATCGCTATTCTCGTGTTCGTCTCGTTCGCGTCGCGCTTGATCCATACCTCAAATTGGCATCCATTCGCTCCTAACGGTTGGCCAGGCATTCTGACCGGGGGTTCGATCGTCTTTTTCACATACATCGGCTTCGACTCGGTATCCACTGCGGCCGAAGAATGCAAGAAGCCGCAGCGCGATTTGCCAATAGGCATCATCGCGACTCTGATTGTTTGTACCCTGCTCTACATCTCCGTCGTTGTCGTGCTCACCGGCCTCGTTCGCTGGGACACGCTCGTCGATGATGCCGCGCCCGTCGTCAACACGCTCAAGAAGCTCCACATCTCCAGCGTGCGCTTGGTGGTGCTCATTGGTGCACTGATGGGCATGATCTCCTCTCTGCTCGTGTTCCAGATCGGCCAGGCGCGCGTTTGGTTCGCCATGTCCCGCGACGGCCTTTTTCCCAGGATCTTTAGCCGCGTCCATCCGCGTTACCAAACGCCGGATTTCTCTACTTGGATGGCCGGCTTTGTTGTCGGCATTCCCGCGGGTCTCCTCGATATCGGAACCTTCGCTGATCTATCGAACATTGGAACGCTCTTTGCTTTCGCGCTGGTGGCAGGAGGCGTGCTGATTCTCCGTTACCGTGAGCCGAATCGCCACCGAGCCTTTCGTGCACCGGGAGGGCCTATTGCTCCGGTTCTGACGATTCTTACTTGTCTCCTTCTGATGGCCGGCCTCCCCATCATGAATTGGATTCGCTTCTTTGTGTGGATGGCCATCGGACTTGTGATTTACTACAACTATGGTCGCAAACGCAGCACGTTGCGTGCGGCCAACCAGGCATAGAGGAATCGCGTGACGGGGCGAGGTTTCATAGAGTCGGTGCGGCAACGGAGGGGCGTCGTTTTCTGCGCCGCGCTCTGTCTATTGCTTCCCGATCATTCGTTCGCCTGGGGAAGGAACGGGCACAGGCTGGTCGTAAACAAAGCCGTCGAAACGCTCCCAGCGGATATCCGTCCATTTTTCGAGGCCAATCGCGCGATCCTTGCTCAGCACGTTACCGATCCTCTCGACGTCATCGCAAAGACTCCTGCTGAGCGCCATAATCATTTCATCCTCCTCGACAAATACGGGCGATTCCCGTTCGAGGCATTGCCGCGAAGCTATAAGGCCGCGGTAACCAAATTCGGAAGGGCGAAACTAGATGCCAACGGCCTTCTTCCCTGGCAGATCGGCGTCTACAGCGAAAAATTGACCGAAGCGATGAAGACTGGCAAGTGGGACGAAGCAAGAGTGGACGCGGCCATCCTGGCAAACTACGTGGCGGAAGCGCACGATCCCTTCGACACGACGGATAATTTCGACGGCCGCCTAAGTGGGCAACCGGGTGTCAACGAACGCTTCGGGACCGCGCTGATCGACCGTTATTCATCTTTTTTCCCTATGCGCCCAAACGACGCGATTTTCATCAACGACCCCACGGATCGCGCTTTCGAGGCCTGCCTCAGCTCTCATAGCTGGCTCGAGACCATTCTTCTCGCCGACCGCAACGCACGCCGCAGTGAGAATTCCTTCAATGACGAGTATTACGACCGCTTTTACAACCAAGCTGCGGCAATTTTGATTCGCCAGCTCTCCGACGCGGCAACGGACGTTGGCTCTTTCTGGTTCACGGCGTGGAAAAACGCCGGTAGCCCGCAATTGCCACACTGATCTTTCGCGGATGACGCCGCCCTTGCTCTCTGACCGGATTGCTTCCCTGCCAAAAGCCGAGCTGCACCTCCATCTCGAAGGCTCCATTCAGCCTGCGACTGTCTGCGCGCTGACGGCCCGCCACGGTATCATCATGACCGAGGAAGAAGTTCGCCAGCGTTACGCCTATCGCGACTTTCCCGAATTCATTGAAGCCTTCAAGTGGGTCACTTCGTTCTTGCGCGAGCCTCAGGACTATGCGCTCATCGCCCGCCACCTGGCCGAACACCTGCTCACTCAACGCGTGGTCTACGCCGAAGTTACCCTCTCCATCGGTGTAATGCTTCTGAGAAAACAGCAACCGGAGGCAAATTTCGAGGCCCTCCTCTACGCCACCGAGCCGTTCGAAAGCCGCGGACTTCGATTCCGCTGGGTGTTCGATGCCGCGCGCCAATTCGGCACAGATGCAGCGATGGAAGTCGTCGAATCCGCAAGACGCTGCCATTCGAAAGCCATCGTGGCCTTCGGCATCGGCGGCGACGAACTCAGCGTCCCCACACAGGAATTTCGCCGCGTCTACGACCGCGCCGCGCAACTCGGTCTGCACCGCTTGATGCACGCCGGCGAAGTCGGCGGGCCGGAGAAGATTCGTGAAGCCATCGAATTGCTCGGCGTCGAACGCATCGGCCACGGAATCGCTGCGATCAACGATCCGAAGCTAATGGATTTGCTCGCGAAGCGCAAAATCCCGCTTGAGATTTGCCTGTCAAGCAATGTGAAAACCGGCGCTCTCGCCCGGCAACTCGGCCGCGAGGACGCAAGAATCGAAGATCATCCGCTCCCCAAACTCCTTCGCCACGGAATACCCAAAGATGGGTTTTGAACACGCTTTCCTTCCAGCCGGCGAGAGGCGCGGAGCATGAAGGCGTCCGCGGCAATGTTATACTGACGCCATGAAAGCACACGTCTGGGTTATGCCAAAACGCACAGTGCTCGATCCCCAGGGACAAACGATCCAGCACGCCCTCGCAGGACTCGGGTATTCCGCCGTGCGCGACGTTCGCCAGGGCAAATTTTTCGTTCTGAATCTCGATGGCTGGAGCCGCGACGAGGCGCAGAAACAACTCGAGCACATTTCGAAGGAAGTGCTCACCAACACTGTCATCGAAGAATACCGATTTGAGATCGTTGACTGAGCTGTCTAGAACCAGCGGCATGCTACGTCGCTAAAAACTCTCTGAGGAGACGCCGCGCATGTGCGGAATAGTCGGCTATATCGGGCCCAAGAAAGTTGTGCCGGTCATCATTGAGGGCCTCCGTAAACTCGAGTACCGCGGCTACGATTCCGCGGGTATCGCCGTCGTGTCGCAGTCCGGCAAACTGGAAATCCGCCGCGCCCCGGGCAAACTTCGCAATCTCGAAGAGGTCATCGCCAAGTCTCCTCTCGAGGGCACCTACGGAATCGGACACACCCGATGGGCCACCCACGGCCGCCCCACCGAAGAGAATGCCCACCCTCACCGCGACTGCACCGGCCAAATCGTCGTCGTGCATAACGGGATTATCGAGAATTACGTCGAACTGAAGGAAAAGCTGCAGAAGGAAGGCCACAAGTTCGCCACCGAAACCGACACCGAGATTGTGGCCCACCTGGTGGAAACAAACTCCCAAGGCGGTGTGCCTCTCGAAGAAGCGGTGCGTCGCTCGCTGAAGGAATTGCGCGGAATCTACGCGCTGGTTTTCCTCTCCGCGAAAGATCCTCAGAAGATTGTTGCGGCCCGCCTCGGCCCGCCATCGGTGATTGGCCTCGGCGACGGAGAGTATTTCGTCGCCAGCGACATCCCGGCCCTGCTCCAGCATACTCGCGAAATGTTTTTCCTGGCGGATGGTGACATCGCCGTTCTCACTGCAAAAGGTGTGCGTGTAATGGATCACGACGGCCGCCCTGTCGAACGGCCCTCTCACCATGTCGCCTGGGACCCCATCATGGCGGAAAAGGGCGGCTACAAGCACTTCATGCAGAAGGAAATCTTTGAGCAGCCGCGCGCCGTCCGCGATACCCTGCTCGGCCGCATCTCGCAGGACACCGGAAAAGTCTTCCTGGATGAAATGGCGATTACAGAAAAACAGTTCCGGGAATTCCAACAAGTGCGTATCGTCGCCTGTGGCACAAGCTGGCACGCCGGGCTTGCCGCGAAATTCATGATTGAGCGTCTGGCCCGTCTGCAAGTCGAAGTCGATTACGGAAGCGAATTTCGCTATCGTGACCCGCTTGTAGATTCGAAAACGCTGACCGTGTGCATCAGCCAATCCGGGGAAACCGCGGACACCCTGGCCGCCCAGCGCGAGGCAAAACTTAAGGGCTCGCCCTCGCTGGCAATCTGTAATGTGTTCGGCTCCATGATCACGCGCGAAGCGAACGGTACAATTCCGACGCACGCCGGGCCGGAGATCGGCGTCGCTTCCACGAAGGCGTTCACTTCGCAATTGACCGCCCTGCTTCTGCTCGCTTCCTATCTCGGCCAGGTTCGTGGCAAGCTAACCGAGGACGCCGCCCGCACCTTAATGCAGGAATTCACGCGCATCCCCCACAAAATCGAAACTGTTCTGCAAACGGATGAATCCGGATTCTACGAGAACCTGGCGCGGCAATTCTTTCGCTACACCGATTTTCTCTATCTTGGCAGGGGCATCCATTACCCCATCGCGCTTGAGGGCGCGCTGAAGCTCAAGGAGATTTCCTACATTCATGCGGAAGGTTATCCCGCCGGCGAAATGAAGCACGGCCCCAACGCGCTGATCGACGAAAACCTGCCGGTCGTGGTTTTGGCGACACGCGACGATTCCGACCCCGAAGCCATGACGCGCTACGAGAAAAGCGTTTCGAACATCAAGGAAGTCAAAGCCCGTGACGGCATTGTCATCTCCATCGTCACGGTGGGAGATCATCTCGCGCGCGAGGCCTCCGATCACGTCATCGAACTTCCGCCCGCGCCGGAACTGCTCGTGCCTATGCTGGAAATCATTCCTCTCCAATTGCTCGCTTATCACATTGCCGTACGCCGCGGTTGCGACGTCGACCAGCCGCGCAATTTGGCCAAATCCGTCACCGTGGAGTAGCCGGGCCCGTTTCCGCTAATATAGGAACATGCTGCGCTATTTTCGAGTGTGTCTCGGCAAACTTTTGCTTCTCCTTTTGGCAGGCGGATTCTCTTTATCGGCGCAGTCTCCGGACTCCGCCGACGCACCATTGCGCGAAGTCCACGCCGTCGGCGAGAAAATCCTCACCGAGGCACAAGTCATCGCCATCACCGGTTTGGTTCCTGGCGCTCAAATCGGCCGCAATGATTTGCAAACCGCTGCCGACAAGCTCGTTCAAAGCGGCCTCTTCGCCAAAGTAAGTTACAACTTCCAGACGAAGCTCGCCGGCGTCTTCGTGACTTTTCACGTTGAAGAATCGCCTCGAATCCCAGTCTACTTCGACAACATTCCGTGGTTCGCCGATTCAGAGCTCGGTGAGGCCATCCGCGGTAAGCTTTCCTTTTTCAATGGGACGCTGCCGGAAGCTGGTGCCGCCGTGGATCAAGCTGTTGACGCGGTGAAGGAGTTACTTTCTTCGCGCGGACTGCAAGTCTCGCTCGAGCACGCCGTCATCGCAAATCCGATAGGTGAAGGCAATGTGCAGGCATTTCGAATCGAAGGGGCCGCACTCCGAATCGCAAAACTAGAATTCGGCGATCCCGTGCTCCTGGCCTCCAAAGCCGTGCAGCTGCACCTGTCCGAGATCATTGGAAAACCATATTCGCGAATGACCATCGATCTCTTTCTCTCCGAAGCAATAAAGCCCATTTATTTGCAGCAGGGATACCTGCGTGTGAAGCTCGGGCCGCCAGAGGTCCGGCTGACGGGCGATCCCAATCAGAAGCTGCCCTCGCAAATTCCCGTTTACGTACCGGTGGCGCCGGGCGGGGTCTATCATTGGAAGGATGTCCATTGGACGGGAAACACTCTCGTATCGGAATTCACGCTGAGCGCCCTGCTCGGGATTAAGCGCGGGGAAATCGCGGATGGCATGCAGATCGAAGCGGGCTGGGATCGCGCTCGCGAAGAATACGCCCATCGCGGCTACCTTGAGGCCAAGTTTGATCCAGTTTCCACGTATGACGATCAGGCGCACGCCGTCTCTTATTCAGTGAGCATTCAAGAGGGGCCGCAATTTCGCCTCGGCAAAATGATCCTCACCGGAATTTCCCCTGCCGCCGAGCGAAAGCTGCACGCTGCCTGGCCGATCGCTGCCGGTGAAATCTTCGACAAGGCAAAATTCGAGGAACTTCTGGCTAAACTGCAAGCGCGCCAGGAGCTGGTCTTCGGAGAATTGCCGGTGCATTACGATAACGTCGGCCATTGGCTGCAAACAGATGCAGGCAAGGGTACGGTGGATGTGCTTTTGGATTTTAAGTGACCCCTAACACGACGCTATCTGCGATGCCAGTGGCACTCTGAGCTATACTCAGCAGTGAGATGAAAGAGTTCATTCATATTCGCAATGCAGAGGGCGCCGCCGTGCCCGCGGAAGAAAAAGAAAATCTCCTGCTCGCGCGGCTGGCCGAGATTCCATCGCTCATCGTCGCGCTCTCCGGTGGCGCAGATTCAGCCTACCTGGCCTGGGCCGCCCATGAAACGCTGGGCGCTCGCGCCCTATCCGTTACCGCGCTCTCACCGAGTTACTCTGCCCACGATCGTGCCGTAGTGGAGGAGTTCGTGAGCAAGTTGGGCTTGCGCCACGAATTCATCGAAACGCACGAAATAGATAATCGCGCTTACCGCGCGAATGCAGCCGACCGCTGCTATTTCTGTAAAGACGAACTCTTTTCCGCGCTGGACAATTTGGCGAAGACGCAAGGTTTTGCCGCCGTCGCTTATGGTGTAAACGCCGACGACACGCTCGACTTTCGCCCTGGCCATCGCGCCGCCACCGAGCACCAGGTTCTTGCGCCTCTTCTCGATTCCGGCCTGAGCAAAGCCGAGATTCGCCTGCTTTCTCGCCGTGCAGGCCTGCCCACTTGGGACCGACCCGCCTCCGCTTGTCTCGCTTCTCGCTTGCCCTACGGCACGGAAGTGACGCCGGAGCGTCTTGACCTGGTCGAGCGCGGCGAAGCGGCCCTGCGCGCGCTTGGATTCCGCCAATTCCGCGTGCGCCTCCACGACAAACTTGCGCGCGTGGAAATCTCGCCCGACGAAATGCCTCGCGCCCTTTCGCTAGAAATGGCTGCCGCCATCTCCGACCGGCTGAAAGCGGTAGGCTTCGCTTACGTTGCCTTGGACCTTGAAGGGTATCGCCAGGGCGCTCTCAACGAAACTCTTTCGCCCGCCGGCCCGCGTTCTGCCAAGGCTGCTCGGGGAACATAATTCCCGGCTCTTGCGTAACTATAAGTGGGACTGCTAACGGTAAGTCTCTGCACTGTTACGGAGGATGAACCCCATTCGGCTGGAACTGGCTAACGCCTCCGGTGACGTGGATATCACTGGCAGCGCCGACGGCAAAGTGCACGTGCGCGGCGAAGTACGCGCGTCAGGATTCGGCTTTGACAATCCGCAGAAGCGCCTGGACGACACACTCGCGAATCCTCCCATCGAACAAAGAGGCGAGACCATTCGCATCGGCAAGGATATGTCTCGCATGCGCCACATCAGCATCGCTTACACCATTCAAGTCCCGCACGATACCGAAGTTAGCGCTACCGTCGCGTCCGGCGCCCAGACTATTCGTAATGTAAGCGGTCCTGTGACCGTGCGGGCCGCCTCCGGTTCCATCCGTCTCGAAAAAATCGAACGCGATGCCGAGCTCACCACGGCAAGCGGGACAATTTCCGCCAGCAATGTTGGAAGCGATCTCCACGTTTCTACGGCTTCAGGAAATGTGAACGTATCGAGCATCAAGGGCGACGTGCGCGCCAATGCCGTTTCCGGCGTGATCCGCATCGCGAATCCGGGCGCGCGCGTGGAGGCCAGCGACACAAGTGGAGAAATCGAAATCCAGGGCGCTTCGAACGACGTGAAAGCCCATGCCATCTCGGGGCTGGTCTCGGTGCAAGGGAATCCCCGCGCCGGCAGCTATTGGGATCTGAAGACAGTTTCGGGCGGAGTGCAGCTGCGTGTTCCGGCGACAGCAAATTTCCATTTTTCGGCCGAAGCGGCCACCGGCGAAATTCGTACCGATGTTCCGATCGTCGTCGAAGAGCAGGGCAAGCATTCTCTTCGGGCCCATATGGGCACCGGTGGTGGACGCGTGGACATCCATACCGTCTCGGGCGAAATTCGCGTCAGCGGCACAAAATGACCTCCCGCGTCAAGCAAGTTCTCGACCTCAAAGAAAACAATCTTAGAACTAGCGACAATTCTGTCCGGTAGCTTTAGAATCCCGCCTATATGCTTTCTAGGTCCTACTCCGTCTGCGCGATCTCAATTCTCTTTCTTTGTGCGCTTGCTTCGCCAGTCCGCGGTCGAGGCGCAGCGCAAAATGAAAACGCTCAGAAGCTGGGGTCGAAAGCCGCCGCCAAGCAACCTTCGCCGGAAGAGCAATTGCAGCAGACCATCAACAACTCCGGAAACGATCGCGCGGCGCTGGTCCGGAACTTGGAGGCTTTCTTAAAGCAATATCCGGATTCTCGCCAGCGTCCTCAGATTTACCGCGCGCTCGTGGAAGCCTGCCTGCAGTTGCGGGACAACACGCGCGCCGCCGATTACGCCGAACGTATCGTGGCGCTCAGCCCTGACGATATCTCCATGACCATTCTGACTATTCAGTTGCTCGAACGGAACGGCGACGAGGCCGCTCTCCGCAGGGCCGCAAACTACGCCACTCGGGTGCTCGAATTTGTAGAGCGCAACTCTTCGGCGGACAAATCGCCGAAGATTTCGCCGGAAGAGTGGGCCATCGAAAAAAAACGCGATCGCATGTCCGTACTCACGTTGCGCGGAAGGCTCGAACTGAAATTGAAAGATGTAGTTTCCGCTCAGAAAGACTTCGAGGCCAGTTACGCGATCCTCCCTAGCTCGGCGGCTGCGGAGCAGCTCGGCCAAATAGCCGAACTGAAAAAAGACTCGAAAGACGCCATCGAGCAGTACGCCCGCGCCTTCGCCTTATCCGATGCGGCGAATGGCACCGCCGGCCGACGCGAGATCCGGCAAAAACTCGGCAACGTATGGCGGCTTACCCACGGCTCGGACGTCGGATTAGGCGAGTATCTGCTTCTCACTTACGACGAGGTCTCACATGCATCCACCCCGGCAAGGCCGAAGAAGAATGCGGATGCTCGCGAACCCGCCGATTTCACGCTCAGGAAAGCTCTCGAAGGCACGCCTTTCCCCCTCAAAGACACGAGAGGAAAAGTTCTAGTCCTCAATTTCTGGGCCACGTGGTGCGGCCCTTGCCACGCGCTCGAACCTTTGTTCGCTCACGTCGCCGCGGATTTCCAGGCAAATCCGGACGTGCTCTTTCTAGCCGCCAACTGTGACGAAGACGAGTCTCTGGTAGCCAGCTACCTGGAAGAGCACAAGCCACGCACCGCCGTCGTATTTGCCGACGGCCTCGACCGCTTCTTCACTGTCAACTCCTTCCCAACCGTGATGGTGATCGACCGCACTGGAAGTATTGCCTACCGCTCGGATGGTTTCGAACCCGAATCGTTTGAGCTTAACCTGGCGGCAGCCATCCGCCGTGCCCTCGCTCCCCCCTCGCGCCCATCCGAAGCCGCGGCTCCTCAGTGACAAAATGAGCTGTTTCTCGACGCAGACAAACCGTTATGAAACTGGCGCTATGTCTGGGTAAAGGAACTTACCGGAGTGGCGGCATGCCCATCTTCTTCACGATGGCCCAATAGCGCGGATCGGAATGCAGGGAATCAAGGTCTGGGTCGTGCTGAAGATGTACGAGCTGTGCATCCCGCTGCTGAAATGCCTGCTCCAGGTACTGAATTGCTTCCTCTCTTTCTCCTGCTCCTAAAGCAACTTCGGCCAAGTGAACCGGTGAGACATATTCCTTTGTTGCTTTGCGCTTCAATCTCATCAGGAATTCCAAGTTGACAGCTTGGAAGCCTCCATTGCGGTAGGCCATGTCAACGGCGTTCACGGTCGACTCATTTCCCTCGATCGCCAGTACCTTCCTTAATTCGTCCATCGCCCTCGGGTAATCTCCCATATGGAGATAGGTATTTGAAAGAAACGCGTGCAATATCCCGGCGTCCGGCCGCGCTTCGGATCGCTGGCTCAACTCTTTCAATGCTTCGTCAAACCGGCGTGCACGGATCAGCGCATACCCATAGGCCCACGGACGCGCGAAGGGATCCAACTCAACCGTGAGCTTATCTTCCCGAAGGGCTTCTTCCGTGTGATTCCTTGTTTCCAGAATGTAAGCGTGTAAATGGTGCCCTTCCGCAAGACCCGGGTTAAGCTCAATCGCGCGCTCGGATTCCTTTTCAGCGCCCTCCCAGTCCCAGCGATAGAAGAGTTCGACAGCGGCAAACGCGTGATGGGCTTCGGGAAGCAAATCGTCCAGCTCCAGCGCTTTTTTCGCAGCCGCCTCGGCCTTTGGCATCGTTTCGATCGAGCTAATCTCCCCGGAGACCGTCGCGGCCGTGTAACTATCAGCCAGGCCGCTGTATGCTGCGGCATACCCAGGATCTAATTGGATGGCCTTCTGAAAGAACTCGCGGCCCTTTTCATAACTATCCGAGAACCAATAGAATCTTCCACGAAGATAAGCGTCTCGCGCCGCCGCGTTGGCCGGGGCGCGCCCAGAGCTCCCTGTCATTGCGGAAACTGAGGAAGCGGCCTTCACACGTTCCGCGATATTTTGGGCAAGCTCTTGCTGCAAGGGAAGTACATCTCCCGCAGGGCGGTCGAAGCTTTCCGCCCAGAGGTGCGTGTCCGTCGGCGCATAGACCAATTGCGCGGTCACCCTTACGCGGTCCTTCGAGCGCACTACCGACCCCTCGACTATTCCGTCCACTCCCAACTCTCGGGCAATCTCCGGCAACGGCCGGCGCACTTTTTTGTACTGCATCACCGAAGTCCGGGAGATGACTCGCAACGACCGGTACTTCGCCAGCATCGTGATTAGCTCGTCGGTCATTCCATCTGCAAAATATTCCTCTGCGGCATCGCCGGAAATATTTTCCAGCGGCAATACCGCGATGGATCGGATCGCTGCCGGCTCTGCTCCGCGGTGTTCGATCCGTGGTAAGACAATCTTGTACACCGGCCATACGAGCAAGAGTGCAGCGGCGGTGCCAATCCAACCCAAACTGCGGCTCAGACGTCTAACAGGAATCGTCCCCGGATTCGCTACCTCGGTACGCGCTTCCGTTGGATTTCTTGGACTCAGTTCGGTACCCGGGGCGAGCACAGGCGCTCGACCATTTCCGCTGCCGTCATTCTCATTCCCCGTTTCTGGGTTTCGCGTCACATCCGCGATGAACCGATATCCTTTCCGTTGCACTGTTTGCACAAACCGCGGGTGTTCCGGATCATC
>WNFF01012076.1_pt1 | contig 11824 bp, 7 predicted proteins | sample 5400441 | NCBI WGS metagenome assembly WNFF01 (sample SAMN13153345, study PRJNA577476) | soil metagenome | isolation source: 120 cm saprolite under Douglas fir tree site 2 hole 3 replicate 1 | place: USA:California | collected 2015-04-18
CCCCCAGTGGCGCGAGGTTGTCGGTGCCGGGACCGTCAGGGACTGCGTTCGGCACATACACCAGAGCTTGTGTCGTCTGTCCGATGGGAATGTTTGCGATCACTTTGTTGCTGACCGTGTCAATTGCGACTGCCATCTCGCCATTCTCCAAAGCGATATAAACCCTGGAACCATCGCCGGAGGGCCAGATGCCATGCGGAAGAGCGCCGACTGGTATGGTTGCCACCAGTTCAGGTGTCGCGCCTCTGCGGAAGGCCTTCACCTCGTTCGCTCCGCCGATGGTCACATAAGCAAACTTGCCATTGCGATTGTTGGCGAAGTTCACGTGGTTGGTTATTGGTCCAGTCTCCAGCAGTGCTTTCTGTTCGAAAGGCGGCTTGGCATTGAATACCTGCACTTTGCCCGCGTCCTTCAGGGTGATCCAAACTTCGTCATTTTCCGGGCTTACGGCGATGTTGGGACAAAAGGGACTGGCTTGAACCAGCCGTTTAACAACCTGGTGCGACGCGACCTCGATGACGGCGAGTTCCGGAACGAAACTTGAACAGACAAAACCATAACGGCCGTCCGAACCGAATGCGGTCATGCCAGGACCGTTAGCCAATTCGACACGTCGCGTCTCCTTCATCTGTACCGGATCGATGACAGAGATATAGTTTTCACCTCGTACGGTCACCCATAGTTCACTTCCGTCAGGCGTAAAGAATGCTTCGTGAGGTGACCGGCCCACGTAGATGGTCGCCTTCACTTTGTTCGTCGCGGTTTCGATCAGCGTCACCGAATTGGAGCCGATTGACACCACGGCAACTGTTTTCGAGTCGGACGAGTATCCGAGACCATGCACCAGGAGCTGGCCCCGGTAGAGCGGGCTAAGGGAGCCCGGCAGAGGGTCGCCGAGGCGTATCACGCCCAGCAGCTTGTTGCTGGACGGATCGATCACAGAAACCGTGTTTGAAGTCTGATCAGCCGCGTATACGCGATCATGACTTGAGACGGGAACATCTGGCCGTCCCCACGGTGCTTGCTGGGCAAACGCCCCTAACGTTAGACAGAAGAGTGGTAACCAACGAAGTATTCTCATGCTAGTCCTCCTTGGCGCGAATCGCGCGCTGTTACTTGTGAGGCCCATGCTCTTTCAGCCAAAGTTGCATCAACTCAATTTCCGATTGCTGGTCGGTGATGATCTCTTGCGCCAGTCTGCGCATTTCCGGGTCCTTGCCATGCATCAGTTCAGTCTTGGCCATGTCAATTGCCGCCTGATGATGAGGAAGCATCAACCTCACAAAATCAACATTGCTGTTACCCGATGGTTCAATGGCTCCCATTGCCACATGCATCTTCTCCATGCTCGACTTCAGTTCCGACCAGGCAGGATCGACGTCAGGCTTATCGCCCAAAGGCGCATGTGAGTCGTGCTGCGGCGCGGGCATTGCGAGCGCGCAGAAAAACAGGGAAAGAATCGTTGATTGTCGCAGAATTCTCATTCTTCCTCCTCACTGCCTGGGATTCGCGTTCTCAAAAATGGCTCCTCCTGAGATGCGACTGGCAAGCCGGGATGCCGCCCATATCGTCACCTGGCGCCAACCTCGAATTGCCTCTCCTATTGGCCAATCCATCGATGCCAGCTCCTCGATCCAGTGCTCTGCTGACTGCCGAGCCTGCTCTGAACCAAACAACTCGTCTGCTGCGGCGGCAAACGCGATCAATTCTTTCTCAAGACCGGACAGCGGGACGGTTTGTGACGGTCTGCTTGCTTTGGTCCGGGCCTCCCGTTTCAAACCTCAGAACCACGAGGAACCCGAGCGCCATCGGCGCGACCAGAGGTTAGGCCACGGTGGAGCCGCACCAGCGGCGGAACCGTGGTAAAACGCCCCGAATAATTTCCAGCGCCTTTAGGCGCGGCGCCCAGCCAGAAATCTGTGACGCGCCTACGGCGCTCTCATTTTCTTGATTGCTTTACCACTAGGCTAGTTGTTTAGCATTGGTGTTAGGACTCGAAACCCACCCGTGTAGTCACGGTGGAGCAAACACCAATAAAAAAATATACCGAGAGCCCCGTAACGCCAGGCCGCCACCCTGCACTATCTATTAGATGGGCTACCCAGAGTGATCTCAGTCGCCCATTAATTTGGAACTTCAGGCAACGGGCTGGATGGCAGGCGAAAGTGGAGATCTTCCTCGATTTCGGTCTCTTTGAACTCAGCGCAGCGATCGGGTTGGCGGCGTTAGCCCGGAGAATTTACTCCACAAAAACACTTGGAGTGGCGTTCCTGGCGCTAAGCACCGTCGCGCCGGCGGTTCTGCTCTTCACGTCCGGTCCTGCGCAACACTGGATCGCTGCGTTGTCTCTGGCAACCGCTCTGGTCAACGCGACGGTCGCAGCCGCCGTGCTGCAGAGCGGCAGCGTTCCCCGTCTAAAGCTACCCCGCCCCATGTGCCTGGCCGGCTCAAGTAGCGACAAAACTAACGAGAGTTGCCCATGAAAGAAAAACAAGAGACATCTGATTGCTGCCGTCCTAAGAGCAAGCTTTGCCGCATTTGGCACATCATTTCCAAGGAGCAAAAGACTCCCTGCGGCGATCCCTGCGTCACTTTTCCGGGACACATCCTGAATAAACCAGATCCCTGCATCTATGACCAGTTCCTGCTCATGGCCATGAACCAGCCGGTCACGTGGGAGAACCCGGACGTCAGTATTTTCCTGAATGGCATCAAGCAGTACACCTATAACTTGACGGTCTCAACTACTTACACCGTAGCAATCACCGTGCATAACAGCTCACGCGTCAAGCCGGCCAATGGTACTACCGTTGACTTACACTGGATAGAGTTCGGCGCTGGCGGCCAGGTTCGCCATCCCATCGCAACACTTGCCGCGGATGTTCCCGTATGGCCCGGGACGACAGTGGTTACTACTCCCTGGCGTACTCCGGATCTGCCGGGTCACTACTGTATTGACGTCGAGCTATTTCACCCGGACGACGGGAATCCATCCAACAACCACGGCTGGAACAATACGCAGGTGTATGCGGCACACTCCCAGGTGAAGCGCTCGATCCGGATCTTCAACCGATATCCTAAGGGCTGTCCATCGGTCGAGGAAGGCGGTGGCCCGATCCTGCGTCCGCACCGTGTGTTTCTTGGATGGGCCGTGCTGGGCGCAGTGGCCGGACTTTTCCTTCGTCATCTCACACCGCATGACTGGCCGGTACTTGCGCGCCTGGGTGCGACCGCTGCCGCGGGTTACGCCATTCTTGCTGTTTTGGGCCTCCTTTCGGAAAGCGTCTATGCCTGGATCAAGCGCAGCCGCGGACGCGCTGCCGAACAGGCGAAACTAAGCGCGGATCGGGAGCGCCGTGGACGCATCCCGTGCAATCTTGTGGAGACTGAGGTCGATTCTTACGTCTTCAACGACACCATCGGCAAGGACTTCAATCCCGATACCGTGTTTGTGGGCAAGGCCCCAGTCTGGCCCGCTCGCGTCGACCCATCGAGCTTCCTCTTCGCGGACAACGAAGCATTCCGTGATGTCGAGCTGGTGGTCGACGCTCCCGACGGTCCCGGCCCATCGGGCGTCTTCAATGTCAACGTGCGCCAAGGAGGCCAGCCCTCCGGCGGCATTACCCTGACCGTCACGCGGGAGGTTTAGTCATGGCAGGCTGCGAAACTAATTTTGTAGGACCCGGTGACAAGAACGCCGGACAAAATCGAGTCGTTGGATGGGTGCTTGGAGGCGCGGGACTTGGCGCCGTGGTCGGTTATCTCAACGCTGCCGCCATCGCAGGATTCGCCGCTGGCGGCGCCGTCGGTCTGCTTGGCCTTGCGGTGGTCGCGTTGGCCGCCCTGGCTGGCGCGGAACTCGCCTTCGCTATCGGCTGGGCCGTGAATTGGTTTGACCGCCTGTTCACCCAGAATCCATCCACCATCACGCTTGCCGGATGCGTGCTGTGCGCCGGAAAAAACACAGGCTTCCCACCTTTCAACGATAACGACTGGACCTTCAATCTGGGCGGCAAACCCATGGCACTGCTCTTCCCGCTGATCGCCGGACTGACACTGGATGAGATTCGCGGCCGCAGCGCTCCGGGCGACGGTCCGGCGTTTCCGACCGTGGATGCCGGCTCTGGCCAACAGGCACTTCACTGCGAGATCAGTTCACACATTGGAGACTACGCGGCAGTCGGAGGGGCCGTGGGAGCGGTGGCAGGAGCGATCGCCGGCGCTCTCATTGGAGCCGCTATCTGTGCTGCTCTGGCGCTCGTGACGTTTGGCATCGGCGGCTTGATCTGCGCGATCATTGTGGCCGCAGCCATCGCGATCATGACGGCTGTCGGCTACTTTGCCGGGGACGCCGTCGGCGCTCTTGCCGGCTACATTGCCGACCAACTCAGCGATTTCGACAGCCGTGGTGAAGCCATCCATAGCGGCTGCCTTATGAACTTCACCGGCCGATGGGTTACCGATTCCGGCCACCAGCACAATGAAATCCATGACATCGATAGCGCTCAACTCGTAGAGTGCAACAGCTGCGGCACTGCCACGGGTCAAAGCTCGCAGGGGCTCATTGCGGCCGTCGGCATCGGACGCCATCCAACCGGCCTTGACCCGTCAACTGCGGGGAGTCGTCAGGTCGCATATGGCCAAGCGGTCTTTAAACTGTACTTGTAACCTGCGCGAATTTTTCCCTCATTTTTTCCCTCATTTTTTCCTTGACAATTCGCCTTTTCTTTGCTATACTATTTGAATAGTAGCCGCAGCGGGAGTTCCCGTATGCGGCATTCGGCTTTTTAACGGGGTTAATCCCCAAGTGATCCGGGGATCATCCCGGGGATCTTTCCGCTAAGTCCTTTAAACGCGGGGATCGACATAAAATCGCCGGGAGGCACACAGCCGAGGGCGCCTCCACCCCAGTTTTTCAGATCACTCGATCACCAGATCACCGGATCACCCGATCTCCTCGCCTCCGTATAATCGAAAGCGCATGACCACGAAAGCAATCAACGACTTGAGACGGCAAGCGGGCCAACTGCTCATCATGGGCTTTGACGGACAGGCCATTTCCGGGGACTTGAAGTCCAATCTTGCCGCCCTACAGCCTGCGGGCGTGATTCTGTTTGCCCGCAACATTGCCGAGCCGAAACAGACTTGGGAGCTGCTGCGCTCGTGCCAGTCCGCCGTTGCTACTCCTATGTTTCTCTGCGTGGACATGGAGGGCGGCACCGTTGACCGTCTTAAGAACGTGATTGCTCCCGCGCCGACGGCGCAGGACGTATTCACCACGGGAAACCTCAAGCTGTTTCGTATGCATGGACACATCATTGGACTGGAAGTTCGGGCGCTTGGCTTTAATACCGATTTTGCGCCGGTGCTTGATCTCGGGCTGGAGCCCTCGCAAGCTGTGTTGACCTCACGTCCAGCATCGCCTGATCCCGGAGCGGTCACGCGGTATGCGCGCGAGTTTCTGCGCGGATTGAAGACTGCCAATGTCCTCGGCTGCGGTAAACATTTTCCCGGACTGGGTGAAGCCAACCTCGACAGCCATCACGCCATGCCGGTGGTCAACAAATCCACAAAAGACATGTGGGCGGAAGACCTGGCGCCTTATCGTGCTCTGCATCGTCAGCTCCCGTTTGTGATGGTGGCCCACGCTGCTTATCCGGGCGTCACCAAAGACAATCTGCCGGCTTCGCTCTCGCGCAAGTGGATGAATGACATCTTGCGCAAGAGAATCGGCTATCGCGGGCTGATCATCTCGGACGATCTGGAGATGGGCGGCGTGCTCGCCGCCGGATCTATCGAAGACGTTGCCGTGAGTACGCTTCGCGCTGGAGCGGACATGTTCCTGGTCTGCCGCAATTCGGAATTGATACAGCGCGCGTACGAAGCCGTCGTCCGCGAAGCGGAGCGTGACCGCCGATTTGCCTTGCTGGTAGCGCGGGCCGCGGAGCGCGTGTCGAAATTCAAGAAACGCTCGCCGGAGTTGCGCGGCTTCCCTGCTCCTCCGAAAGCCGGCGTGGTGCCCACGCTCAAGAAGATCGTGAATGATTTTTCCAGGATCGTTGCGGAGATCCGCGCGTGATCGTTGCCGGAGTGATGAGCGGGACATCCGCTGATGGCATCGACGTAGCGCTGGTGCGCGTGCTGGGGCGCGGCTACGATCTGCGCTTTGAGCTGCTCGGACACGATCACTTCGAGTATCCGCGCGCCGTGCGCGAGGCCGTACTTAAGGCGATGAACGGGAAGAGTATGAAGGTCGCCGATCTTTCGCGCCTGAATTTTCTGCTGGGCGAGCTCTACGCCGAGGCCGTGCTCAGCGCAAAGCGCAGTGTGGGTGCGTCCAGGCTCGATCTGGTCGGCTGCCACGGGCAGACCATTTACCACCAGGGCGATCCCGCTCCTTACTTAGGACGCAAGGTCGCGGCCACCTGGCAGACGGGTGAAGGCGCGGTGATTGCCGCGCAGTTGGGCGTGCCAGTGGTCTCGGATTTTCGCCCGGCCGACATCGCGGCCGGAGGCAAGGCAGCGCCGCTGGTCCCGTTTCTCGATTTTGTGGTCTTTCGCAATCGGAGAACTGGGCGCATTGTCCAGAACCTGGGCGGGATTGCGAACCTGACTGCCCTTCCAGCGAACCCCACGCCGGCGGACGTACTGGCCTTCGATACGGGCCCGGGAAACATGGTGATCGACCAGCTTACGCAGACGCTCTTTGCCGGCCGGCAATACGACAACGAAGGCAAGATTGCGGACAACGGGCGCGTACTTAAAGTGATACTTGAAGAGCTGCTGGACCATCCGTTCTTTCGCGATCCTCCGCCCAAGACCGCGGGACGCGAACAGTTCGGCGCGGACTACGTAAAGACGATCCTCCGGAAGTTCGGACGCGCCGCCAGGGAAGATGTTATTGCTACTGTCACCGCGCTCACAGCAAGCTCCATCGTGCAGGCGATCGAGCGCTACGTCCTGCCCACGGGCAAATATCGCGAGTACATCGTCTCCGGCGGCGGAACCAGGAACAAGACGCTCATTCGCATGCTCACTGAAGGCGTGTCCAAAGCGGGCTTAAAACTGCGTCACTGCGACGAATTCGGAATTCCCAGCCAGGCGAAAGAAGCCGTGGCCTTCGCCCTGCTCGCGTACCAGACCTGGCACAAGCAGCCGTCGAATATTCCGTCTGCTACCGGGGCGACGCGGCCGGCAATTCTGGGGAAAATTTCTTATGTTTAACCACGAAGGACACAAAGGAGCACAAAGGTGCTTCGCTCTGGGATCAACCTACCTTCGTGTTCCTTCGTGTCCTTTGTGGTTAATGGTTTTTGTTTTGGGTCTAAGCACGCTTTCCTGCAACAAGCGCTCCGACCCTGACACGCTGGTTGTCATCATTGAAAACTCTCCCGTCAATCTTGATCCGCGCGTGGGGACCGATGCGCAATCCCAATTTATCGGCGAGCTGATATTCGATTCGCTGGTCCACAAAGACGAGCATTTCAATCTTGGTGCGGGCGCGGCTGAGTCGTGGGAGATTCCCGATCCACAAACTTACATTTTTCATCTGCGCCACGGAATGCAGTTTCACGATGGCCGTCCGCTGACTGCGCGCGACGTAAAGTGGACGCTCGATTCCATGCTGAACGGCGCCGTTCCCAGCGCCAAGACCAGCACATACAAGCTCATCAGCCGGATTGACGCACCCGACGACTACACCGCGGTCATTCATTTGAGCGCGCCTTTCTCCGGGTTGCTGTGGAACCTGAGCGAAGGGGCATTTGGGATTGTGCCGTTCGGCAGCGGCAAGGACCTGAACCGTCAGCCTGTGGGCTCAGGGCCGTTCCGCTTTGTCCGCATGAAGCCGGACAGCGAAGTCGTGCTCGAACGCAATGATTCCTACTGGGGTCCCCGTGCCAGGATGCCGCGCATACGCTTTGCCGTGGTCCCCGATACAACCACGCGCGCTCTGGAGTTGCGAAAAGGCAGCGCGCACCTTTCCGTAATCAATTCCCTTCCCGCGGACATGGTGCGCACGCTGGAGCACGATCCAAATCTTGAGGTCATGCGCCATCCGGGAACCTCGCTTCAGTATTTAGCATTCAATCTCCGCGATCCCATTTTGAAAGACGTTCGCGTGCGGCAGGCGCTGGCGCACGCCATCGATCGCGGGCCAATACTTCACTATTTATTCGGCGGCACGGGGCGTCTGGCGGATAGCGTCCTGCCTCCCGAGCACTGGGCCTATAACGGCGACGTGCCGCATTATCCCTATGATCCCGCGCGGGCCAACGCGATCCTGGACGCGGCTGGCTATCCACGCGGAAAAGATGGCATACGCTTCCACTTGACGATGAAGGTTTCTACCGAAGAGCCACCGCGTCTGATCGCCGCTGCCTTGCAGCCGCAGTTGCAGAAGGTTGGAATTGACCTGCAAGTCCGCAGCTTTGAGTTTGCGACCTTTTATTCTGACGTGACCAAGGGCGCGTTTCAGCTTTATTCGCTGCGCTGGCTCGGATACTCCAATCAGGACCCCGACATGTTTGAGAATGTCTTTCACTCTTCCAGCTTTGCTCCCAAACGCGCGAATCGCGGGTACTATTCCAATCCGGAAGTAGACAAGCTGATCGAACAGGGACGCAGCACGCTCGACCAGGAGCAGCGCAAGCGGATTTACGCCGAGGTCCAGCGCCTGGTGGCGCGCGATCTTCCGTACATAGATTTCTGGTATTTCGACAATGTGCTGGTTGCCTCCAGGAGCGTCAGGAACCTGCACGTCGGCGCTACCGCCGATTATCAGTTCCTGGTGGGCGCTGAACTGGCGCACTGATCCTGTTAGTATCGAACTCGAACGTATGCAGATACTTTTTATCGGCGACATCTTCGGCAGCCCCGGACGCAAGATTGTCCGCGACCATCTTGCTCACGTGGTGGAGACGCACAAGATTGATTTGCTCATCGCCAATGCCGAGAACGCGGCCGGTGGATTTGGGCTGACTCCGTCGATCGCCGAAGAACTCTTCGCCCTGGGCTGCGACGTGCTCACGACCGGTAATCACGTCTGGGACAAGCGGGAGATCATTGACTACTTCAACTCGGTCAATGGCGATCCCAAGTCGCAGGCGAAGCGCGTGCTGCGGCCGGCAAATTTTTCGCCCAATGCTCCCGGCGTCGGGTTTTATCAGGGCGTCACCAGCAAAGGGCAAAACTACGCGGTGATCAACCTTCAGGGACGCGTCTTCATGCACAACACCGACGATCCCTTCCGCAAAGCAGACGAGCTGCTGGCAAAGATCACGAGCAAAGTCATCCTGGTGGACTTCCATGCCGAAGCCACGTCGGAAAAAATTGCCCTGGGCTGGTATCTCGATGGACGCGTTACCGCGGTGCTGGGAACGCACACGCACGTCCCCACCGCGGACAATCGCGTGCTGCCAAAAGGAACGGCGTATCAGACGGATGTCGGCATGACTGGCCCGTATGACAGTGTGATTGGCGTGCAGAAAGAGCAGGTGCTGCATCGCTTCCTCACCGGATTGCCCGGACGCTTCGAAGCGGCCAAAGAAGATCCGCGCTTTTGCGCGGTGGTGATCCAGTGTGACGAAGCCACCGGCCGCGCGCATTCCATCCAGCGGCTTATGCTGGGCGAATAAAAAGGCAGCCCGAAGGCTGCCTGAAATCGTTCTTTGACAATCGAGTTTAGCGTGCGGGCCGCCGGCGCGCCGGTGGATGATGCACAGGCGGTTTCGTCGGAGCAGCGCCCGGCAGCTCAGCCTTTTCCATGGTGAACATGAAAGGATCAGCCGTGTACGCAGTAAGAACGCCTACCACGTCGACGCTGCTGCCCGGCGCCGGAGGATGGGTGGCCGGCTTCTCCAGGACGACCGTGAGGTCCGCCTTCTTGGATTGCTGGTTTTCGTCAGTGATGGCGAGTTGAAGCTTGTCGGCAGTGGCCGAGATCACCAGTATGGCGGGAAGCTTCAGTTTCACGTCGGCATCGCCATTCTTTTGTTTCGCCAGGATCGCCTGCCACACCTTGTCGGCAGCAGCTTTGTTCGCGGGCGAGCAATTGGCCTTGGAGAGCACGAATTCCCAGTCACTGAACGAGAGCTGGCCGGGATCATTCTGCTTGACCGCGTCGACCGCTATGTCGCAAGGCGTGGGCGCCGGCGTGATCAGGGTGGCCATGTCTTGGGGCGGCGCACTCTGAGCGCTCACGGCCGTCATGAACTGGTTAAAGTCGTCGTTCTTGCCGTGGTACTTTTTGTATTTTGCCTTTACGTACGCCGTGATGCTGTTGGCTGCCGCGGCGTTACTACCGGCCAACTGGATCGCCTTTACGCCGTACCAGAGTCCCTGGAGATCGATGGGATTCGTCTCCAATTGAGCAACGCTTAACTGGTACGTGTCCTGCATGTTGGTGGGATCAATGCGGAGAGACTCTTTGTAGAATCTTTGCGCCGAGGGATAATCTTTCGCCTGCAAAGCGCTGAACCCGCAGGCGCCATTGAATATCCCGGACATTTGATTCCGCATCTTGCCAAAATCGGCGTCGGACATGCCCTCTTCCTTGCCCCACGAGGGCAGTGCCTGCAAGCCGCGCTGGCAATCCGTGCTGGCGGTCCTGGCCGCAGCCGCATCGCCACCGGTGGCTTTCGCCCGGGAAATCGCAGTCATGACGGCGAGCGCGCGGATGTGGTTTGGATTGAGTTGCAGGATTTGGTTGGCCAGTTCTTCCACTTTGGCCAGATTGTTGGAGGCTTGATAGCCGGCCATGGCCAGATCGAGCGCGTCCATCTTCACCACGCTCTGCGGATACTGCTTCACGAAGGCTTCCATGGCCGCGGCCTTGGCTGCGGGATCCTGTGTGTTCAGCGCCGCAATATAGGTGTTGTATTCGGCCTGGTCCTTGATCTGTTTCTTTTCGGTTGCCTGGCCCTGGGCCATTGCCGCGGTGATGAGCGCAAGCACAATTGTGACAAGCACTTTTCTCATGAATTCTCCTTGAACCCTATACTGGTGAAAATAATGGCCCCTAAACAAGTGACCGCAATCCGGTCTGGAAGCGAGCCCTGCTTCTCCCTAATTTAAGACGAGAGGAGGAATTATAAAGCAGTTTCGCTCCGCTTTGAAGCACAGAAAGCGTCATCCGGGTTTGCACCAGGTTCTTACCCCAGACACCGGAGCCGCACGGAATGTTCCCGGAGACGGAAATATTAACGGCGAGTAAAAAGGGCAGCCCGCGTAGCGAGCCGCCCGGTTTGGATATTCGTTCTTATGTGGAGAGCGACTAACGACGAGCAGAACGCGTCCTGGCTCGTACGGGAGGTTTGGCCGCGGGAAGCTCTCCATTCTTCATGATCAGCATGAACGGATTTGGCTGGTAGCTCGCAAGCACGCCGATCACTTCCGTCGTGGTACCGGGAGCCGGCGGTCGGGCTAGCGGCTTTTCCAGTTCGATCCGCAAGTCAGCCTTGTTGGCTTTTTGATTGTCATCGGTAAGCGCGGCTTCAATGGTCTGGCGATCGGCTGAGATTATCTTGACCGGGAGTCTCAGTTTGGCTTCGCCGTTTTTCTGCTTTTCCTGGATCACGGCCCAGACTTTGTCCGCGGCATCTTTGTTGCAGGGTGAGGCGTCGCGGTACTGCAGAATGAATTCCCAGTCGCTGACCGAAAGCTGTGCCGGATCGTTTTCCTGCACGGCTTTACAGGCAAGTTCCTGCGGCGTAGGCGCGGGCTTGACGCTGAATCCCGCGGGTGGAGCTGGGTCCGCGGCAGCCGAGGCTACAATCTGGTCCCAGCCGTCGGCGCCGCCGTGGAATTTCTTGTACTTCGCGGCGAA
>WNFF01004147.1_pt1 | contig 11823 bp, 9 predicted proteins | sample 5400441 | NCBI WGS metagenome assembly WNFF01 (sample SAMN13153345, study PRJNA577476) | soil metagenome | isolation source: 120 cm saprolite under Douglas fir tree site 2 hole 3 replicate 1 | place: USA:California | collected 2015-04-18
TTGAACTGGTCACCCAAGGGCGATGAAATCTGGTTCTCGGCCAACCAGTCCGGTGGCGATCCGGCGCTCTACGCTGTCAATCTCTCCGGCAGACAGCGGGTTCTCTCGCAAGTCGCCGGCTGGATCGTGATGCAGGACGTGGCACGCGACGGCCGAGTGCTGCTCAGCGCCGTCAATTCGCGGCTTGGCATCCTGTATGTGCCGCCCGACGGCTCAACAGAACGTGATCTGGCATGGTTGGACGCTTCGCTAGTCTACGAGCTTTCCGACGATGCCAAGTCGCTCCTCTTCGTCGAGCTCTCTGGCGGAGAGGGACGCAACGCCGCGATATACCTGAGGAAGACAGATGGGTCTGCCGCGGTGCGGCTCGGGTATGGTAATCGGCCCTCGCTCTCGCCCGATGGGAAGTGGGTCTTGTGCATTCGCTACGAGCCGGGGCACTCGCAGTTGCTGCTGCTCCCCACCGGTCCCGGAGAATCGCGGCTGCTGAATGTGGAGGGTATGCGCTACGAGTCCGCCGAGTGGTTCCCCGACGGCAAGCGGATTCTGTTCACCGGTAATCAGGCCGGGCATCCGGTGCGCACCTGGATCTACGACCTGGACGGCGAGGGACCGAAACCGATCACGCCCGAAGGAGTCAGGGCCACCAGGGTTTCGCCCGACGGCCACTCGTTCGTTATTGCCGAGGCCCACAAGCTGTCACTCGGCGACATCAGTGGCGGATCACCCAGGACCATATCCGACCTTCAGAGCGGCGAGACAGTCGTCCGCTGGGGCGGTGACGGGCGGTACCTGTTCCTGCGACAGTTGGAAGGAGACACGATTAGAGTCAGTCGGCTGGATGTCTCGACGCGGCGCAAAGAGCCTTGGCGTGTGCTGAAGGTGCCGGAGCCTGGGGCTGAGTTCTTCGGGCCGCTGGCGCTATCGGCCGACGGAAAAGCTTATGCCTGCTCATTCCAGCGCGACCTCGCCAACCTGTACCTAGTGAAAGGCTTGAGGTAGCGGCGCCTGCCGCCCAGGTGTAGCTGGCCCGGGCTGCCATAACTGGACAAAAAATCCCGCTCGCGGGAGCCGTCTCGAAGCTTGTCTTCTGATCTTCGACCCCCTCTAATTACCTGAGTAACGATGCGATTGCGAGATCGCTTGGAAACAAAGGGGTTAGTGACGATGAGGCATCCGGCGCTGGCGCTTCATCTACCCGGGTTAGGCGGCCACCTAATCCAGGTACTGGGCGTATCGCAGGTGTGCCGTCCGTTGGTATACTTATTGTGTGGCGTGGGACTCCAACGAGCAGCCCGCCCCCGCAGGTGATGCTCGACTAGAAGCCGTGAGCGGACCGTGCGGCGGCAGAGTGTTTTCGCTGGCAGAAGACGAGGTCTCGATTGGTCGCGAGCCGTCCAATCAGATCTCGCTTCTCGATTCGCTCGTGTCGCGCCGGCATTGCGTCATTCGCAAGGATGGCCAGGCGTTCCACATCCAGGACCTCGACAGCCGGAACAGCACGTTCGTGAACGGCGTACCGGTGAAGGAACGGGTCCTTGCGCACGGCGATCAAATCCGGGTTGGTAATTCGACTTTCGTGTTCCAGGGGCCGCACAGCGAGCCCTCTGCTAGCGAAGCTTCCCTCCACATCGATGCCGCGCCAACACCCGGAGGACCTACAGTAATCTTGCGAAAACAGGACGCGCTCTATCTGCAGCCTCCGCAGGCTCTCTCGCTACCTGCAACGGCGCGCACGGTTCGCGACCTGAACGTCTTGCTGAACTTCAGCAGGACCCTCAATTCGGTTCACGGGTTGGAGGCGCTCCACCAGAAAGTGCTTGAGGCGGTTCTCGAGGTCGCCCCCGCAGACCGAGCTGCTATCCTGCTGATCGAAGAAGGGTCGGAGGGATTTTCTTCCGTGCTCGGGTGGGATCGACGCCTGGGCCCGAACCAGCCCATTCAGGTTAGCCGGACAATTCTGAGCCGGGTGATCGAGGAAAATCTCGCCGTGCTTTCGAACGACGTGCCGGGAGAGGAAGCTTTTCAGGCGGCAGAGAGCCTGGTGACGCCACAAGTGCGCTCGGTTTTGGCGGTGCCACTCGAGGTTCAGGGCAAGCTGTTGGGCGTGATCTACCTGGATGCCAGCTCACTTGCAGTCCGTTTCGATTCGGAGCTTCTACAACTTGTGACCGCGCTCGGGAACGTCGCTGCACTCGCTATGGAGAACGAGCGGCGCATAGAGTGGCTTGGGGGCGAGAACCGGCGCCTGCAGCAGGAACTGAACATCGAGCACAGCATGGTGGGTGAAAGCGAACCCATGCGCGAGGTGTATCAGTTCATCTCCAGGGTGGCGACAAAGGATTCCACAGTTTTGATCTACGGCGAAAGCGGCACCGGGAAGGAACTCGTCGCCCGCGACATCCATCGCAACAGCGATCGCGCTGACAGGCCGTTCGTAGCCATCAACTGCGCGGCAATCACCGAAACGTTGCTCGAAAGTGAGTTGTTCGGCCATGAGAAAGGTGCCTTCACGGGCGCTGTCTCGCAGAAGAAAGGAAAACTGGAGATGGCCGAGGGGGGCACCATATTCCTCGACGAAGTTGGCGAGCTCGCTGCGCCGCTCCAGGCCAAGCTCCTGCGCGTTCTGCAGGAGCGCGAGTTCGAACGGGTGGGCGGCACGCGGCCCATCCGACTCGATATCCGGCTGATCGCCGCGACCAACCGCGATCTGAAAGAGGCGTCCCGCGCCGGAACATTTCGCCAGGACCTGTATTACCGCCTGAATGTTGTCGCCCTCAAAATGCCGGCCCTGCGCGAACGGCGGGAAGACATTCCGCTGCTGGCGAACTTCTTCACCGCCCGCTACAGCGAGAAAGTTAAGCGGCGCGTGGTCGGCGTTTCTCCCAAGGCCCGTGCCTGCCTGATGCGTTACGACTGGCCCGGCAATGTGCGCGAGCTCGAGAATGCTGTCGAGCGGGCGGTGGTGCTGGGCTCGACCGAAATGATCCTGCCAGAGGACCTGCCCGACTCAGTCCTGGAGGAAACGACATTGGCAGGGGAGCCGGTCACCGCACTCCACGACGGCGTCCGAGAGGCGAAAAAGGCCCTCATCGAGCGCGCCATCGAGCAGGCGGGCGGGAACTATACCGAGGCCGCCGGAATCCTCGGGGTGCACCCAAACCATCTGTTCCGGCTCATCCGCACGCTGAATCTGAAGCTGAAGCGCCAGCGATCGGCATAAACGCAAGTCGCCGGTGACCTACTGGCCGCGCTCTCCCACCCCTCGCCATCAGATGTTAATCCAGCCAGCAACCGAATCCCCCTATCACCCGCGCACCTCCTGAGCCGCTGTTAATTAGCGGATCTTTGGACACACGGGACCTCCCTGGATTCATCCTTGCCTTGGTTGATGTTCGGTGCTTAGTTCTTACTAGAGTCGCGTGCCACGCCATGAGTATGCAGAAGGTGGCTCATCCTCAAGCATGTCCACCACTAGCGTAGGGTGGAGACCTAGCAAAAATGTTAGGTCGCCAAACATCTGTGTTAGGTCGTTGGCCCACGCAAGCGACTGGGGTTGGGGAGGTCGTGCGTGTGCCTCGCCGTAACCCCTTTATTTACAGTATAGTGCGACTACATGACCGGCACGCTGGACTATGGCATACGGGTTGCCTTAGTAAGGTTGCTTCGCAAATTTAGAACAGGGGGAAAGACAATGAAAATCAAGGGCAGCGTGAAAGGGTGGTCGACGGTAGTTGTGCTGGTTTTGTTCGTGCTGGCAGGTGGAATTGGTCTTCGGCACCTGACAGCGGCAAACGCCGGTCCGGTGTTGGTTGCCAATGGTGGCGCGCCGATTCCGCCGTCGCCGTGGATGAATGGCGGTGCACCGATCCCGCCATCGCCCTGGAGCAGATAGCAGCTTGGAGTTGCCGCAGAATGGACCAGGGTGTGGACGACAGTGAATTGCTGCACTACTCTGGAGCAAAGCCCTGTGGCGCTTCTTCAAAACTTAGGGTACGCCAGAGTTAGCGAAACAGGCGACACCGTTAATTGACTAAGGCAAAGCAGAAGAATTGGTGCCGGCGGTGGGACTCGAACCCACGACCTAGGGATTATGAGACCCTCGCTCTACCCCTGAGCTACACCGGCAAAAGCCCAGCCCTCCCTCCATCCTACGGATTGCTCGGCGGAAGAGTCAAGCGCGAACCGCCGCGCCCGCCGCGCTGGAGAGATGAGAAGAGGTGAGTTACAAGAGCCCAGCCCTCACTCCCTCCCCATCGTACGGATTGCCCGGCGGAAGAGCCAAGCGCGAACCGCCGCGCCCGCCGCGCCGGAGAGATGAGAAGAGGTGAGTTACAAGAGCCCAGCCCTCGCTCCCTCCCCATCCTACGGATTGTGCCCGGCGGAAGAGTCAAGCGCGGACCGCCGCCTCGCAGAGAAGAGTGTTGGACTCTCTCCGATTTACTGGACTCACTGGCCGAGCGTGGTCGAGCTCCAGTTCTAGTAGTACTAGCGTACGGTTGACCCCTGTAGTCCAAACCCCTAATGTGCACATGGAGCATCTGTAACCGCCTACCCTGGCGGGGGCAACGCCGCTCCAGTTGTGACGGCCAATGGCCGTGGGCCGGTACCGCCATCTCCATGTGGCAGGGCCGGTAACCACCTTATCGCCCTGGAACAGATTGCAGCCTGGAACTGCTGCAGACTAGACCAGGGCGCGGAGGTACGTAGCGTGCTTGGTCCGGTTGATTATGCACTCTGGCTAGTAAGTGTCCTGTTGGACGCCGCCGCGGTGGCGTGCGTCATCCGCTCCCGCTCTGTTCGGAAGTACTTCACCCTCAGCCTTTACCTGCTGACAGTTTTTCTTCTTGACGTTAGCCGCTATCTTGTTCTCACTGGCTACGGCTACGCTTCGCCCCATTACTTCTATTTCTATTACATGTCCGACGCCATTTTGACCATCTTCTTGTATTTTGCCCTCATGGGTCTGTACTGCCACGTTTTCCAGGAGATGGGAGTACATCACTATCTTCGGGTGGCGGCGCTCATGCTGCTCGCGGGGACCGCATGGGTCTCGTATCAAGTGGTGGCCAGTTCGAGCCACAGGCTCCTGACGCGTTTCGTCGTCGAGCTCTCGCAGAACTTGTATTTCATTGGCCTGGTGCTGACCTATTTACTGTGGGGCGCAGTCATGAAGCTGCGAGAGACGCGCACACGCCTGATCCAACTAGTTCTCGCGCTTGGAGTTTATTTCAGCGCTTTTGCAGCCAGTTATGCCTTGCGTAGCCTATACCCTGAGTTTCTGCTCTGGAGATATGTCTCTCATTTGATGGCACTCTTGCTGCCAGTGTCCTGGGCCTATACGTTTCTGAAGATTCCCGAGGAGGCGCGGCTAGCTACGGCTCGCGTGGCCGCGACAAACCGATGATCGCCCCCCTAGTTCTTGTGCTCGCGTTTTCCGCGCTGCTGCAATTCTTCGTTTCCTACTGCCGTTCGGTGATCGCCGCCTGTACCGGGCTGGAGCTCTCCGAGCAGGTTCGGGAGATAAGCGGCATTGAGAGTCGCCGCGTGCGAAGCGACGAGTTTGCCCGCTTACTACAACTGCTCCGGCTGTGCCCGGAACCGGGCAACGATCAGTTCGGTATCGGAGCGGTGCATGGTTATTACGGCCTGCTCGGCCTATTGCGTGCGATGGTTCAGCGGCTCGCTCCGGCCCTGGCTTCCTGGGCGGAATACGAGCGCCAAGGCTGCGCGTATTTCGCTGCTGTCGCGCTTGACCGCCGCATCGCTTACAGCCGGGATCTGATGGCGCAGCAATTAGCCAACCGGTTGTAGAAGCGCTTGTCAACCATGCCCGGTGTAACCGTTTCTGCGGTTCACCGGGCTTTTGGTTTTTTCCCCCCGGGATTTCTCCGCGGCCTGCGCCCATCCGCGGTTTACCTGAGGGTGGGGCGGCTGTTACCATACTGGAGCGGAGAAACCCGCATTAGCGCCATGAAACCGACGCTTCACCAGCGTGTGTTGGCAGCCATTCGCCGGCACCGAATGCTGCGGGCGGGCGAAACTGTTGGCGCCGCCGTCTCCGGGGGTGCCGATTCAGTTGCGCTCTTGCGTTTGCTGGACGAACTGCGCGAGGTTCTAGGAATCCGGCTGCTGGTCCTCCACTTTCATCACCAGCTCCGTGGCCCTGATGCTGATGCCGACGAACAGTTCGTCGCCCAACTCGCCGACGCCCGCGGGCTGCAGTTCCTCTCCGGACGCCAGAATGTTGCCGCCCAGGCGCGACAGCACGGCTGGAACCTGGAGGACGCCGCACGCCGGTTGCGCTACGAGTTCTTCTCGCATGTGGTGGACTCCGGACGCGCCGGGCGCATTGCCGTGGCCCACACCGCCGACGACCAGGCAGAGACGCTTCTGGCGCACCTGGTCCGCGGCACCGGACCCACCGGCCTCGCGGCGATCTACCCGGTGGCGAGAAATGTGGTCAGACCGCTGTTGGACATCCGCCGGCAGGAATTGCGTGCTTACCTCCTCGCCGCCGGACAAGCCTGGCGTGAGGATCAGACCAACTTGGACACTTCGCGGCTGCGGGCTCGCATCCGCCACCGATTGGTGCCCTTGCTCGAACGCGAATTTCCTCCTGGTCTCGTCGAACGCTTGGGCCAATTGGCCGCGCTCGCCCGCGAGGACGAAACCTTTTGGGCAATGCTGGTCGCAAAACGCTATCAGACCCTGGTTCAAGCCACTCCCGCAGGCCTTTCCATCCACATTCCGGACTTGCTGGATCCCCTTGCGCTCGGGGCCACTACGCCTGCTGTGGAGAATGACGCGAATCCTTCTACGGCCCTGACCAAGCGACTGGTTCGGCGAATTCTCGAAGAACTGAAGGGCGACCGGCGTCAATTGACCGCACGGCATGTCGAGCAAGTGCTTCATCTCGCCATGACCTGCAGCAGCGGACATCGCGTCCACTTGCCCGCGGGGGTAGTGGTGGAACGGAGTTTTGACCGCCTGGTTTTTTCGCTAGGCGCGGGAGTTGCAGCCCGGATGGGACCTAATGAAACCGAATGCGCCCGGCAGCCGTTTCAATACCTAGTGGAGATTGGGAGTCAGGGGTCGGCAACTATTTCTATTCCGGAAATCGGTCGGCGGTTCCGCCTGAAAGTCATTGACTGGCCCCCGGCGGCGAGCGACACTAGGGTAGAGGCGGAAGCTCTCGATCGGGATTTACTACGCTCACCGCTGGTTCTCCGCAACTGGCGCCAGGGTGATTCCTATCGGCCGCGCGGACGGCGGCGTGCCCACAAGCTGAAGCGGTTGCTGCTGGAAAGTCGCGTGGCCCTTCGGGAGCGTACCGGGTGGCCGGTGCTGACTAGCGCTGGCGTGCTGGCCTGGGTGCGCGGCCTACCGGCTGCCCAGGAATTCGCGGCCCAGGAGGGCACTAAGGCCGGGTTGGTGGTCCTCGAGGAGTTGCTGTGATTGCCGTGTTGTTGCGTAAGCTGCAGAAAAGAAAGGTAGATCTAGAGCCTAAGACCTTTGCCCCGTTGGCGCATCTAAACAAGGGGGGCTAGGGCCTACCCGAATGCCGGTGTTGGTGTCGCGACCGTCCTTAACGTCGTTTTCGGTCTGTTCAGGGTCGAGTCGGATGCCGCGGGACCGGCGGGCAAGCACGCCCGGTGGAGCAGTAAAAAGGCTCAGCAGGTGAGGTAACCAGTGAATCCTAGTTCGACAGCTAAGACAATTCTGTTCTGGATGTTCATTATCTTGCTAGGCGTCGTGCTGTGGAAGATGGTGTCAGCCAACGGCCAATCGGCCCGCGAGCAGGAGCCGAGTTACGGCGAGTTTATGGCCGACGTAGAGAAGGGCAACATCAAGGAAGTAACGCTGTACCTCTCTCCCAACAGCTACGAGGTGCAGGGCGAGCTGCGTGGTGGCGACTCACCCCGCAAGTTTCGCGTCACGATTTTCAAGGAGTCGGCTCCGGAGCTCGCCAAGGAACTCCGCGAGAAGGGCGTCATGATCCGGGTAAAAGAAGTCACCCGTGGGGACTGGCTCACCTTCCTACTCAATGCCGCTCCACTGTTCCTGTTGGTCGGCTTCTGGATCTTCATGATGCGGCAGATGCAGGCTGGCGGAAATAAAGCGCTCAGCTTCGGCAAGTCTCGGGCGCGGCTGCTGACCGCGCAGCAGAAGAAGGCCACTTTCAAGGACGTGGCCGGTATCGACGAGGCGAAAGAAGAGTTGCAGGAGATTATCGACTTCCTTAAGGACCCGCAGAAGTTCCAGAAGCTCGGAGGCCGCATTCCGAAGGGTGTGCTGCTGGTGGGCCCCCCGGGCACGGGCAAGACCCTGCTGGCCCGCGCGATTGCTGGCGAGGCTAACGTGCCTTTCTTCTCCATCTCCGGATCAGACTTCGTGGAGATGTTCGTGGGCGTCGGCGCCAGCCGCGTGCGCGATCTGTTTGAGCAGGGCAAGAAGAATGCCCCTTGCATCATTTTCATCGACGAAATCGACGCCGTCGGCCGCCATCGCGGCGCGGGCCTGGGCGGCGGCCACGACGAGCGCGAGCAGACTTTGAACGCGCTACTAGTGGAGATGGACGGCTTCGAGTCCAACGAAGGTGTCATCCTGATTGCCGCCACCAATCGTCCGGACGTGCTCGATCCAGCGCTGCTGCGGCCTGGCCGGTTCGACCGGCGCGTGGTGGTGCCTCGGCCGGACATCAAGGGCCGCGAGGAGATCCTGCGCGTGCACACGCGCAAGGTCCCGCTCAGCGAAGAAGTGGACCTCTCGGTCTTGGCGCGCGGCACACCGGGTTTCTCCGGCGCCGACGTGGCGAACCTGGTGAACGAGGCAGCGTTGTGGGCGGCGCGGCAGAACCGCAAGCTCGTCACCATGGCCGATTTTGAGATGTCCAAGGACAAGGTGTTGATGGGCGTCGAACGCAAGTCCATGATCCTCTCCGAGGAGGAGAAGCGAAACACCGCTTATCACGAGGCCGGCCACGCCCTGGTGGCCACGATGACTCCCGGTGCCGACCCGCTTCACAAGGTGACCATCATCCCGCGCGGCATGGCCCTGGGCGTCACCATGCAGTTGCCCATCGACGACAAGCATACCTATACCAAGAGCTATCTTGAGGGCATGCTTACCGTGCTGATGGGTGGTCGCAGCGCCGAGGAAATTTTTCTCGGTCATCTCACTACCGGAGCCGGCAACGATATCGAGCGCGCCACCGAGATCGCTCGCAACATGGTCTGCGAGTGGGGCATGAGCGAACTGGGGCCGCTTGCCTACGGCAAGAAAGAGGAAGCCATCTTCCTGGGCCGCGAAATCGCCCAGCACCGCGATTATTCCGAAGACACTGCCATCCGTATCGACCAGGAAGTGAAAAAGATCGTCAGTGCCGCGTATGAAACGGCGCGCAACATACTGCTGGGCAGCCGCGAGGCCCTCGAGCGCATTGCCCATGCGTTGCTCGAGCGCGAGGTGCTCGACGCTACCGAAATCAAACTTCTGATGGAGGGCAAGGTGCTGCCAGAGAAGGTCCGGCCCGCGCCGCCCTCTCCGCCGCAGGCTGTTCCCGGCACCGAACCTAAGCCCTCGCCGCGGCCCGAGCTGCGCCCCGCTCCGGGATTTACAAAGGGCTGAAGCACCAGGCTGCTTGCACGGTGTCACGCTGGACCTGTTCGGATGCCACTTTGAATGCGAAGTTGCGTTCAGTGGACAGCCAATCAGCCGAGAACTGATAGGAAGAAACGATCTCTTTCATCTCGTCCGGTTTGGATTTCGGGAAGGCGTGTCAGTTGCTTACTTGATTCCAATCCTTAGACTTTTTCCCGATTTCTTCTTTGCCAAACCTTCCCACCTCCTCTTCGTCGGTCATTTGACGTAAAATATGGGCATGGCAAAGAAACCTGTGCCCCCGGTGGAGGTCACCTGCCCCTGCTGCCGGGCGAGGCTGACCATTGATTCACAACTCGCCGTGGTTCTCTCGCACGAAGCGCCGCCCAAAGCCGCCCCGAACGTGGACATCAGCGAGGCTGGGCGGATTCTTCAGGAACAGGCGCAGCGGCGGGAAGATAAATTCCGCGAATCGTGGGAAGCCGAGAAGAAAAAAGAAGACGTGCTGACTCGCAAGTTTGAAGAAGCGCTGAAGAAAGCCAAAGGGCAGCCGGTGGAAAAGCCACTGCGCGACTTCGACCTCGAATAGCCCCTGCGGCGCGTTCCCCGGCATACGTTCGAGTGTGCGGGCACCCACATGCGTCACGATGCGTACCTTAGGCTTGTTCTAGCTGCGTTGCTGTCTTCACTCGTGCCTGCGGGTGTGGCTCAAGAGAAGTCTTCGCACAAATCCCAAGAGAAACTAAAGCTGCCGCGGCCACAACGCCTGGATCGCGGCCTCGAATTCCATCGCGACTCAGCCACGGGCGAGTTGCGCGTCATTCGGTCCCGAAACGAAGGGGCCAAAATCTTGGTACAAGGGGGAAAAGCCCAAGCCGGCGCATCCGCCAGCTTGAAGGGGACGCCCGCTGCGCCGGCTGGGCCGCCTGCAAACATTCGCGCCCGGGTCAGTCTGGTGGAAGTGAGCTGTCGCGCGCTCTCCGCCGATGGCACACCGTTGCGCGGCCTGGGCCGCGAGGATTTTCGCGTTTTCGAGGATGGCATCGAGCAGCCAATCGCTCACTTCGACGCGTCGAGCGATCCTGCCAGCGTCGCTCTGGTGCTTGACGCGAGCCCCAGCGTCTTCCGTGAATTAGCGGGCATGAAGGCGGCGGCGCGCACGCTGGCGAAATACCTCTCGCCCCGCGACGAAATCGCCGTAGTCGCGTTCGCCGCACAAGCGCAGTTGGTGCTCCCGTTTACGCGCGACCGAGCCCTGCTGGAGAGCGCGATGGCCTCGCCGGCGCTGGCGCAGGTGGCCGACTCCACCCAGTCGAACATCTACCAGGCGGTGTATTTGACTGCGCGGGAATTGTTCCAAGATCGCGCGGGGCGAAAAGCCATTGTGCTGCTCACCGATGGCCAGGATAGCGGTCTGGGGCTCAGCTGGGACCCGGCCAGTGCCACGCTGCCACCCGCCGGTGTCCGCCAGAACTCTAGCGCGAAAGCTGACCGCCTCACGTTTGAAGATCTGGCGCGTGAACTCGCGGCCGCGGGAGTTGAGGTCTACGCCATTTCCACGCAACCCCGACCGCGCGCAATGACTCAAGCGTGGCTGGCGACCCACCGAGACGAGATGTTGGTCACGCCCGCAGCACGCGAACTGGGTATACCGCACTACACGCTCTATCTGGCGGAACTGGTACGGCGTGCCGGAGGACAAGTTTTTTTCTTCCGAGAGATCGGGACGCTCAGCGACATCTATCGCCAGATCACCGAAACTCTCATCGCGCAGTACACGCTCGGCTATTATCCGGCAGCGGGTTTGGCGAAGCCCGGCTGGCGCTCCCTACACGTTGAGCTGCGCGGCGATTATAGCGCGCCGTATGCCGCATCCGCTGTGACGGGCCGCGATGAGCCTGGGGCGACACGCGACGCCGTCGGTGCCCCACGCGGGCAAAGCGAAGGCGGGGTCGCCAACATCAGAATTATCCACCGCATCGCTTACTACGTGCCTGCAGCACCGTAGCGCCGCCGTCCCGGCAGCGTTTAAAATGCTGGCGATGTTCGAGAAAACGCCAGCGAGGACGCCAGCGCTACACCATGCCGGCCTGAAGGCTGCCGCCTCGGATTCGCGGTGCGAAAGCGTGGTGGTGACTCGATAGGATGTAATTTCCCTGTACTTGTGTTCGTCTGTGGTATTCATCTGCGTTCATCTGTGGTTTACTTCCCCTCCGTGTT
>WNFF01006594.1_pt1 | contig 11823 bp, 7 predicted proteins | sample 5400441 | NCBI WGS metagenome assembly WNFF01 (sample SAMN13153345, study PRJNA577476) | soil metagenome | isolation source: 120 cm saprolite under Douglas fir tree site 2 hole 3 replicate 1 | place: USA:California | collected 2015-04-18
CATTCACGAAGTTGACGATCTCGTAAGCATAAAGCTCGGACTGGTCACGCACGTTCAGCATTGGGGTCGCTTCGCTGTTGATCAGCTTGATTTTCGCGTAGCGCTCTTTGCCAAGGCGGGCCAGCAGAACGTTGTCGTTCTGATAAGTCAGCGGACCGAATTCCCCAACACGGACGGGCACGCGTTTCGCGTCGGGAGCGCCGGCCCAGGGCGCAGTGGGCACTGTTCCTTTTGCTCCGCGTAGCTTCGCCCGCTCGTCGAGCCACTTCTGGAAATTTCTTGCTTGATCCGCGAGGGCCTTCGCTCCTTCTGTATCCGCCTCGGCAGGTCCGCTAGTGAATTCGACTATGGAGTGCAGCGTCGCACTTTCGCGGCGCAGCGTTTGATGTACGAGGTTGCGCGCTTCGTACCAGGCGACGTCCGCCTCGAGTTGAGGATCATCCACCAACTGCTGCGCCGCTCCGAAGACTTGGGCGAGGCGAGCCTCGGCCTGTGCAGTTAAGAACGGAAGTAATGTTGGAAGCTGTTGCGCAGAGATGCTCGCATAGACATATCCCGAGGCGGCTCCCAGCAGCGCCACGCGGCGCAGCTTCGTGGCATCGATCTGATCGAGGGTGTCGTGGTCGGTGTGGATGTATATGTCTGGCCAGTCGCGAAGGTAAAGTGACGGGACCGCGATGGTGGAAGAGTCGTAGTCGTCGTGATCGCTGCCGCTCGAGTATGGCGTTACGTCTGCGATCAATTCATTGCGCGTGCCTTGCCCGCCTGAGCGGGTTTCGACAACGCCCGTGTCAGCCGGCATCTCGCCCGCGGCATATTCGCTGGCGGCGGTGCGAATCGCATCGAGAAACACGGCGCCTACGTCGGTCACAAAACTCGGCAGCGACCACGAGGTGCCAGTGACGTGGAACACCGATTTGTTTTTGAAAGGGTCGCCGCCAACCATATCCATGTGGATGTTGGCACGCAACCGTTGTTTGATCTCCGGATGGCTGGCGAGAAACGCCATGGTGCCCTCGACCTCCGGTCCCCAGACAAAGCGCAGGGTGCGTTTGGGCCGCGGCAACTGCCCCGAATCGATTAAATGCGCCAGCACGCGCGCGGTTTCAAGGATGGTGACGCATCCGCTTCCGTCGTCGTTCGCTCCTGGACGTTCGTGATCGAGATGGCAGCTGTAGACAATTTCTGCCGCAGCGGAGTCGGTGCCGGGAATTGTGCCGGTCACAACCGTCCAGTGGCCGGGGCCGACAGTTGCTTTCGCGTGGGCATTCAGTATGACGGGTTCGCTGCCTCGCGAGCGAGACCGCAGCGCCTCCGCGGTCTGGTGAGACACCATGAATGCGAAGCCGGACGGTTGACGCGCATCCAAATGACCCCACCGAACCACAGTCGTATCCAGGCCAGACCATGCCGTGGTCTGGTTCGGCATGTCGCTGACGATGCCCACGGCACCATGCTGCGCGATTGCGAATTCCTGCACTCGCGCCAGAACGCCATCGGCGAGTACGATCTTGCCGCGCACGTCCTTCCCGGAGTAATCGCCTTCGCTCGCGCCGTTGCCGACGTCGACCAGTTCCCTTTCCACGTCGGCACTGTGACTGTAGTCTGCGAGGTGAATTGGATCTGTCTTCCAATCTCCGAGAAGAAGATGTTGAGGACGGACTTCCCACAGCCGAGCCTCTTCGACCGTCCATGCCAGGTAGGAACGCATCAATCCGTAACGCTTGGTGCCATCGATTGCAAACTGCTCGCTATGAGCATCGGCGAGGCCGTACTCGCGCGCGCGTTGCAAAATAAATTGCGCTGCCTGATCAAATTCTGGAGTGGCCGGGACACGATGCAAGCCGGTAAGGTAGCGCAGGTTCTCGTAAGGAGCAGCACCGCTTGATTCGTCTCGCAACGCCGTCCACTCGTGAAGTCCTAGGAACGGTTGTTGACCAAAAGCAGAGAGGGTAGTCAATGCGATAAGGAAGCAGATCAGGCTGCGCATAAGCTAACGAGGATAGCACTGACTTTGTGTCGCGCAAATTTGCAGCACAAAACTCAAACCTATGCACAAATTGAGGGGAGAATGCGGCTCGGAAACAAAGGTCGCTACCGCGTCGAAGCCATCTTCATCGCAGGCTCGCCAATCTCGTCGTGCGATTCGCCTTCGAGACAAATGCGATGCCACAGCTCAAGATTGAGCAGCCGCCAGATGCGATCATAGTTGTCGCGATGCTTCGCGCGATGTTCGTTAAAGAGCTTCTCGACCGCCTCGCACCGGAAGTATCCGCGATTCAGGCTGCGCGGCTCAAGCAGCATCTCGCGAATCGATTCCAGCCGCGGCCCGGCTAGCCACCCGCTCCACGGCGTCGGAAATCCCAGCTTCGTCCGGTACAGAATCGAGTGCGGAAGCAGATCTTCCACCGCCTTTTTCAGAATCCGTTTACCTGCCAATCCCTGGATCTGCACTTCGCGCGGAATTCGAGTCGCGAATTCCACCAGCACATGGTCGAGAAACGGCACCCGGCTTTCGATGGATGCGGCCATGCTCATGTTGTCCTGCTTCATGGACATTCTTATAGGCCGTGCTGGGCGAGGCTTCCCGCGCGAAGTCGCTGGTCAGCAATCCGTTCTGGTCCGCCTCGCCGAAGGCCGAAAAGAAATTATCGAAGTAAAAAGAAGCCCAGGAATTCCCATCCTTGGCCAGAAAAGTATGTTCCAGTTTCCGGCGCAGGGTTGCTCCCAGCAGGGAAGAGGTCGCGACGTTGTTGCGCAATCCCCGCCGCAGAACGCCCGGAACCACGCTGCGGTAGGCGCGATCGATGGCCGCATTTTTCAAAGTGAAGGCATAGCGTGTATAGCCCGCCAAAGTTTCATCCGCTCCCTCGCCGGTCAGCACCACCGTGACTCGATCGCGGGCGAGCCGGGCGACAAAATAAAGCGAGACGCTCGACGGCCACACAAGCGGCTCATCTTCGTGCCAGATCAAATGCGGCAGCGCCCCAAAGAAATCGTCCTCGCTGACCAACACTTCGTGATGCCGCGACCGAATGTGATCCGATACCGTGCGCGCAAAGGGCAGTTCGCTGTAAGTTTGTTCGGTGTAGCCAACGGAAAACGTCTCGATTGGCTCGCGCCGTATCTTGGTCATCAGCGCCGCCACGGCGCTCGAATCCACGCCGCCGCTCAGAAATACGCCCAGCGGCACGTCGCTCATCAGGTGGCTGTTGACTGCGCCTTCCAGTAACTCGCGGTAGCTCTGGACGTAGTAACTCTGATCTCGCGATTCGTGCGGGTTTGATGCATCCAAGTCCCAGTACTGCCGGATTTCCGCTTTGCCTTCCGGGCCAATCGTCATCGTGTGGCCGGGCAGCAGCTTGCGGATTCCGGCGTAGAAACTTTCCTCGCCCGACAAATATCCAAACGCCAAATACTCCGGCAGCGCCGCCCGATTAAAGTCCGGGCGAATTCCGCCATGCGCCAGCACCGCTTTGATTTCCGATCCGAACAGCAGCCGCTCCGGCGTCAATTTGTAGTAGAGCGGCTTGACGCCCAGCCGGTCACGCGCTATGAAAAGCGTTTTCGTGTTGCGATTCCAGATGGCAAAGGCGAACATGCCGCGCAGGTGCTGCACACAGTCCGCGCCGTACTCTTCGTAGAGGTGGATGACGGTCTCGGTATCGCTGTGCGTGCTGTAGCGGTGGCCGCGCGCGATGAGTTGCTCGCGCAAGGCGAGATGGTTGTAGATCTCGCCATTGAACACGATCCACAGCGTGCCATCTTCGTTCGAAAGCGGCTGATGCCCGCCCGCAACATCGACAATGCTGAGGCGCCGCATGCCGATCCCGACAACGCCATCCGTATAAAAGCCCTCGTCGTCGGGTCCGCGATGGCTGATCACGCGGCACATTTCGCGTAGAGCTCCGGCGTTCGCCCTGGCGTCGCGGCCGAATTCAAGAATCCCAGCGATCCCGCACATTTAGCGTTTCTCCGCGTAGGGCGACGAAACAGGATTCGAGCCCGCCGCTGCGGAACCCGAGCCGCCAGTCAACGCCTCGCCCGTCAGCTCTTTGAACAAAGGCGTAACCGAAAACTCCCCCGGCGTTGCATTCATCACCGCATCCTGTTTGCGCCACTCGAAAAATGCCGACGGCCCCGCCGCCTTAAGCAGAGGCTTTCCCTGCCACGCGACGTGCGTCCCACCGATCACGACCAGATGCGCGAGCTTCTCCTTCTCGATGCGGCAATATAGCACTCGTGCGTCCGAAGACCACGGACCGAAACTCCATGCCTCGTCTCCGAGCGCAAAGAAGAATCCTTGGCTTTCGTCATGGTAATCGAGTTCGTAGACCTGCACCGCGGCCTGCGCCATGCTGGCCAATCGTGGTTCGACGAGCAGTTCACGCTCTTGCAGAATTGCGTCAGAGCGTGGCACCAGCGCAGTCGCCGTCTCTGCCGGCAGCAACACCCGAGCATGGCATCGCACCAACGGCGCAGGCTGCAACGCACCGTAAGCAGGCGACAGCAAAGTTTTGCTAACTTCCGTCGCCGTTTGCCAGGCCGTTTCTTCCGGCACGATCAGGCTCAATGCCGATTCCCCAGAGGTAGCGTCGACTCTAGATATTTCCACCCGTCCCACGCCGAGGGCTTGAAGTTCGAGATCGGGCGCGAAGTGCCACCGTATCTCCAATTCATGTTCCGCGCGACCGAGCGCCACATCGCGCACCAAACACAAGCCGCCTGCGATTTTAAGCACGTGCCGCCGATGCACAACCGGATCCGCCAGCCGCGAATATCCGTTGTGACTGCCCACAAAGTAAGTGAAGGTCTTCCCCGCGCTCCAGTCTTCCGCTTGCGTGGTCGGAATGTGAGTCCAGGAGAAAGGTTCATCCGCAACCGCCTGGTCCGCTCCATCCACGCGCATTGTGTTGTGCGCACCCGTCCCGCGAAACGTATTCCGGTCCGCCGGATCTTTCGAAATGTAGACGCCGCTCCCAGCGTCCACCAGCCAGCGCCGTCCATCCATGGTGAGCCGCAGGCTGAGTGCGTCGGCATGTCCATGCCCCGAGCGCCCCACGCCCTGCGGACCGGCATCCACCACCATCGCCTGCGCGTATGGCTGCGAATCTGCCAGCACGTAAAGCCCGCTGTCGGGAAAGGCGAGCGAGCGAGCAGCGGGGCGCGCCTGTGCCTGCGAGAGCTTTTCGACCGCTTGATTTCCAAATAACCAGATCGCCTCCTCTGTCAGCCGCGCCGCGAAAAACTCCCGGGAGTACATCACCGCACCCAGCGCCAGCGGGTCTGTCATCTGCTCCGTCCCATTCCGCCGCGGATTCCACAACCGCCCGCCATCATCGTCTCCGAAGCCTTCCGCCGGTCCGGCCTGGGCGAGCGCCGCGACTACATCCAGCATTCGTCCCAGCACCGCGTCATAGGCCGGTGGAATTTCCATTCCATTCCGAGCCGCGAGCAACCGTGCATACAGAAAGAAATCGAGCGCATAAACGTGGTAGTACAGCGATTGCTCGAAGTAAACGCCATCGGGACGCACCTGCCGCCCCGCCTCGCGCAGCACAATCTCCCATCCGGATTCCTTCCAGCGCGCCGCCCCTGGCATTTGCGGATACAACGTGCTCAGAAAGAACAGCGCAACCGCTTCTCCCAGTAAGTGCGTGTTGGGAGAAAAATAAGTAGATAGATAGCGCTCAATATAGCGCCCATGAAACGCGAGGGCCGGCGCCATCTCCGCGCGAAAATCCGCGCACTCGGCCGCTCCCGCCAGCAACTGGTCCACCCATATCCACGACAAACTGCGGAAGGCAACCTCCAGAGTGCTTCCCCAGTTGATCCCCAACGGATACGGATTGGCCTTGATCCAACTGCGCCACTGTGCCATCAGTTCGCGTGTGTACTTCTCGTACCCGCTGAGCAGCCGGGCCTTGGCTAGCGTCACCAGGTGCTGGTGCCGGTTCAATTCCCATGTGACCTTGTGGTCGCCCACCACTGCGAAATCGAGAAACGGAATCTTGAACCACGGATCGAGCGGCGCACGCTTGCCGTGCACCGGATCGAGATGCCAGTCGATGTCTTTGAAACTGTCACCGCCGAAATTGCCACTGCCGCTGTCAAGAGTGAAGTCAAGGTTTTCGTATCCGAGCAGGCGAAAACGATGGCCGCAAATCTCATCCGCCTCGCGCAGAATTTCGGCCGCTTCGTCGGGCAGATGTTTGCGCAACAACTCCGCGCGCTCTGAAATTTCGTTGTCGGAAAAAAGGAATTGCCCCGGTCGCGCTGCCGAATCTGCATTCAGCCGCACCGCCCCGTTACGCATGCCCAACCGATGCATCAGCATGTCGCTTTGCTTGTGGAATTCCTGCCCCATGCGCACCCGTACCTCTTCCCAGTCCATCCGGGAAAGACGCGCCAGCTTTTGCCATCCAGAAGCCACAATTTCCTTATCTTAATCTTACATGCTGAAAAGGCTGGCCTCGACGAACCGGTTACCGTCGGTACCTATTGCCAGTTTCTGATTCTTACCCGGGCTCACCAGCCGCGGTACGATTAAGCTTGCGGGCAGGTTGACCACATGACGGTTCTACCCTGTGGAATAAGTTGTCCACTTTTTGCCCAGCCGCCCGACCGGACTCTGGCAGGCCTTGAGGATACTATGTAAAGTATTGATAATAAGTATGTTGCTGTCTGCGATGAAGGCGGTCCGGCGCCCCGATGGAGACTGGTTTGCTATCGCTAAACAGGGGGTTGGTATAGTTCATAGGGCCACGCTGTAGCCCCAGATACTCGATTGCCAGGAGAATTCGCTTGGGTCTGTCCGTTAGCATTTTTGGGTTGGGATACGTCGGCTCCGTCTCGGCCGCCTGCTTCGCCTCCATGGGTCACAAAGTCATCGGCGTCGACGTCAGCCGCGCCAAAGTTGAGATGATGGACTCGGGCCGCACTCCGATCATCGAAGCTCGTATGAGTGAAATGGTTGCCGAAGCCAACCGTGCCGGCCTTCTGCGCGCGACCACCGACGCCACCGCAGCCGTGCTGAATTCCGAAGTCTCGTTCGTCTGCGTCGGAACGCCCAGCTTGAAAAATGGCAAGCTCGACCTCAGCCACATCGAGAGCGTTGCCCGGGAAATCGGCGCCGCCATCCACCAGAAAAAATCACCGCACGTTTTCGTTCTGCGCAGCACCGTGCTCGCAGGGACCACCGAAACAGTCGTGCTCCCCATCCTCGAAAAAGAAAGTAGCAAGAAGTGTGGCCAGGATTTCACCGTTTGCTACAACCCTGAGTTCATGCGCGAAGGCAGCGCGGTTGCCGACTTCCTGAATCCGCCCTACACCATTCTCGGAGCGAGCGATACACAGCACCTGGCGCCGTTGCGCGAACTTTACAAGAACACTCCCGGCACTCTGTACGAGACGACCATTCCCGTCGCCGAAATGGTGAAGTATTTTTCCAACTGCTATCACGCGCTGAAAGTCGGCTTCGCCAATGAAATGGGAACCATGTGCAAGCATCTCGGCGTTGACGCGCACGCGGTCACCAAGATCTTCACCTCCGACACCAAGCTGAATATTTCTCCCGCATATCTTTCTCCGGGCTTCGCCTTTGGCGGTTCCTGCCTTCCGAAGGATCTGCGAGCCATTACCTACAAGGCCAAAGAACTCGATCTCAAACTTCCGTTGCTCGAATCCCTCATGCCGAGCAATGCCGAGCACGTCGATCGTGCCGTGGAAATGGTGATGAGCACGGGCAAAAAGAAAATTGCGCAGCTCGGCCTAAGCTTCAAAGCCGGAACCGACGATCTGCGCGAGAGCCCGCAGGTGCAGTTGATCAAGCGCCTCATGGGCGAGGGTCTGGACGTCAAAGTTTGGGACGAAGACGTTACCCTCGGCCGCCTCGCCGGTTCCAATCGCCAGTACATCGAAGAAGTCATCCCGCACATTGGATCCGTGCTTTCTGCCGACCTTGAGAGTGTACTGAGCAGCGCCGAGGTAGTGATTCTCGGCAACAAGTCGGCGAGCAGAGATCAGCTCGCCAAATATCTTCGACCCGAACAAATCGTGATTGACCTCATCCATCTGGATAAGACACGGCGTCCAGAAGGCATCCGCACCTATGAAGGAATTTGCTGGTGACAATTTGCGAGAGATTTCCCGTAGAGACGCGGCTTGCCGCGTCTCCCTAGACGGGGCAAGCACCGTCCCTGCAGACGATTTGCCGTTAACGATGAAATCGGAAAAAGAATGAACTTCTATCCCATCGACATCAAATCCGCCGACTGGAAACGCCTCGACTGTTTCGCCGACCGCACCGTCTTCCAGACGCGCGAGTGGCTACAATTCGTCGCCGAGTCGCAGAACGCCGTGCCCGTGCTGGCCGAGCTACGCGAAAATAGCGACGTCCTCGGATACTTCACCGGTCTCACCTTCTCGAAGTTCGGCATGAAAGTTCTGGGCAGTTCTTTTCCCGGATGGACGACTCCTTACATCGGCTTCAATCTCAGTCCCGGCGTCCCGCGCCGCGCCGCGCTCGAAGCCCTGGAACAGTTCGCCTGGAATGATCTCAAGTGCCTGCATCTGGAAATTTCCGATCCAAACTTCACTTCCAAAGACGGCGAGTCCGCTGGATTCAAAGCCGAATACTACGCGTCCTACCGCACCGACCTCACCCGCTCGGAGGAAGATTTGTTCAACGGCATGGAGAGCGCCTGCCGTCGCTGCATTCGCAAGGCGGACAAGAGCGGCCTCAAAATCGAAGAGGCACACGACCTCGCCTTCGCCGACGAATATTACGAGCAACTTAAAGATGTTTTTGCAAAACAATCCCTCGTCCCTACCTATTCCGTGGAGCGCGTCCGCGCCTTGGTCCGCAACGTGGAACCGGTTGGCAATGTCTTACTGCTTCGCGCACGCGATCCGGAAGGGAAGTGCATCGCTACCGGAATCTATCCCGGCTTCAATCAGATTGCTGAGTTTTGGGGTAACGCCAGCTTCCGTTCCCATCAAAGCCTGCGCCCCAACGAAGCGTGCCACTGGTACGCCATGCGTTACTGGAAAAAGCGCGGCGCCACGATCTTTGACTGGGGCGGCGAAGGCACTTACAAGGAAAAATATGGATGCACGCCGTATCGCGTGCCCTGGTTCACCAAGTCTCGTTATCAGATCGTAGGTGCGTTGCGCAACGAAGCTCGCAACATGTTTGCGCGCAAGCAAAAATTTCTCGGATGGCTGCAAGGCAACCGTTCCACCGCCGAACGCAGCCCGGCCGAGGAGTAAGAGGAAGACTAAACAAGAAGCCGCAGAAATCGGAATCCCGCCTTGACAACGAACGTCAAGGGTGGGGTATTGGAAGAAGTTGGGCATGGTAGTCTGGTCCATGACTGGCGTGGCGAGGGCCCGTGCAGGGAAAAGTGTGGATGTCTGCCGTACCGTGATCACTCTCGGAGGGATGTAGATGATCAAGAGGGGATTGAAGCATTTATCCCGCGTCAGCGATGTTCTTTTCCGCACGTTGCGGGTGGAACGGGACATTACCATTTTTCCCGATGATGTCTTCCTGACCTCGTATCCGCGGTCGGGGAACACCTGGACTCGATTCCTCGTCGGCAATCTCGTGTACCAGCAAGAGGCGGTGACCTTCCTCAACGTGGAGCGGCTGGTGCCCGATATGTACAAGCATTCCGATCGCACGCTGCGGAATTTGCCGCGTCCCCGAATTCTGAAAAGCCACGAGTGCTTTGACCCTCGCTACAAACGGATCATTTACATCGTGCGCGACCCGCGAGACGTGGCCGTTTCCAATTATCACTGGGAGATGAAGCAACGCTCCATGGGGGACACGTATCCGATCGAGAAATTTGTGCCCCGGTGGGTGGACGCGGTCTATTGGGGAAGGCTGGGATCGTGGGGAGACCATGTGACTAGCTGGCTAAGCACACGCGGGGAGCGCCCAGGATTCCTTCTGTTGCGGTATGAAGATATGATCGCGGATGCGAAACCACAGCTGGCCAAGGTGGCTGGGCTGTTCGGTTTTGAGCCAGTCACGGAGAGGCTGGCGCGGGCGGAGGAGCTTAGCTCAGCGGACCGCATGCGCAAGCTGGAAAAAGAACAAGGAAGCAAGTGGGTACAAACCCGGGGCACGCGGCAGGACAAGCCCTTTGTGCGCAAGGCCGCGTCCGGTGGATGGCGTACGAACCTCCCGGCAGAGTCGGTGTCGCTGATTGAAAAAGAATGGGGGCACATTATGAAGACTCTCGGATATGCGTTGAGTACGGAGGCAGTCAGCGAAGCGGCATCCTATGTAGGACAGCACTTGTAGGAAGCACTGACGAGGTCGAGCTTCTCGGATCAGCTTCCTGGGTCAGAAATTGCGCGGCAAGCCGTCACCATCTGCTCGCGTGATATGGAACGCCCCGCTATTTTCCACGAACGGGTGAAGAGCCGCTGCATACTTTTTTGAAGCGGCGAAAATGAAGTTGGATGGGCCTTTGAAGAAGCCGCACCGTTCCAGCGCGTGACCCCATGCGACGTGGCTTTGGTGGGAAACGATGAGGTCAACACTCTGAGCCTCGAGTTCGTGGGTCGCCGCCTGAATCACGGTGATGGCATCCTCCGGAGAAGCCCAACAGTCGACGATTGAGCCCACATTCATCGAGCCATACTTCGAGTCTTTGCGCCGCTCTGCGACCACGGCCCAACCGATATCGATTTCGTTGCGCCTGATGCGCAGGCGGGTGAAGTGCTGGTCCGCTGCGGGGTAGAGCCTGCTGAGGGTTGCCGAATCGCGGACCGCAGCCATGCGATATTGTTCGCGCACTCGCAACCAGAGCGGGTCGGCCCAACCTGAGAATTCGGGAACGCGAGTCACATTCACGCCCGCTGATCGCGGCCACCTTGTCCGTTTCGCATTCTGAGCGGCGCGAAACGCCACCCACCCCAGGCCCGTGGCTGCACCAACGTCCATGAGAATGCGGCGCAGAGGCGACGTGCGGAGAGCTTGCATCTCTTTCAGGAAGCGGGAAGGATGAACGACCTTGAAGAAGAATGGAAGCAGCGCGAGACTCCAGCCCAGCGCCTTGAGTATTTTGGCAATCGGGCGATCATAACCACCCATCCCGAGCGTATAGAGCAATGGTTGGCGCGAAAGGGCATCTCGCGCCAGCAAGCCCCCAACTGAGGGAAAGGAGCGGTTAACAATCCCTTCGGACAGCGAGTGATGGTAGCAGGCGATCGCGATATCACCCTTGCCAGGGACAAAGACTCGCTCATGTTTCAGCCCGTAAGCGCCGCGGATGACACCCGCTTCGACCGCGACGAAATACTCGTTGTAGAGAGGGTGATCGCCTAGCTTCGGAAGCCACTGGGGTGCGCTCGTTTTGTAGAAGACGAGGTCGGGGTCCGCCGTTGCCTGCAGGCGCCGGTTGAACTCCTGCACAGCGGGTTCGTGTTCGGGAAGATAAGGCTGGATGACGATGGCCATGAATGAAGGTGTAAGCGTCGCCCGTATTAAACATATTTGTCATCCTGAGTGAAGCGAAGGACCGAGGCATTCCAGCGCCACAAGCAAATGCACAGGTCCCTCGCTTCCCTCAGGATGACAACTGAAGACTATCAGCTCGCCGTCGACTGTAACTTCTCGACCAGCGCCGCGACCGCGCCGATGTTCTTCATCTGCTCGATATCTTCGGGCTCGAGCTGCACACGGAACTTTTCTTCGATGGCGAGAACCAGATTCAGATGCTGCATGGAATCCCAATTCTCAATCGTCTCTGGCGAAGACTCCGCCGTGATCTTGTCCCCTGGAATTCCGAAGATGTCGCTGGCGACGTT